>Ga0190271_10001164_pt1 | contig 14603 bp, 20 predicted proteins | sample Popmic356T_FD_133747 | JGI IMG/M metagenome (GOLD analysis project Ga0190271, IMG submission 133747) | Populus adjacent soil microbial communities from riparian zone of Weber River, Utah, USA - 356 T | ecosystem: Environmental > Terrestrial > Soil > Riparian zone | place: USA: Utah | collected...
CATCAAAGGCGCCGAGACCGGATGGCAAAAGGCCGGCTCCGCGATTCAATCGGCGGTGCTGCCCGCCGGCGTTGCGCTCGCTGCTCTCGGTGGCATTGCGATGAAAGGCATCGCCGCTGCCGAAGAGGCGGCGGCTGCCAATGCAAAGTTTTCAAAGGTAATGAGCTCAATGGGGCTCTCGCGCAATACCGATGAAATGCTCGCCTACGCCGAGTCGCAAGCAATGGTCATCGGGACCGATGACGAAATCCTGAAAGGCGCTTTGACCAAGCTCGGCACGTTCTCCGAGGTTGCCTCGAGTACCGAGAAAATGGCGCGAGCAATGGACCTCGCCGCCGATCTAAGCGCCGCCGGTTTTGGCTCGATCGATTCCGCCTCGGTCATGCTCGGCAAGGCTTTGCAAAATCCGATCAAAGGAATCACGGCGCTAACGCGCGTGGGCGTCACGCTCACCGATCAGCAAGCGAAACAGGTTGCCGCTTTTCAAGAGAGCGGCAAGATGGCAAAGGCGCAAGAGGTAATCTTTGGCGCGGTCGAGAAACAGGTTGGCGGCGTCGCCGAGGCGAGCGCAACCTCGAGCGCGAAAATGAGCGTCGCCTTTGGCGAGATAACCGAGGCGATCGGCGCGGCACTCTTGCCGGCTTTCGAGGAGCTCATGCCGCACGTCATGGCCTTTGCAAAATGGGCTCAGGAAAACTCAAAGCTCTTAGTCATCCTCGGCGGCATTGTGGCGACGTTCGCCGCAACGATTCTCGCGCTCGCTGCCGCGATGAAAGCTCTCGCGATTATCAAGAGCGTGATCGCGCTCATCAAAACGATGAATCTCACGCTGCTCACGTCACCGTGGTTTTGGGTGATCGCGGCCGTCGTGCTGCTCGCTTTCATCATTTGGAAAAACTTTGACAAAATCAAAGAGTGGGCCGGCAAGCTCTTTGGTTGGCTCGGCGACATTGTGCGCAAAACATGGGATTGGATAAAGAGCGCGACCTCGGCGGTTTGGGAATGGTTCACCGACAAAATCAAAGCCGCATGGGCCATCGTGAAATGGATTTTTTTGCACACGAATCCCATTGGAATCATCATCAACTATTGGGACAACATCAAGCGAGCGACGCTCGCGGTTTGGGAGTGGATCACCGACAAAATCAAATGGGCCTGGGGATTCATCAAAGACATTTGGCACGTTTCGCCGCTCGGCCTTTTCATCGACAACCTCGACAAGCTCAAGCAAGCCGTGCTCAATGTCTTTGACTGGATCGTCGGCAAAGCCGAATGGCTTTGGGACAAGCTCACCGGCATTTTCGACACGATCGGCGAGGGCTTTGAAAAGGTCAAGGGCATCGCCGATGCCGTGAATCCTTTTGCCGCGATGGCACCGGCACCGGGCGGCGCGAGCGTTGTTGCCGTCGGCCGAGCTCTCAACCTCGACGGCGCCGGCGTGCGCACCTTGAGCGACGGTCTCGGCAGCTCACCGACGTTCGCCACAAAGCGAGGAGCGGGCAGCAACGGTGCACCGGTCATCAACATTTACGGGGCCGTCGATGCCGAGGGCACGGCTCGACAAATCAAGCTCTTGCTCGAGCGTGGCGACGTGCGGCAAGGCCGGGCACCCGGTCAAGCGTCGGCGGTGGCATGGTGAGTGACCTTCAAGGCAGCGTGCCGCTTGTCACCGTCGACGGTTTGATACTCGATCCGTTCACCGTGACAACGCCGCTCACCGTGCGCGTCGGCCGCGAGTCGCCGCACAATCAGCCGGAGGCGAGCTCGCTCGGTTTCGGCGTGCTCGGCGAGCTGCCCGCGCAAATCAAGCTCGGCGCTGCTCTGGCGATGACGCTCGAGATCACCGGGCAATGGGGCGGATACGGTCTCGACCCCGACCCCGGCGGCGATGTCTGGTCCGATCTCTGGTCGCCGCTCGAGCCGAGCGTGCCCGGCCTTTTGCCGCCGGCAGCGGGCGAGCCGGGCCTCGCATCCTGGCAAGTAGTTACCGGCGCCGGCATCACGATCGCCGCCGATGGTGACGATTACCGAGTGACGGCAGCGAGCACGCATGACGCCTCGGCTTACCTCGCCTCGACGCTCGGTTTCGAGGCCGGCGAGGCAGAGCGCACGATCACGGTCACGATGCGTTTTCATTCACCCTCGAGGGCCGGCTTTAGCGTGGCGCTCGGCCTATGGGCCGATGAGGTAAACACGCTGCCGGGGCCGGTCGATGGCAGCCTCGCCGAGACCGCTCTCAAGGCGATCGCGCTCGGGCCGGAAACATGGTTGAGCGGCACCTTTACCGTGCCGGCGACAATGCTTTTCATTCGGCCTTACGTCAGGATCGATGCCGGTGCCGGCGCCGGCTTTGTGAGGTTTGGGCCTTATGCCGGCATCGAGGAGAGCGAGGGAGCCGGCGCCGATCAGCTCACCCGGTTTACCGGCAAGGTGACCGACCTCGAGCCGACCGCGCAAAACGGGCAGCTCATCACGCAAGTAACCGCGACCGGCCGCAAGGCCGACCTCGGCCGAGCGATCATCGGCTCGACGCTATGGGCGGCAGAGACCGAGGGTGAGCGCATCAACCGGATTCGCGCCGAGCTCGAGCTCAAAGGTTATGACCTAGTGGGCGAGGGTGCGCTTTGGTATCACGCGCAACGCAACGCAAAGCGAGCAAAGGCGCTCGACCTTTTGCATGAGCTCGCGGTGAGCGGTGCGCTCGTGAGCGAGACCGCCGAGGGTGTCATTGTTTGGGAGCCGTGGGATGCGCGGGCCGCTGCCGAGGTTGCCGTGAGCCTCGGCGCCTCGAGCATCCTCGACGGCGTGCAATGGAGCCAACACGTCGGAAACCTCATCGCGCGAGTGGTGGTCAACTATGGCGAGGTGAGCAGCGGCGGCACGCTCTCGATCGCGGTGCACCGAGCCGGCGGGCCGGGCACTTTTGAGGTGCCGATTCAACTCGCCGCCTCGACGGTTGAGATCGGCGCGGTCGGCCTCGCGCAACCGGAGGCGCAAATCAATGTCACTTTGCGCGACCTCACCGATGCGCAAAACTTTGGCGCACTCGTGCTCGATCGGTGGTCCGATCCGACGCAATGGGAGGCGCCGACGATTGTTGTGCCGGCGACGCTGCTCGACGCCGAATCATGGGATGCCGTGATGAGCTTGACGGTTTCGCAAGTGCTCGAGACCGAGGGCCTCACCGATCACCCGCGCATCCTGCCGAACGGCTCAACTCGCTGGTTTGTCGAGGGTTGGCAAGAGACCTTTGACCGCAACGGCGACGGTCCTATTTGGCAAGAGATCGCTTATCAAGTGAGCAGCTTTGAACGGTTCCGGCCGGACAAAGGCGCCGACATCGAGTTTCTCAACGTCACGGTTTCGCCGGCCTCGGCAAAGTACGGCGTCGCTCGCACGGTCTCTGCAGATTTGCGCACCGTGCCGGCGGGCACTCCGGTTACCGGCGGCGATGCGATCGTGCGCAAAGGTACGGCGACGGAGGTTGCCGCCTCGACCGTCGAGGCCGACGGCGACCTTTTCTTTACGATCGACGGCGGCGATTTTGGGCCGGGCGAATACGTTTTGAACATCGATTATCTCGGCGTTTTCGGCACCTTTCGGCCGGCGTCGACACCGATGCCGCTGCTCACCGTGACGCAACCGGACACCGGGCCGGGCGAGGTGATCGCGATGGTGAGCTTTAGCGCATCGCCGGGCAAGGTAAAGAGCGGCTCGAATGTCACGCTCTCGGCCGACGCGCAACTAAGCAACGGCAACAAATCGCCGACCGGTCTCTACACGTTCCAAGTGAGCCGGAGCGGCAGCGGCGGGCCGTTCAATACCATTGACACAAAGCGAGCCGGCGACGGTCACGCCGAGTTGCGATGGAGCAGCACGCGGCCGGATGATCCCGCGCACTTTAGAGTCATTTTCAATGCCGACCTCGACGGCGTGCCTAACGTCACCTCGAGCGTCAAGAGCGTGAACGTGCTCGGCAAAGAGAGCAAAACGAAAACGTACAACTCCGATTGGGCTCAGACCTACAAGAGCAACGGCTCGCAAAACACGGTCACAAACGATTTGATACAGGGTTACATCAGCGGCACGAATGGCGATCAACGATCGCTCGCCGGTTTCACGATTCCTAACGGCGATTGGAGCGGTTACACAATCACAAAGGTTGAGGTGCAACTCAAGTTTATTGATTGGTGGGGCTCGAGCGGCACGGCTTTGATCGGCTCGCACAATCACGCAAGCAAGCCGGGCAGCAATCCGAACATAAGCGCACGTCGCACGCGCAAGGGTTGGAAACAGGGTGAGAAAAAATGGTGCGACATAACCTCATGGGGCAAGGGCCTCGCGACCGGTTCTCAAAAGGGCATTTGCCTCGGGCCGGCCGGCAATCAAAACTCGCAAGCGTATTACGGCACGGCGCAAGGCACCGGCAATGACCGGCCGGCCATTCGCATCACCGGTTACCGGTGGCAATGAGAGGATTTGAAACATGGTCGCGACGGTGCTCCCTCAACCTCAAGCAGCCGGGCCTATCGCCGGCGCACCGGGGCATTTTGCTCATCACGATTGGCTCACGGCAGCGACCGAGGCGCTCGATCAAGCGTTAGGGCAACGCGCGATCCTCTTGCAACTCTCGCCCGGTGCCGTGCAATCGGTTGCGACAAACACTTTCACTCCGTTGCGTTGTGAGGTTGTCACGGTCAAATCTCCCGGCTGCCCGGCTCACACGATCACCGGAAACAATCTGCTCACGCTCGGCGACGATTGGCCGACCGGTATTTACCGAGTCGATTTTGTGGGAGCTTTCGCGGCGCCCGGTTCGCCGGCTTACTCGACCGCTTGCCGAACCGCTCGAGTCATGGTGAATGGCGCGGTGCCGATCACGATGCCAAACCTCATCAACTCCGTTGCGAGCAACGGCAACGCGCGGCCGGCGCCGGCGGTCGGCTTTGGTTGCGCTTTGCTCAAGGCGCTCGACACCGTGCAAGTAGAGGTGAGGCATGACTATTCCGGCAACCTCGATACCGCGATCGCTGCTTGCCTCTTGCAGCTCCAATACCTATTCCCGGCGACCGTTGCCGTGACACCGTGAGAGGAGGCGTCATGAATCGATCCGATCTCGGTTTGCTTTTGCAAATCGTCACCGTGATTTTGCTCGTGCTGCTCATGCTCGGCGTGGGCGTCACGGCCGGCAAGGTGTGGTGATGAATGGACACCGGGCCGATCGGCGTCGCGCTGCTTGCCATCGGTGGCTTTGTCTCGATTATTGCGGCGGTGCTCATCGCGATTCGCAATGCGAGGAGCAAAGGCCGGCGGGCAGCGTTAGGCGAGGCCGATGAGCTCGAGGCGTTGCTTGCGAGCTGCCGGGCCGAGCGGCTCGAGGCTCAAGGCCGCATTTACGCGCTCACCTCTGCTCTCATCGAGCACGGCATCAAGCCGCCGGCATGAGATACCTCGACCGGTTGACCGACCTCGCTGCCCGCCTCTTTGGCTCGGCGACGGTGGCAACGCTGCTCGCGCTCGTGCTCTTTTCGCTCGCCGGCACGCTGCTCGCTCTCGATCGTGTCGAGGTGGCCGAGCAGGAGGCCGCGAGAGCCGTCAAAGGCACAACCGGGCCTCGGGGGCCGGCCGGGCCGATTGGGGCCTCTGGCGAGCCGGGAGAGGCCGGCGAGCGTGGGCCTCGAGGCGAGCGAGGGCCGACCGGTGACCGAGGGTTACCGGGCACTACCGGCAGCGACGGCAGCGACGGCAGCGACGGTGCTCGAGGGCCGGCCGGCGAGGCGGGCGAGCAAGGCGTGCGAGGGCCTCGAGGTGAGACCGGCGTGCGAGGAGCTCGAGGCAAGCGAGGGCCGGCCGGTCTCGAGTGCCCGCCGGGCACCGTTGCCGGTTTTCTCTCGGTCAAAGCACAAAGAGGCGGCGTTGTGCGCGTTTACCTTTGCGGCTCGCCCGGCGACGTTAGCGGCAGCTAGGAAAGGCGGCAGCGAATGAGTCTCACCTCACCGATTTGGAAAGGCTCGCACCCTCAATCGGCCGGCGAGTATTACTCGAGCGGCACTTATCACGGCTCATGGGATGTCGCGATGCCATCGGGCACCGAGCTCTTTGCGCCTTTCCGATGCAAAATGCTCGATGCGAATACCGGCGTGCCGAACGTGCCCGGCGGCTCCGGCTCGCCGAGTAACTGGATCACCCTCGGTTGGGAGGATGACAAAAAGGGCAAGGTCTCGCTCTATCTGCAGCACTTGAAAGACGCAAAGGCCGGCCTCGCCGGCTCGATGGTTGACGGCGGGCAGCTCATCGGGCACTCCGGCAATAGTGGAAACTCGAGCGGGCCGCACTTGCACCTCACCTATCAAAAAGGTTGGCGGTATGAATGGGACCGATACGCATACCTAGATCGCAACGATGCGATTTATCCGCCGAGCAAAGCATGGGAGGATTCAATGCCATTGACCGATGACGAAATCGAGCGCATCGCTCGCAAGGTTTGGAACATGGCGATTCCGGAGAGCGGCGATCAAAAGGCCGATGAGAAACCGGCAAAGGTTTACCTCCGGCAAGCATGGGCACGCGCCGGCAAAGCTGCCGAGCAGGAGAAACCGTGAGCAAACGCCTCGAGCGCAAGCCGGGCGATGCGCCTCTAAGTAACGCCGGCGTTGCGCTCGGCCTCGCGGCGTGCGTGGTGGTCATCATGCTCGCCGGCGCGTTTCTCTTGCTTGCGTGACCCCTTGAGCACCGACCCGCCGAGAGCTGCTCCCTCGGCGGGCCGGTCTCTTTAGTCCCCCACGCGCCGGCGACACTAGCAGACATTGCCGGTCATCGGCGCTAGGGTGCGAGGAGCGGGCGGCGGTGCCGACCGGGGAAGGATCGATGCCGCTGCCCGCTGCCGCTATTCGATGACAGGAGCAGGCATGAGCCGATGGAGCAACCGTAAACGCATCAAGCTCGAGAGCATTTTGCAAATCAATGAGGGTTATCGGGTGACGGTATGGCGCAAAATCGAGACCGTCGACCTCCGGCACGCCGAGGGAAAATGGCGCATCGAGGGCACCGATTCATGGCGCCTCGCTCGCAAGCGGTGGCTTTACAAAGCCGAGCTCATGGATGCTCTCAGCGATCACTACGCCGACCGAGGGAGCTAATGACAATGACCGAGCTCGAGGGACAAGAGCGAGCATGGTGGACAAGCGCCGAGATCGCCGACGCATGGGAGATCAGCGAGCGCACGCTCACTCGATGGCTCGCCGCCGGCCGATTCATCGAGGGTGAGGATTACACGCGCTCCGGCGGCGGCGCCGGCACGCGCACCGGGCAGCTACTTTGGACGCCGGCGGCGCTGCCCGATTGGGTCGAGGAGAGTGACCGATGAGCTCGCCACGATGGCGCGACGCCGGCGGCAAAGGCTATTTGCGGCCGTCGACCGGTGATTATTTGCGCGGCGTCACAACGATGATTCGCCCGCTCGACACCGGAGTAAACGCCTTGATCGGTTGGGCGACAAAGACAACCGCGCAAGCAGCGATCGCCGAGCGGGCACGGTGGATCGAGCTCGGCTCGCCGGCCGAGGCCGAGCAGCTCATCAAGCAGCACGCAAAGCTCGCCCAAACCGCAAAGAGAGACCTCGGCACGGCCGCTCACGATGCCGTCGAGGCGGCTCTAAGAGCCGATCTCGCCGGCGAGGCTAGGCCGACACCTATCCCGGCGCTCGAGCCTTACATCGCCGCTCTCGACCTTTTCATGACCGAGACCGGATGGCGACCGATCTCCCTCGAGGTGACCGTGCTCAATGATCGGCACCGGTACGCCGGCACCTTTGACGGTCTCGGCACAACGCGCGAGGCCGGCGGGCTCATCATGCTCGATTGGAAAACCGGCAGCATCCGGCCGGTCACCATGCCGGCGCAACTCAACCTCTACCGGGCCGCTCCGATCGAGCTGCTCGACTCCGGCGAGGAGGTTGAGGCCGTGCCGGCCGAGCGGCTTTGGGTAGTGCAACTAACTCCGGACGCCTACGCGGTGCACGAGATCGAGCACCTCGAGACCGAGCAGCTCGAGCAGCTCTTGACCGCTCTCGCCTCCCTCGATGAGCTCGCTCGCATCCTGCCGGAGTCGATGAGAGCCTTGCCGGAGCCGGTGCGCGTCGACGGAAAGGCCGTGCCCGAATGAGAGGCACTCAATGGATTGGTCGAGCTTTGCGATCGGTTTCGCGGCCGGCCTCGCGATTTTCACCCTTGCGTTTGCGGTTTGGGCAATGCTCATCGTGAGCAAGCGAGCCGATGAGCAAGCCGACCGATGGCGCAAGCGGCGAGCGTTCTATGAGGAGTTGAGCACCGATGAATGGCTCGACTCCGGCGGTCACGTCACGGTCAACCGACCGGACGAAAACAAAGAGGAGCAGCAATGACGGAGCAGCACGGCACCGAATGGAGCACCGAGGGTTGGGCGGGCAGCGGCGCCGCCGGCGACCGGTGGAAAATGAGCGAGGCCGAGGGTGAGCTAGTCCGAATCCGGATGAAAGAGATTCGCACGCTGCCATCGCCGCGAGGCGAATGGGAGGCCGTGATGAGCGATGTCGACGTGATCGATGCCGACGGCAAGGGTTATTCCACAATGAGCGATGTCGCGCTCGGTAACGCATGGATCATCGGCACCTTTCGCGAGCACTTGCCGTATTCGGCGATCGGCGTTGTCGAGGCGTTCGATGGTCAAAAGGGCAAGGGTTACCGGCTCCGAGCTGCCACCGATGAGGAGCTCGCACGGCTCACCGGTGCGCTCGATCCTCCCGGTTTCTAATGGCGGTGCACGTTCGGCATGAGCCGATCATGCTGCCGGCGGCGGTGCTCGAGGCGATGAGCACTCCCGCCGGCAAGTGCCCGCTTTGCGGGCTCGCGCTCGGCAAGCGCAAAGGCGCTCGGCTCTGCTCGAGGTGCCGGCCTTTCGAGGGCCTCCCGCGCGATTCATGGGGATGGTGCGCCGGCCGGCACCGGCAAGCGACAACGCAACGCGCCGGCGACCGATGGCTTTGCCTACCGTGCCAGCTCAAGGCGTGGCGGTCTCTGTCTGCTAATGTCTAGGCATGACCGAGAGAGTATGCGCCGAGCCTGATTGCGGCGTGAGCCTTGCCGGCGAGCACCATAACCGGAAACGCTGCCGGCCTTGCGCCGAGGCAGCGCGAGAGCTCGCGACCCGCGAGGGCGGGCGACGGCATGACCTCAAGCGCCGGCAAACTCCGGAGCAGCGTGCCGCTCGATCGGCTCGCCGGCGTGAGCGTGGCGAGACTAAGCGCACCTATCAATCACCGGTCACCCTTGCACCTCGCTTTTGCCTCGAGCCTGATTGCGGCGTGAGCCTTGACGGCGAGCACCCTATGCGGCAACGGTGCGAACCGTGCGCTCGAGAGCACAAGCGCGCAAAGGAGAGAGCCGATCAAAGCACTTACGGCAAGAGCTCGCGAGGCCGCGAGGTGGCAAAATCGGCGCACGCTAACTACCGGGCAAAACCGGACACTCGCAAAAAAGAGCTCGAGTATCTCCGGCAATGGCGCGAGCTAAATCTCGAGCACGCTCGAGCATGGCAACGGTGGTATTACACCGAGACCCCTACCGGGCAGGCTGCTCGACGCAAAGGCAACCGGACGCGCAAGGCGCGGCAGCGAGGCGCAACGATTCATCCGATACCGACCGAGGCGCTCGAGCAGATTCGAGCTCGGCCGTGCCTAGCGTGCGGCAAAGCCGGGCCGTCAACAATCGAGCACCTCATCCCGATTGCTCGAGGCGGGCCGCACGCACTCGAAAATCTCGATGCGCTTTGCGGGCCGTGCAACTCAAGCAAAGGCAAGCTCACGCTCGATGAATGGATCGCAAGCGATCGGCCGCTCGCGCCGACGCACTTACGAAAGAGGGCAGCATGAAAGCAAAGCAACGGCAGAACATCGCGCAAGAGCAGCTCGGCGATTACACCGTGCGCCTCATGAGCGACGGCGCACTAACGATCGATCACCCGGCATGGGTGATCGTCAAAGGCGATTGGGCCGGCAACTCTGGCAGCTCGATCGAGCTCGAGCCGAGGCGCTCATGAATGATTCACAAGCTGTGGACAAAACCGGGGATGAGCCGCTCGAGGCGGTCATCCTCTCGGCGCTTTTCGAGGTGCCACCGTGCACCGATTCCACCGAGGCCGGGCGGGCCTGCCGGCGATGCGAGGCGCCGGCCGTGGCGCTCGCGGTCTCATCGCACTTGCTCAAGCTCATGATGACGCCGCAACCTCGGCCGGCCTCGCTCGAGCTGCCATGAGCTCGCCGAGGGTGACGGTCATCGAGGCCGATGAGGCTGCCCGCTCTCAGCAAGAGGCGGCAGAGGATTACGCGCGGCGATTCGAGCAATGGCACGGCCGGCCGCTCACCGAGGCCGAGGCGCGGCGATGGTGGCCGCTGGCGAGGCTGCCATGATTCCCGGCGACCCGCTCACGCGCACCGATGCCGAATGGCATTGGCTCTTGCATGATGGTGAGCCATGCTTTGCCGGCTGCCCGGCATGGCGATCAGCCGATCAGGGTATGAATGAGGCAACCGAGAGGAGCTCGATCATGACCGATCAGACACCGGAAGAGACACCGGCCGAGGCGCAAGCTCGCCTCAACCGTGAGCGCGAGGAGAGCAACGGCAAAGAGACCGAGAGCAACGAAAGCGCTCCGGAATCAAGCTCGAGCGAGTAACCTCGCCTCGGGAGATAGTGACCGATCTCCCTCCCTCGCAACGCCGGCCTCCGCAAAGGGCCGGCGTTGCTTGCGTTAGCGGCGAATGATGAGCTCGCACCTCACGGCAACGTCGACGGCATCGATCACGCAACGGTCAAAGCCTCTGCCACCATTCAAGCGATCGCGCGTCGCCGGGCCTTGCGCCTCGATGCCGTTCAATCGGTCATCGCCTCGACCGCCTCGCAAGGCGTCATGACCTCGAGCGCCGATGAGCCGGTCACGGTCACCGAAACCGAAAATGCGGTCATTGCATCGAGTGCCGCGCAAGGTGTCGCGATCCGGCGTGCCGAGGATCGTTGTCACCGAGCATGGGTCGGCCGAGGCCGGAGCAGCGGCGAGCGCGAGACCGCCGAGAGCGAGCGCGAAAGTGGCCGCGATGGCGGCGAGGATTTTGGTCATGGCCGGAGATTAGCACCGGCTAGACAGAGGGAGAGGCCGCCTGTAAAGGTGGCCTCTCCCGCTGCTATCCGACAACCGAGACTCTAGAGGTGCTTGCGTGCTCGAGCAACCGACACCGGACCCGATGCAAATACTCGCGGCCGGTTACGGGCCGATTCCGTTGCCGGCGATGCGCAAAGGGCCTCCCAAAATCAGCGGTCATCATGGGCCGGGGGCCGAGCCGATCGGCGATCTCGACGTTTTCGATTGGCAGGCTCGAGGGCTCTTTGGCAACGTCGGCGTTGTGCTGCCGGTCGGCGTGCTCGGCGTCGATGTCGACGCTTACAAAACGCCGGAGGCATGGCAGCTTTGGCAAGAGCTCTCGACCGATTGGCCGGCGACGGTTTGCCTCACGGCACGCAACGATGGCAAGAGCGGCATCCGGCTTTACCGATTCGAGGGCATCGATGACGAACGCTTTTGGGGCTCGAGGAGCGGCATCGACATCATTACGCATCGAGTGCGCTATCTCACGGCACCGGGCAGCACGCACCCGCTCGGCATGACGTATCGAGTGATCGATGAGCGCGACGGCACCGTGAGCTTTGAGCTGCCGGCCGTCGACACGCTGCCGGAGTTGTCGATTCATCAAGCCGGCCGATTGGTCAAGCAATCGACCGGCCTTTACGCGGTGCCCACAATCAGCCGGCAAACCTCGAGGCGCCGGCCGGATAATGAGCCGGCGTGCGCCGAGGTGCTCAATGCGCTCGCTCGAGCTCGCGAGCACCTCACCGACGGCACCGGCCGGCATCCGGCGATGGCCTCGGCGACAACGGCGCTCGCCCGGCTCGAGTTTGACGGTCACCCCGGCGTCGAGGCGACGCTCAAGCAGCTCGCCGGCGAGTTTGTCGCCGCCATGATCGCCGAGCCTCGCGCCGGCGAGGATGAGCGAACATGGAGAGCCGAGTTTGCCTCAATGGTGATCTCGGCTCGAGGCAAGTGCGGCGGGCCGGATGACCGGACGCCGACACCGGAGGCGCAAAGAGGATGCGTCGGCATCATGCCGGTGCTCGAGCATGAGACCGAGCTCAAAGTGCCGAGGCTGCCCGAATCGTTTTGGTCGGCCGATTCGAGCCTTGCCACCATTCGGCAGGCTGCCCGGTTTCACCTCATCGGGCCGGATGGCCTCTTGCTCTCATGCGTGCAACGCGCTCTCTGCAGCCTGCCGACCGATTGGGTATTGCCGGCGATTGTGGGGGCCGAGGCGGCTCCGAATCTCTTTGTCGCGATGGTGACGGCATCCGGCGGCGGCAAGAGCGTGACGGCGACCGTTGCCGCCGATTTGATACCGCTCAAGGCGCCGCTCGATTTTGCCTCGCCGGCCGATGACACGAATCGAGGCACCGTGCTCGAGGTGCCAATCGGCACGGCCGAGGGCATGACCTCGGCCTTTGGCCGAATCGTCGGCAAAGCAAAGGCGGCGCATTGGGTCAAAGGGCATTGGGCGTTGCTTGTCGATGCCGATGAGATCGATCGATTCATGAAAATGGCCGATTGGGGCAGCGGCATGACGGCATGGCTCCGAGAGGCGTCGCATGGTCGCAAGCAGCTCGGCGCGACACAAAAAAATCTCCCGACACCGATCGCCGCTTTCGACTACCGGCTTTGCCTCATGCTCGGTGCGCAACCGGGCAGGATCGCGCCGCTGCTCGGCAGCGCCGAGGCGAGCGCCGGCACGCCGCAACGATTCATTTTCACAACGGCGGTCGGCGACCCTATCGACGCCGAGGCGCCGAGGCCGCTCGATTGGGCACCGATGCCGGTCGGCATAGGTGCCGAGCTCGCCGGGCCATCGCGCACCGTGCTCGACTCCGGCGGTCATGAGCATGAGCTCTACTCGATACCGGTCGCCGAGCCAATACGGGCCGAGATCAGGGCAGCACGCAAACGATCGATGAGGCGGGCCGCTGCCGGCGATGAGCTCGACTCGCATCGCAACCTCAATCGCTTGATCGTTGCCGTCGGCCTCGGCCTCATTCGCCGGCCGGGCACGGCACCTCGAGTGACCGAGGCCGATTGGCAGCTCGCCGGCATGGTCATGAGCTGCTCCGATGAGGTGCGCGATTGGATGCTCGAGATCGCCTCGAGTGAGAGCGTCGGCCGAGAGGCCGGCAGAGTCGAGCTCAAGCGAGCCGGCGAGGCCGAGGCATCGCAACGCCTCGCCACCGTTGCCGCTCGCATCCTCGCTCACGTCACCGAGCGTGAAGGGCAAACGATCAGCGATCTACGGCGACGGCAGCAATCCGATCGCCGGCCGCTCTTCGATCAAGCGTTGCCTCGGCTCATCGCGAGTGGGCAGCTCACCGAGGATGAGGGCCGAATCTCACTCTCGGTCACCGAATGATGGGAACAATCGGGGAACCGAGGAACCTAAACCGTGCTTAGGGGAACCGGGGAACCGGGGAACCGGTGTGCCATTAGTCGCGATTCGATTACAGAGAGTGAGATCGCTCGTGATGAATAATGATGTCCGTTATGTGTGTGTTTGTCATGATAGATAAAGAGCAAGATCAAGGCCGCGGGAGTGACTCGAGAGCACCCTCGCTCTTCCCCGTTCCCCGGTTCCCCGGTCTCACCTTTGTTGCTTACGGTCACCCCATACCGCAAGGCTCAAAGCGAATCGTCGGCAGCCAAAGGCTCGGCATGGCTCGAGCTCGCTTGATCGATGTCAACTCAATGCCGCTCAAAGCGTGGCGCAAAACGATCGGCGAAAGTGCCATGATCGCCATGAGGCAAACCGGATTCACCATGCTCGAGGCGGTGCCGGTCGAGCTGCTCGCGACGTTCACCCTGCAGCCTCCCAAAGATCAGCTCAAGCGCATCGCTCGAGCACCGACCGAGCCGGCACCGGTGCACAAAACTCCCGACCTCGACAAGCTCTTGCGCTCACTCTTCGATGCGCTCACCGACCTCGCCATCACCGATGACCGGCTCATCGCTCACGTCGAGGCCGGCAAGCGATACGCCGGCAGCCTCGGCGCACTCGATCAGCCCGGCGTCATGGTCACCGTGAGGCGGTGGCAGCCGTGAGCCGGGAGACCGGCAGCCGGCAACAACGGTTCCGAGCTGCCGTGCTCAAGCGTGACGCCTACACTTGCCAACAATGCGGGCACTTTGATCTCTCAGGGCAAAGCCTGCAAGCCGATCACTCGCATGAGGTGGCCGACGGTGGCAGCCAATGGGATACGGCAAACGGAGTCACCCTTTGCGCAAGCTGCCACAAAATCAAAAGCTCTTTGCGCGACTCGCAACGAAAAAAATCGCAACGCAAAACCGAAAACGCTCCGCGATTTTCTAAGGTGCCGCAAGCGGCACCCCTGGCCTCCGCTCTGCGCCCGCCTCCGAAGGAGGCGGTAACGTCAAGTGCCGTGGCGGTTACGGCGAGTGTCGACCGAGAACCGGCCGAGGTGCCG
>Ga0190271_10001165_pt1 | contig 14600 bp, 13 predicted proteins | sample Popmic356T_FD_133747 | JGI IMG/M metagenome (GOLD analysis project Ga0190271, IMG submission 133747) | Populus adjacent soil microbial communities from riparian zone of Weber River, Utah, USA - 356 T | ecosystem: Environmental > Terrestrial > Soil > Riparian zone | place: USA: Utah | collected...
ATGCACACCGAATCCGGCGACGGCTGCAACACGCTGCGACGAACCCTGTAACCTCCCTGCGACTGGATCGATCCGGTGCTGATCGTATCGACGCCCTCTGCGCGTATTGCGCCGCGGTCGCGCCCGCCCTGATCGAGAATTGGAACAATCAGAAGGGTCAGCATCACGGCAGCCGAGCCGAACAGCAGAGCGACCCGCAGCATCCCCATGCCCGCATCTTCAAGCCGCCAACCGCGATCGCCGCGCGAATATTCCCAGTCGCGCTCACTCATCATTTTCTCCGCCAGATCCCCTCGCGCATCCCCCGACGCGCTCCTCAAAATTTCATGGTTACTTCAACGAGTCGTTAACGCCCGCGCTAACCATAATTCGGGCGAGCACCGGAAGCGCAAAATGCGCCATTTGCCGCCCGGCCTGTCGGCATTGCGTCAGACGGTCAGAGCAGGTCGATAAGGAACGGGATCAGCGGCGCGTCGGCCGGCGGCATGGGATAGTCGCGCATCTGCTTGGGCCGAACCCATTTGAGCGCCTGCGCCTCCATCGGGCGCGGCGTGCCCCAGAACCGGCGACAGACATAGAGCGGCATCAACAGGTTGAACGTCTCGTAGGCATGGCTGGCAAAGGTCAGCGGCGCGAGGCAGGCGACCTTGGTTTCAATGTCGAGCTCCTCCTTGAGCTCGCGAACCAGCGTCTCCTCCGGCGTCTCGCCGGGCTCGACTTTCCCGCCTGGGAATTCCCACAGCCCCGCCAGTTGCTTTCCCTCGGGGCGCTGGGCGAGAAGCACGCGGCCATCCGCGTCGACCAGCGCGCAGGCGGCAACCAGCAGCAGCTTCTTGGGACCTGTCGTGCCGGCCACCTCAACTCTCCTTCGGGCGGCGATAGTGATAGCGGTAGAGTTCGTCGAACCCGATCGACTCGTAGAGACGCCGCGCCGCCAGATTGTCGGCCCCGACCTGCAGCCAGGCTTCCTTCGCGCCGCGCAGCCGCGCCCACTTCAATGCCGACAGCACAACCCGGCGGCCATGGCCCTTGCCGCGCTCACGCGGGCCGGTGGCAATCTCAAACAGCCCGGCAAGGTCGCCATCATGGACGCAGATGGCGGTGGCCAGCGGCTCGCCGTCATCCTCAAGCACGAACAGCCCCGCCTCCGGCTCCACGGCGGCGATGATTTCGCTGAGACCGGGCCGCAAGGCGGGATCGAGATCGTGCACGACCATTGCCGCACTGAGAAACCGTCCGACATCCTTCATGGGGATCTGATGCATCGCCGCGTCGATCGGCACGTCGCGCTCGAGAGACGCACGCATGACCAGCGATTCGGCAAGGCTTGCCCACCCCTCCTGGTCGAAGAACTGGGTGAGTTGGCGGCCCGACAATGGCGACAGGCGGAAGGTGAGCGGCCGCCCATAGGCCTCGAAGCGCCGCCCCGCGCGCGCAACCCGCTCCGGTATCGCGGTTACATCGCTCGGGTCGAGCGGATTGACCGAGTTGAGACGCTTTGCCGGATGACCGGCGGTGAGCCGCGTGATCCAGGTGCCGTCATAGTGCACCGCCGCCGCGGGCCAGGCGCGAAAGGCGGCGGCCTCGAAGCGCCGGACCATCGGCAGGCCCGATCCGGGACGTCCTCCTGATAACAGAGCCAAGCCCCTAGCTCCGGTAGTCGCCATTGATGGCGACATATTCCTTGGTCAGGTCGCAGGTCCACACTGTCGCCTTGCCGCGGCCAAGGCCGATATCGGCGCGAATGCGGACTTCGTCGCGTTTCATGTAGGCGGAGGTCGCCGCTTCCGAATAATCCGGATCGCGCTCGCCCTCATAGGCCAGGCGATTGTCGCCAAACCAAATGGAGAGCCGGTCGCGGTCGGCGGGTTCGCCGGATTTGCCGACCGCCATCACCACCCTGCCCCAATTGGCGTCCTCGCCGGCAATCGCCGTCTTGACCAGCGGCGAGTTGGCAATGGACAGGGCAATGCGCTTGGCCGAGCGCGCCGATTTTGCGCCCGTGACCGTGACTTCCACCTGCTTGCGCGCGCCCTCGCCATCCCGAACCACCTGAAGCGCCAAATTCTTCAGCACCTTGTTGAGGCCGCGCCGGAAAGCGCCAAGGCGCGCGTCCTTGAGATCGGTCACACGCCCGGCGCCACGCGCGGCGGCCGCGCCCGTTGCGAACAACAAAAGCGTGTCGCTGGTCGACGTGTCGCTGTCGACCGTAACCGCGTTGAAGGTCGGTCCCACCCCCTTGGACAGAAGCGACTGCAGCACGGGTGCTGCGATCGGCGCGTCCGTGGCGACGAAGGACAGCATTGTCGCCATATCGGGCGCGATCATGCCGGCGCCCTTGGCAATGCCGTTGATCGTCACGTCGACACCACCGAGCTTCACCGTCACCGTTGCAACCTTGGGAAAGGTATCGGTTGTCATGATGGCTTTCGCGGCATCCAGCCAGCGGTCGGGGAGAGCCTCCGCGACCATGCCGGACAGGAGGTGGCTGAACTTGCCGGCATCCAGCGGCTCGCCGATCACGCCCGTCGAGGCAAGGAAAACCTCGCTGGGCGAACAGCCGGCAGCCTGGGCTGCGGCCCCGCCGGTCAGCGCCGTGCTGGCGCGGCCCTTGCTGCCGGTGAAAGCATTGGCGTTGCCCGAATTGACGACGACGATACGCGCCTTGCCGCCCGGCAGATTGGCGCGGCAGAAATCCACGGGCGCCGAGGGGCATTTCGAGCGCGTGAACACGCCGGCGACCTCCGTGCCGTCGTCCAGCACCATGGCAAGCACGTCAGTGCGGCCCTTATACTTTATCCCCGCCTCGGCAGTAGCAATCCTCACGCCGTCGATTTTCGGCATTTTGGCGTATTTCTTCGGCGCCAGGGGTGAAATCGTCGCGGACATCAAGGCCTCGATACAGTCGCGGATTGTGAGAAGCCCGTTTGCCCCAAGGCCGCCAACCGCGCAAGAGGTTCACGAAAGCTGCCGCGACGTCGAAGACCGGGAAGAATTCCCTGTCCATATCGGGAAGGCTCCCCATGGCTCCCGCCGCCGGTTCGCGCGACGTTGTGGGTGCAAGCAGCTGGTATGACTCGGTGCCCACCGCATTCACCGCTGGCCGCTTCAAGCAAATTATGGCGTCGGCTCCCTAACCGATCCATGACATGCCCCAGCCGGTCCGATCCCTTCGGACCGGCTGCTCTTTTTTCTGGCTGCCGTTTTCTTGTCCCGCTTGACCGAAGCGACGCATTGCGCCCCCGCAGTGCTGACGTATAGTGCCGACGCGGCGGCGAGGCCGGGCGCGCTCCAGCCGCCCAAGTTCGAACCCGTGCGGGGCTTTCTTGTCGGTATTTCTGCGCCTTTTCGCAACGATCGGGCTGATTTTCCTGCTCAGCAGCGCCGGCGGCGCGCTGATCGGCTATTTCGACGCGCGCATGCGCATGGAGACCGAGCTGCGCGCGGCGATGGCGGTCGGCAAATCGTCGGCCGACCGTGCCGTCACGGCGCTCGCCAACTCCTTTCGCCCCGCCGATCACCTGACGGAATTCGTCAGCCTCTTCGACGGCGATCGTCACCTTCAGGCCAAGCTGATCGGCGCGAATGGCGGAATCATCTTTCAGTCGAAGCTTCTGCCGCCCGAGGAAAATGTTCCCGCATGGTTCGTCCGCCTGCTCGAACCGGCGCCCGTCGTCGAGGAGTTCAAGCTGCCCGGCTACCTCTCGAACTATGCACATCTCGTCATCGAAACCAACGGCCGCAACGAGATCGACGACATCTGGTCGGGCGCGTTGGTCGCGGCGGTGACCTTGCTGCTTTTCATGGGACTTGTGCTGTCCCTCGTGGCGCTCGTGGTGTGGCACGCCCTGCGCCCGGTCAAACCGCTTCTGACAGCCTTCGAAAAATTCGGCACGGCGGAGGAGAGCGCCGAGCTCACGCCGGTCGGACCGCCGGAATTCCGTCAGCTTTACGCCGGGTTCAACGCCATGGCGGCGCGCCTGAAGACGACGGAGCGGCGCAACGCCGCGCTGTCGGCGCAGATCGCCACCATCCAGGAAGAGGAACGCGCCGAGTTGGCGCGCGACCTGCACGACGATGTAGGCCCGCTGCTGTTCGCAATCGATGTCGACGCCGCCGCGATCCGCGCCATTGCGGGCGAGAAGAAAATGGCCAAGGCGGAGGCGATGAAGGAGACCAGCGCCCGGGCGCAGGCGATTTCGCGCAGCGCTGTCACCATCAAGCAGCTGGTCCGCGCAATTCTCGCCCGTTTGCGGCCGAATCTGGCCGCCGACATCGGCCTCGAACAGGCGCTGATCGATCTCGTCGCCGGCGAGCAGGAGCGCCATCCCGGCGTCAAGTTCGAGGAGCAGCTTGACGGCGACTGCCATGAGCCGCTGGCTTCGGCCGCACTCTACGCGGTGGCGCGGGAGGCGATCCACAATGCCTTGCATCATGCGCGGCCGCAGCGGGTCAGTCTTTCCCTGCGAACGGTGGCGCCGGGCAATCTCGAACTGGCCGTGGAAAACGATGGCGGAGGCTTGAAGCCAGCCCGTCCAGGCTCACACGGCTTGCGCAATATGCGCGAGCGGATAGAGGCGCTCGGCGGCCGCTTCGCCATCGAGGAATTGAATGACGCCGCAGGCGTGCGCGTGCGGGCCGCACTCCCCACCGGATCCGCATTGAAGGAGCACGCGGCATGAAGATACTCGTTGTCGACGACCATCAGGTCGTGCGCGAGGGCGTGCGGCGACTGCTGTCGCAAATCCTGGGTGCGACCTTCGAGGAGGCCGAATCGCCGTCGGAGGCTCTGAAGCAGTTTCGCCAGTGGAAGCCGGACATCATCATCCTGGACATCAATCTGAACGGCGGCAGCGGGATCGAACTTCTGCGTCACCTGAAGGCCGATACGCATGACGCCCGGATCATTGTCTTTTCCATGCATTCGGATGTGGTCTACGCCAATTCGGCGCGCAAGGCGGGCGCCATGGGCTATGTATCTAAAAGCGCGCCGGTCGAGGAATTGCTGACCGCCGTGAAACGCGTCGCGGCGGGGAAGTATTATGTCGACTCCGAACTCGCCGGCTCGCTTATCCTCGGCGCGCAGCAGAACGATGATGCGCTGAACGGGCTGAGCCCGCGCGAGATCGAGATCTTGCGCTTGCTGGGCGAAGGCAAGGGACTGACCGAGATCGGCGCCACCCTCGGCATCGCTTACAAGACAGTGGCGAACACGCTGTCGCGCATCAAGGACAAGCTTGGCATCGAACGCACGGGCGATCTGATCCGCTTCGTCGTGGAGAACAAACATCTGAGCCTGATGCCGGTCTACAATGACCGCGATAGGCGTGACCGTCGGTAGCTCACGCGCAATCTGGGGAAATATCAGGCCGCGCTTGGGTTGAGAAACCCGCGAAAACGCTTCTGCACGGTTGGGATCAAGCCCCATATCATGCACGCCACCATGATGGGCGCGATGAGCAGGCTTCGTTGCCAGATCGCCCATCCGTCCGTCAGCGGCAGCACGACGTAGAGAAGGACGGTGATGAGCGGATAGACGCCGACCAGTATAAGAAGGGCAAACCGTGGCCGGGAGAAATGCACCGGGCGCGACACAGTTTCGCCGGCTGCTGCGGATGAGACGATTGGCGACTTGGAAGATAGAACGGACATCGGGATTGCTCCTATAAGAACGATACGTTTCGTTTATATAGAACGAGCCGTTTCGTTTCGTCAAGGGGTGATGTACGGTGATTTGGAAAGCCAGGGAGGAAGCCAGTGGCGGTTGGCCGCAAATCGATCGGCGCACGACGAAACCCCGATAGCGCGGAAGCCATTCTCGAAGCGGCCGAGGCGGTGCTGCTCGAAAACGGCTATTCCGGGTTTTCGATCGAGGCGGTCGCGCGGCGGGCGCGTGCGGGCAAGCCGACGATCTATCGCTGGTGGCCCGGAAAGGCGGCGCTGCTTCTCGCGGTCTATCAGCGTCAGAAACGCGATGTGGTCTATTCCGACAGCGGCGATCTGGAAGAGGATCTGTTCCGCTTCCTCAAGAGCCTGTTTCACCAATGGCACGACACGCCGGCGGGCGAAATCTTCCGGTCGCTGGTCGCCGAGGCGCAATCGGACAGCGACGCCGCCAAGGCGCTGGCCGAGTACGCAGCAGGCCGCCGCGTCCATACGGGGCAATTGGTGGCGCGGGCGCAGGCGCGCGGCGAAGTTCGGCCAGGGGTCGATGCCACGCAGGTCGCCGACCTCGTCGCGTCCTACGCCTGGGTGCATCTCCTTACGGGACGGATCGACGAGAACGACGAAACCATCCGCCGGGCCGTAGGCTATATCGTGAGTGGCGTGTCCAATCGGGAGACGGAAGCTCCGGATCAGACGCACGGATCGCCGTGACGGTCCGATTAAGTGCACCCCACCCCGACCTTCGGTCGGACCCTCCCCATCGAGGGGAGGGTAAGGCGTCGCGGCCGGCCTCACCTTCCCATTGATGGCCGGCAAGGGGAAGACGGCCCGAAGCCGGTGGGGCGTGATAAGCAGGCTTCGCGACCGCCAAACCTGATAGGCCAAAAGAAAAAATGGCGCGCCGGGAGCGGCACGCCATTCCATTCAACTCGTCAGGGCCGGGAGCACATCCCGACCGCCGAACTCATTTCTGCGCTTCGCTATCCGCGACGGCCTTCTTTAGGTCCGCGTCGGCGATATCGACCTTGGCTGCGTCGCGCAATTTCTTGACGAGGGCAAAATACTTGTCGCGAAGCACCGTCGAGCGGAACTGGTCCTTGACCTCATCGAAGGCCGGCGGCTGTTGCTGGCGCTTGTCCTCGACCTTGATCACATGAAAGCCGAACTGGCTCTGCACCGGCTCCTTGGTGTACGAGCCGGGCTCCAGCGCAAACGCCGCCTTTTCGAACTCCGGCACCATCTGGCCGGCGGCGAAATAACCGAGATCGCCGCCATTGGCGCCCGAGCCCGCATCGGTCGACTTTTCCTTGGCGATATCCTCGAACTTCTTGCCGGCATCGAGGTCCTTGATGATGGCCTGTGCCTCTTCCTTGGTCTTCACCAGAATGTGCCTGGCATGCACCTCGTTGGCAGGAGGCGTTGCGGCGATCTGCTTGTCATAGGCGGCGCGAATCTCGGCATCCGTGATTGTGGCGGCTACTTCCTTGTCGATCACGCGGCTGTGCATTGCCCGATCGCTCAGGAAAGCCAGGCGCTTGATAAATTCCGGATCCTTGTCGAGGCCCTTGGCTTTCGCCTCGGCGGCCATCAGCTTGATCTCGATAACGGCGGAAAGTGACGCCGCGCGCTTCTGTTCCGGCGGCAATTGCGCAAATTGCTGCGCCAGATCCATTTCGGCGAGGTCGAGATCCGCCTGGGTCACGGTCTCGCCGTTGATTGTGGCGACGACAGTCTCGGGCGCCGGCTTGACCGGAGCGGCGGGAGCCGCGGCAGGCGCCTGCGCGGCCGGAGCCGGTGCAGCCGGCGCCTGGTCCTGCGCCGCGGCGTGCCAGGCAAACAACGAAATTGTGCCGGCAGCCAGTGTCGCGCGCAGCGCGCCGGAGCGGCGGAAGGACGGTATCATCTAGGTATCTCCAGTGAAAATTCCGGTTCGACGCGGCCCGCGCCGGAAACGTCGGCGTTACAACGCCCTGAATTGTGGCTGAATTAGGCAGGTAACGGCGGTTTGCTGTCGCGTTGACATCGCTTCAAGCCCCTCTTATCTGTCCAACACCTTTGCGTCCAGAAGTGATTTTGGCGTGGCTTTACGCTGCGCGTCTCCTTCAAAACCGGCGGGTTTCGTCGGCATCCAGCCGACGTTGAATTCTTTTGAAAGGGCCAGTGGATGGTCAGTCTCGGCGGCTTTGCCCGCAAAATCTTCGGTTCGGCGAATGATCGCCGCGTCAAGGGATTCCGCCCCCGTGTGGAGGCGATCAATGCGATGGAAAACGAAATGGCGGCGCTCACGGACGAGCAGTTGCGCGCCCGCACAGATCAATTCCGTCAGGATATCGCCAATGGGGCTTCGCTCGACGATGTGCTTACTCCAGCATTCGCCACGGTGCGCGAAGCCGCCAAGCGCGTGCTGGGCTTACGTCCGTTCGATGTGCAGCTTATGGGCGGCATGGTGCTGCACGGCGGCGACATCGCGGAAATGCGCACCGGCGAGGGCAAGACGCTGGTCGCCACCCTGCCCGTCTATCTCAACGCGCTCGAAGGCAAGGGCGTGCATGTCGTTACCGTGAACGACTATCTGGCGACACGCGACTCCGAGTGGATGGGCCGCGTCTATAAATTTCTCGGCCTTACCGTCGGCGTCATCGTTCACGGCATTTCCGACGAGGAACGCCGCGCCGCCTACGCCTCCGACGTGACCTACGCCACCAACAACGAACTCGGCTTCGACTATCTGCGCGACAACATGAAGTATGAGCGCGCGCAGATGGTGCAGCGTCCCCACAATTACGCGATCGTCGACGAGGTCGACTCCATCCTGGTCGATGAGGCGCGCACCCCACTGATCATTTCCGGTCCGTTGGAAGACCGTTCGGAAATGTACAACACGATTGACGATTTCCTCGTCCGGCTTGTGCCGGAAGATTATGAGATCGACGAGAAGCAGCGCACCGCGATCTTTACCGAGGACGGCACCGAAAAGCTGGAAGGCCTGCTGCGCGACGCCGGACTGCTCAAGGGCGAATCGCTCTACGACGTCGAAAATGTCGCCATCGTCCATCACGTCAACAATGCGTTGAAGGCGCATCGTCTGTTCCAGCGCGACAAGGACTATATCGTCCGTAACAACGAAATCGTCATCATCGACGAATTCACCGGCCGCATGATGCCGGGCCGCCGCTATTCGGAAGGCCTGCACCAGGCGCTGGAGGCCAAGGAGCACGTGGCGATCCAGCCCGAGAACCAGACGCTCGCTTCGATCACCTTCCAGAACTACTTCCGTATGTACAAGAAACTGGCCGGCATGACCGGTACGGCGCTGACCGAAGCGGAAGAATTCGCCAATATCTACAATCTCGGCGTCATCGAGATTCCGACCAATCTGCCGGTCAGCCGCGCCGACGAAGACGACGAGGTCTACCGCACGGTCGAAGAGAAGTACCGGGCGATCATCCGCGAGATCAAGGACGCCCGCGCCAAGCAGCAGCCGATTCTGGTCGGAACCACGTCGATCGAGAAGTCGGAAAATCTGGCCTCACGGCTGCGCATGGAAGGCGTCGAGGACTTCCAGGTTCTCAACGCCCGCCATCACGAGCAGGAAGCGGCGATTGTCGCCCAGGCAGGCAAACCGGGCGCCATCACCATCGCCACGAACATGGCGGGCCGCGGCACAGACATCCAGTTAGGCGGCAATGCCGACTTGCGCATTGCGGAGGAGCTCGGCGACATGCCTGAAGGCGAGGAGCGCACCGCCAGGGAGAAGGCGATCCGTGAGGATGTGCAGCGGCTCAAGGATCTGGCGCTGTCCGCAGGTGGGCTCTATGTGCTCGCCACCGAACGCCACGAATCGCGCCGTATCGACAATCAGCTTCGCGGCCGCTCGGGTCGTCAGGGCGATCCCGGCCGGTCGAAATTCTACCTGTCTTTGCAGGACGATCTGATGCGCATCTTCGGCTCGGAGCGCATGGACACGATGCTGACCAAGCTTGGGTTGAAGGAAGATGAGGCCATCATCCATCCCTGGATCAACAAGGCGCTGGAAAAGGCGCAGAAGAAAGTCGAGGCGCGCAACTTCGATATCCGTAAGAATCTGCTGAAATACGACGACGTGATGAACGACCAGCGCAAGGTCATCTTCGAGCAGCGGCTCGACCTGATGGACGGCGAGAGCCTCGGCGATACGGTCGACGAGATGCGCCAGGATGTGGTCGAAGACCTCGTCGCCAAGCACATTCCCGAAAACGCCTATGCCGAGCAATGGGACGTCCAGGGCTTCAAGGAAGGCGTACACCAGCAGCTCAACCTCGACCTGCCCGTCGAGGAGTGGGTGAAGGAGGAAGGCATCGCCGACGAAGAGATCCGCGAGCGCCTGACCAACGCCGCCAACGCCGCCGCCGCCGACCGGGCCGAGCGTTTCGGTCCCGAGATCAAGAACTATGTCGAGCGGTCGATCGTCCTGCAGACGCTGGACCATCTGTGGCGCGATCATATCGTCAACCTCGATCATCTGCGCTCGGTTGTCGGCTTCCGCGGCTATGCGCAGCGCGACCCGCTGCAGGAGTACAAGCAGGAAGGCTTCGAGCTGTTCCAGGCGATGCTGACCAATCTGCGCCAGGCCGTGACCAGCCAGTTGATGCGGGTCGAGCTTGTCCGCGAAGCTGCCGATGCGCCGCCACCGCAAGCCCCGCAGACGTTCGGCCACCATATCGATGCGACGACCGGCGAGGACGATTTCGGCGGCACGGCCCTGGCCGGCATCGACAGCGAAGACGGCCGCTACGTCGCGGTGGAAGAGCGCGATCCCAACGATCCGACGAGTTGGGGCAAGGTTGGACGCAACGAGCCCTGCCCTTGCGGCTCGGGCAAGAAGTTCAAGCATTGCCACGGGGCGTTTGTGTAGCGCCTCGCGGCCAAGAGCGACTGGCTCCCATGCCGGTCGGGATATGCCTTTGACGCCGCGTCGAAGAGGTTGCTGGAATGGCGCTGGAGCTCCGTCCGAACTGCGAATATTGCGACAAGGACCTGCCGCCAGAGGCGACGGATGCCTGCATCTGCACCTATGAGTGCACCTTCTGCGCGCAGTGCATCGAGGAAAGGCTGAGCAATGTTTGCCCGAACTGCGGCGGAGGCTTTTCGCCCCGCCCGATTCGTCCGAAGACGGAATGGCGACCCGGCCTGTCAGTCGCCCTGCGGCCGCCATCAACCAGGCGTGTGCACCTGTCCTACGGCAAGGAAGACATTGCCGCGCATTCCGAACGGATACGCCACATGCCGCCGCAGGACAGGTGATCGGAGCGATACCGGCTAAATCTGTTCCGCTTCCGCTCTCGCTCTGTCGCGGAAAATGCGGCGAATCACCTTGCCGGTGGTGGTCAGCGGCACCGCATCGACAAACTCGACCTCGCGCGGATATTCATGCGCCGAAAGACGCGCCCGCACGAACGCCTTGATGTCGTCGGCAAGTGCGGCGCTGCCAGCAAAGCCCTCGCGCAGAACCACATAGGCTTTCACGATCTCGGTGCGCACCGGGTCCGGCTTGCCGACCGCCGCCGCCAGCGCCACCGCCGGGTGGCCGGCCAGGCAATCCTCGATCTCTCCGGGACCGATGCGGTAGCCGGCGGAGGTAATTACGTCATCGTCGCGGCCGAAGAAATGCACATAGCCATCCGCATCGACGACGCCCTGGTCGCCGGTGATCATCCAGTCGCCGGCGAATTTCTTCGCCGTCGCCGCTTCGTCATTCCAATAGCCAAGAAACATGACAGGGTCCGGAGACCGCACCGCGATCTGGCCGACCTGGCCGCTCGCGACCTCGGCGCCGGCCTCGTCGATGACCGCCACGCGGTGGCCGGGCACCTGCCGGCCGATTGCACCCGCGCGGCTGATGCCGATCGCCGCACAGGAGCCCAGCACCAGATTGCACTCCGTCTGGCCGTAGAACTCGTTGACCTTGAAGCCAAATTCGCGTTCGGCCCACTCATAGGTCTCGCGCCCCAACTGCTCGCCGGCCGAAAGAACCGCGCGAAGCCGGAGCTCGTGAGCGGAGGCCAGATTGCCAGCCGCCTTCATCATGCGGATTGCCGTCGGCGGCAGAAAGGCGAGCGTCACCTTCGCAGCTTCCATCAGGCGGTAGGCGCGTTGCGGGTCGAAACGCTGAAAGGCTCCGAACGCCACCGGAATGCCAAGACTGAGCGCGGGCAACAACGCGTTGAGCAGACCGCCGGCCCAGGCCCAGTCCGCAGGGGTCCATAAGATATCGTCGCCTCGGGGCGGGAATTCATAAGCCATCTCAAAGCCGGGCATATGGCCCAGCAGAACGCGGTGACCATGAAGCGCGCCCTTCGGCGGCCCCGTGGTGCCGGAGGTGAAGATCATCAGCGCAGGATCGTCCGGCCCGCTGTCGACCGGCGTAAAGTCCCGAGAGCCGCCGCCAAGCAGTGTCTCGAAAGCCATTGGCTTGCCGGGCTCCTCTGCGGCGTGATGCACATTTCGTTCTGCAACAGCACCGTCGACAAGCACGATGTGCTTTAGCCCGGCAACCTTGTCGCGAACCGGTGCGATCGTCTCCAGGCCGCGCGCATTGGTGAAGAGCACGCAGGCGCCGGCGAAATTCAGCCTGAACTCCAGCGCCTCGACGCCGAACAGCAGCGCCAGCGGCACCGCGATGGCGCCGAGCTTGTAGACGGCACAATGCGCGATCACCGTCTCGAAGCTCTGCGGCAGCAGAAGCGCTACCCGGTCGCCCGGCTTGACGCCGAGCGCTGTGAGGCCGTTGGCCAATTGGTTCGATCGTGACGACAATTCGCCGAAACTCAGCGCACGCGGCTCATTGGCATCGCCTTCGATCGCCGCTCCAAAATCCAGCAGCGCGGTGCGGCCCGGTTCCCGCTCGGCCCAACGGTCGGCTACCGCAACTCCGATGTTGAAGCGTTCGGGCAAGCACCACTGAAACCCATCATAGAGGGCGTCGTAGTCGACCCGCCGAAGCACGGAAAAGGAGACATTATTCATTTGAAACCAGACACTTAACGCAGCGACCGCCCGTCTATGCCGCTTGTCGGACGATTTCAAGGCAATCACATCCGCTCGGGGAGCACGAGGATAACCCGCCCCATAGTCAATGCTTGTGTGACAGCACCTTCGTTGCCGCTTCCAGGCCCGCCAGGGTCAGCGGATACATGCGATCGGAGAAGATTTCGCGGATCATCCCGATCGAATGGGTGTAGCCCCAATGGTTCTGATGGGTGGGATTGAGCCAGATGCTGTTCGGCCATTGCGCAAGCGCCCGCGCAAGCCACACCGCACCTGCCTCCGGGTTCCAATGCTCGACCGCACCGCCCGGTGTCACGATCTCGTAAGGGCTCATCGAGGCATCGCCGACGAAGATCACCTTATAGTCATGGCCGTATTTGTTGAGCACGTCGAAGGTCGGCGTCACCACGCTGGCGCGGCGCCGATTGTCCTTCCACACGCCTTCATAGAGGCAGTTGTGAAAGTAGAAGAACTCCAGTTGGCGAAACTCGGCGCGAGCGGCCGAGAACAGTTCCTCGACAATGCGGATATGGTCGTCCATCGAGCCGCCGACGTCGAAGAACATCAGGAGCTTCACCGCATTACGCCGCTCCGGGCGGGTGCGCACGTCGAGATAGCCGTGCTCGGCGGTGGCGTGGATCGTGCCCGGCAGGTCGAGTTCCTCATCGGCTCCTTCCCGCACCCATCGCCGCAGCCGCTTCAGCGCGACCTTGATGTTTCGCGTGCCAAGCTCGACGCTGTCGTCGAAATTCTTGAACTCGCGCTTGTCCCAGACTTTTACGGCCCGCCGATGGCGGCTTTCATCCTGGCCGATACGCACCCCTTCGGGGTTGTAGCCATAGGCGCCGAAGGGCGAAGTACCTCCGGTGCCGATCCATTTCGAACCTCCCTGATGACGGCCCTTCTGCTCCTCAAGCCGCTGTTTCAGCGTCTCTATCAGCTTGTCGAAGCCGCCGAGCGCTTTGACGAGCTTCTTTTCTTCCTCCGTCAGATGCTTCTCCGCCAGCCGGCGCAGCCATTCCTCGGGAATGTTGGCGACGTCGACGCCGCCGGCGCCCGACACGGCCTTGACGCCTTTGAAGACATGCGAAAAGACCTGGTCGAACCGGTCGATGTGGCGCTCGTCCTTCACCAGGGTCGAGCGCGCGAGATAGTAGAAACCCTCGACATCATAGGTCACGAGATCGGCTTCCATACCCTCCAGCAGGGTAAGGTACTCGCGCAGCGAGACGGGAACGCGCGCCGCCTTCAGTTCGAGGAAGAAGGGAATGAACATCCTACGCTTCCTTCAGCGCACGCTGCGGCATGGTTATGGACCGCGCCGCCCAAATACCGGCGAGCATTGCCGGCACAAAAGCCAGTACGCCCGGCGCGCTGAGTCCCAGCGCCGTAAAGGCCGGGCCGGGGCACAGGCCGCCGAGCCCCCAGCCTATGCCGAAGATCGCAGCGCCGGCGAGGAGGCGGCGGTCGATATCTGTGCCGGCCGGCAGTTGGAACGCCGGCGCCAACAACGGCCGCTTGCGCCGCAGCACCAACCGATAGCCAGTGAAGGCGACAGCGATTGCGCCGGCCATCACGAAGGCGAGAGATGGATCCCAAGTGCCCGCGATATCGAGGAAATTCAACACCTTGGCTGGATTCGACATGCCGGAGATGACCAAGCCCACACTGAAGAGGAGGCCGATCACGAAATTGATGAGGACAAGCATGGCGTCAGCCCCCGATCAGATGGCGTGCGACGAAGACGGTAAGGATCGCGGTCGCCATGAAGGTGAGCGTGGCGACGATGGAGCGAGGCGACAGCCGGGATATGCCGCAGACGCCGTGGCCGATGGTACAGCCAATGCCCATCGCAGCGCCGGACAGGACAAGCAGACCTGCGCCAGCCATCACGGCAAGGTGCGCCG
>Ga0190271_10001166_pt1 | contig 14593 bp, 13 predicted proteins | sample Popmic356T_FD_133747 | JGI IMG/M metagenome (GOLD analysis project Ga0190271, IMG submission 133747) | Populus adjacent soil microbial communities from riparian zone of Weber River, Utah, USA - 356 T | ecosystem: Environmental > Terrestrial > Soil > Riparian zone | place: USA: Utah | collected...
CGGCCCCCCGCGACCGGGCGGTCGCGGCCGCGTCGGGTGGTCACGGAGGCGGCGCTGGACGACGGCGACGGTGGGCTCGCAGGTGACGAGCCCCAGGAGACCCTCCGCGTCGCCGCGTCCGACCTCGAGGTTCTCAGGCACCGCGACGTCGCCCAGCTCAGCTCGGCCGAACGGGCCTTGCTCGCCGCGCTCTTCGCGAACCTGCCGGTCCGGTCGCCGACCCGGACGTCGTACCGCCGCACCCCGTCCCGCCGCGGCACCGTCGATGCCCACGCCACCCTCCGTCGGACGTTGTCCCGGATGGGTGAGCCCGTCGACATCGCCTGGCGGTACCGCTCCACGCGACCGCGACGCACCGTGCTCCTGGTCGACGTGTCCGGCTCGATGAGCGGGTACGTCGACGCGCTGCTGCGCCTGGCGCACCGGATGTCGACCGCGGGGCCGACCGAGGTTTTCAGTGTGGGCACCCGGGTGACCCGGCTGACCCGGGCTCTGAAGCACCGCGACCCCGACCGGGCGATCGTCAGCGCGGGCGAGACGGTGCCGGACTGGTCGGGCGGCACGAGGCTCGGCGAGGGACTGCAGGTGCTCCTCGACCGCTGGGGCCAGCGCGGGCTGGTGCGGGGCGCGGTCACGGTGCTGTTCAGTGACGGCTGGGAGCGCGGCGACGCTGCCCTGCTCGCCGAGCAGATGGCCCGACTGCACCGGTTGGCGCACCATGTGGTGTGGGTCAACCCGCACAAGGGCGTCGCGGGCTACCAGCCCGTGCAGCTGGGAATGGCCGCGGCGCTGCCCTACGTTGACGACTTCGTGGCCGGCCACTCGCTGGCGGCGTTCGAGGAGGTCCTGGAGGTGGTGGCCCGTGCGTGAGGTGCTCCAGCCGCTGGTCGAGTGGTGGCGGCGCGGCGAGCCGATCGGCATGGCGACGGTCGTCGCGACCTTCCGCTCCGCGCCGAGGCCCCCCGGCGCGTCCATGCTCGTCGGCCCGGACGGCTCCGCGGTCGGGTCGGTCAGCGGCGGCTGCGTCGAGGGCGCGGTCTACGAGCTGGCCCAGACCGTGGTCGCGGAAGGTCGGCCACGGCTGCACCGCTACGGCGTGAGCGATGACGACGCCTTCGAGGTCGGGCTGACGTGCGGCGGCATCCTCGACGTGTACGTGGAGAAGGTCGACCGGGAGACGTTCCCCGAGCTCGGCGAGATCGCCGACGACCTCGATCACGACCGGCCGGTCGTGATAGCGACCGTGGTGGACCACCCTGACCCGGACCGGATCGGCGGCCGGATGATCGTCCGCCCGGAGGGCGGCTCGCCGTCGGTCAGCGGGACGCTCGGCACCGCCCGCATCGACGACGCCGTCCGCGACGACGCCCTCGGGATGCTCGCCGCCGGGCACAGCGGCGTCCTGACCTACGGTCCCGAGGGCGAACGCCGTGGTGAGGGCATGCGGGTGTTCGTCTGGGGGTTCGCCCCGCCGCCGCGGATGATCGTGTTCGGCGCGATCGACTTCGCGGCCGCCGTCGCCCGGATGGGCGGGTTCCTCGGCTACCACGTCACGGTGTGCGACGCCCGTCCCGTGTTCGCGACGGCCACGCGGTTCCCGTCCGCGGACGAGGTCGTCGTGTCCTGGCCGCACAAGTACCTCGAGGGCGAGGCGGACGCCGGGCGCATCGACGCCCGCACCGTGCTCTGCGTGCTCACCCACGACCCGAAGTTCGACGTCCCCCTGCTCGAGGTCGCACTCGGGCTCCCCGAGGTGGGCTACGTCGGGGCGATGGGCTCCCGACGCACCCACGACGACCGCCTCGCGCGGCTGCGGGAGGCAGGCGTCGACGAGAAGTCGATCGAGCGGCTGGCGTCACCCATCGGCCTGGACCTCGGAGCGCGGACGCCTGAGGAGACGGCGGTGAGCATCGCGGCCGAGATCGTCGCCCAGCGCTGGGGCGGTGGCGGCGAGCGTCTCGCCGCGCTCGATGGCCGCATCCACCACGGTTCCTGACGGTGGTCACCCGGTGACGATCCACGACGACCACCCGTTCGCGGACTCCTCGCCGGATCCGGTACGTCGGTTCCGCGGCCGTCTGGGCGGCGGCGTGACGCTGTGGACCTGCGCCGCGGACAGGCCGGCCGGGCTCACGGTCACCAGCGTGCTGGTGGCAGCGGGCGAGCCGGCCCAGCTGCTCGCGCTCCTCGACCCCGACTCCGACCTGGCTGAGGCGCTGACCGCCGGCGGGCGGGCCGTCGTACACCTGCTCTCGTGGCGGCACCGCGAGCTCGCCGAGCAGTTCGCCGGGGTGTTCCCGGCCCCAGGGGGCGCCTTCGCGCAGGCAGCGTTCGAGGACACCGACTGGGGCCCCCGGCTCGCGGATGTCTCCGCCTGGGCCGGCGTGAGGCTCGTCGACGCCCGCGAGGTCGGCTGGTCGACCCTCGTCACCTGCGCCGTCGAGCACGTCGAGGTCGGCGCTGACGATGATCCGCTGCTGCACCGCCGAGGCCGGTTCTCGCGAGCGGGGGACTGAGGGGCCAGGACCACTTCCTGCGTGGTGAAAGGCGCATCGAGGGGCGGAGTTCCGGGGTGGTCGCCATCCTGCCGCGGCGACGGTCCCTGCGTGCCTTCACTGACCGATTCCGAGCACCTGGTGCTCGGAATCGGTCACACAAGGTCTCGCGCCGGGGCAGGGACTCGACCGGGCGCTGACTCCCTGATCGTTGCTGCTCGAAGCGCCCCCAGGCAGGGACCGCACCCGGGCAACGCCCCTCTGGGGTGCAACGTCCCCGCAACGTGAGGGTTGTCACACTGCCCCCGGCGAGACAGAGTCGGAACACAGTCGGAACACAGTCGGACTGCGGACCCAGGAGGGCATGCATGACCCGGATCAGCGTGACAGTGGATGGGGCGAACTACACCGACGAGGTGGAGCCACGGACGCTCCTGGTGCAGTACCTGCGCGAACAGCTCGGGAAGACCGGCACGGTGATCGGTTGTGACACCAGCAACTGCGGGGCGTGCACGGTGCACCTGGACGGGCGCAGCGTGAAGTCCTGCAACGTGCTGGCCGTCCAGGCGGACGGGCACGAGGTGAAGACGATCGAAGGGCTAGCCGACGGCGTGGAGCTGCACCCGGTCCAGGAGGCCTTCCGCGAGTGTCACGCCCTGCAGTGCGGCTTCTGCACGCCGGGCATGATCATGCAGGCCGTCGACCTGCTCAACGACAACCCCTCGCCCAGCGAGGAGGCCATCAGGCACGGGCTCGAGGGCAACCTCTGCCGGTGCACCGGCTACCACAACATCGTCCGGGCGGTGCAGATGGCAGCCGGCGTCGAGGTCACCGACGTCCCGACGTTCGAGGGGAGCGCGTCATGACCGCCACGCAGGCCGGTCCCGGCAAGGAGATCGGTGCCGCGCGACGGCGCAAGGAGGACCAGCGGCTGATCACCGGGCGCACCCGGTGGACCGACAACATCCAGCTCCCCGGGATGCTGCACCTCGCGATGGTGCGCAGCCCGTTCGCTCACGCGAAGATCAGCGGCATCGACACGGCCGCCGCGAAGGCGGCGCCCAACGTCGTCGCGGTCTTCACCGGCGCGGAGGTCGCCGACGAGCAGGGCACGATGATCACCGCCTGGCCCCTCAACGACGAGCAGAAGACCCCGAACCATCCGCCGATCGCGGTGGACCGGGCTGCGTTCGCCGGTGAGGTGGTGGCCGTCGTCGCGGCCCGCAGCGCGGCGGAGGCACGTGACGCGGCCGAGCTGGTCGACGTCGACTACGAAGAGCTGCCCGCAATGCTCGACCTCAAGGAGGCCACGAAGGACGAGGTCCTCACCCACCCCGACCTGGGGACCAACAAGTCGGCGGTCTGGCAGCTCGACTCGGCGGGGCAGGGCTCCGGCGGCGCGGTCGACGAGGACATCGAGGAGGCGCGGAGCAACGGCATCCTCATCGAGCGGGAGTTCCGCAACCAGCGTCTGATCCCGGCGTTCATCGAGCCGCGCTCGGTGGTGGTCGACCCGACCGGTGAGCAGATCTCGCTGTGGTCGGCGACGCAGGTCCCGCACATCGTGCGCTTCGCCCTCGCCGCGACGACCGGGGTCCCAGAGTCGAAGATCCGGGTCATCGCTCCTGACGTCGGCGGCGGCTTCGGCGGCAAGCTGGCCATCATCCCCGAGGAGTGGATCTCGTTCCTCGCTGCGCGCAAGCTCGGCCGACCGGTCAAGTGGACGGAGACACGTTCCGAGTCCCTGGTCTCCGGGCACCACGGTCGCGACCAGTGGCAGCGGCTCACCCTGGCCGCCACCAAGGAGGGCAAGGTCACCGGCCTCAAGGTCGACCTGCTGTGCGACCTCGGCGCGTATGCCGCGCTGGTGGGCGGCGGCGTCCCGGTGCTGGGCGCGTGGATGTTCAACGCGATCTACAAGTTCAACAGCTACCAGTGGACGACGACGAACTACTACACGAACAAGACGTGGGTCGACGCGTACCGCGGGGCCGGCCGGCCCGAGGCGACGTACGCCATCGAGCGGCTGATGGACGAGCTGGCCGCAGAGGTCGGGGTCGACCCGCTCGAGATCCGCGAGATGAACTGGATCAAGCACGAGGAGTTCCCGTTCACCACCGTGGCCGGGATGACCTATGACTCCGGCAACTACGAGGCCGCCACGGCACGCGCGAAGGAGATGTTCGGGTACGACGAGCTCCGGGCCGAGCAGCAGCAGCGCAGGGAGTCGAACGACCCGGTCCAGCTCGGCATCGGGGTCTCGACGTTCACCGAGATGTGCGGCCTCGCGCCGTCACGGATCCTCGGCCAGCTCAACTACGCGGCCGGCGGCTGGGACCACGCCGACATCAGGATGCTCGCCACCGGCAAGGTCGAGGTCGTCACCGGCGTCTCCGCGCACGGACAGGGCCACGAGACCGCGTGGTCGCAGATCGTGGCCGATCGGCTCGGCGTGCCGTTCGACGACGTGGAGGTGCTCCACGGCGACACGCAGATCTCGCACCGCGGCATGGACACCTACGGCTCCAGGTCGCTCGTGGTCGGTGCCGAGGCGGTGGTGCGTGCGGCCGACAAGGTCATCGAGAAGGCCAAGAGGATCGCAGCGCACCTGCTCGAGGCCTCCGAGGACGACCTCGAGTTCGCCGGCGGCACGTTCACCGTCAAGGGCACCGACAAGGGCGTGGGGATCCAGGACGTCGCGCTGAACGCCTTCCACGCGCACAACCTCCCCGACGGCGCAGAGGCCTCCATCGACGCCTCCGCGACGTTCGACCCCGAGAACTTCTCTTTCCCGCACGGCACGCACCTGTGCGCGATGGAGGTCGACACCGAGACGGGCGGGACGACGATGCGGAAGTACGTCGCGGTCGACGACATCGGCAACATCGTCAACCCGCTCATCGTGTCGGGGCAGGTCCACGGTGGCCTGGTCCAGGGCATCGCGCAGGCGCTGTTCGAGGAGGCGGTGCACGACGAGTCCGGCACCTTGGTGACCGGGTCGTTCGTGGACTACACCCTGCCGACGGCGGCGGACACGATCAGCTTCGAGATCGACCACACGACCTCGCCGTCGACGTACACCAAGCTCGGCACCAAGGGCGTCGGTGAGGCAGGAACGATCGCCTCGACCCCCGCCGTCGTCAACGCGGTCGTCGACGCGTTGCGGCCGATGGGCGTCACGGACATCCGGATGCCGTGCACGCCGGAACGGGTGTTCAAGGCGATCCAGACCGCGGGGAAGGGTGGCGAGACGCAGGCCGAGGCGCAACCGCACTTCGAGACCTACGCCCCGAACGCCGATCCCGCCGCCGGCTCGACTCAGGGAGGTGCCCAGTGATCCCGGCTGCTTTCGACTACAAGGCCCCCACCAGCGTCGAGGAGGCGCTGGCCGCCCTCGCCGAGGCGGACGACGCGAAGGTGATCGCCGGCGGGCAGAGCCTGCTGCCGGTCCTGCGGATGCGACTCAACGCACCCGAGGTGCTCGTCGACCTCGGAGGGATCGACTCCCTGCGTGGTATCCGCGAGGACGGCGACCAGATCGTCGTCGGCGCGATGACGACGTACCAGGCGATCCTCGACGACGCCTTGGTCCACGAGCACCTTGCCCTCCTCGGCAAGGCGACCGAGACCGTGGCCGACCCGCAGATCCGGCACCGGGGCACGGTGGGCGGCGCACTGTCCCACGCAGATCCGGCAGGCGACCTGGGTGCGACAGCCCTGGCGCTCGACGCGACGATGGTGATCACGGGTTCCGGCGGCGACCGCGACGTCCCGGCGTCCGAGTTCTTCACCGGTCTGTTCGAGACCGCGGTCGGGGACGACGAGCTGCTCACCGCGATCCGCTTCCCGAAGCACACCGGGTGGGGCGCGCACTACGAGAAGTTCGTGCGGGTGTCCCACCAGTGGTCGATCGTGGCGGTCGCGGCGACGGTCAGGGCCGAGGGAGGAAAGATCCAGGAGGCCAAGTTGGGTCTGACCAACATGAGCGACCGGCCCCTGCGCGCGACCGGTGTCGAGCAGGCCCTCGTCGGGGCGCAGGCCTCGGAGGACACGGTCCGGGGCGCGGCGGCGTCCGCGGCCGACGGCACCAACCCGCCGTCGGACCTCAACGGGGACGCCGACTACCGACGCAGCATCGTGCCGGTGCTGACCCGGCGCGCGGTGCTCGCCGCAGCAGGGGCGTGAGCCGGTGGACCTGAACCACTCGTTCACCGTCCCGGTCGACGTACCGACCGCCTGGGCGACGTTCGAGGACATCGCCGGGGTCGCCGCCTGCTTCCCCGGCGCCACGGTCACGTCGGTCGAGGGTGACTCGTTCGAGGGCACCTGCAAGGTCAAGCTCGGTCCGATCGCGCTGCAGTACGGCGGCTCCGGCTCGTTCGTCGAGCGGGACGAGTCAGCGGGCCGGCTGGTGCTCGACGCGCGGGGCAAGGACAAGCGCGGCAACGGCACGGCCGGCGCGCACGTCACCGCTTCCTTCACCGACGCGGGCCAGGGGTCGACGAAGATCGACGTCCGCACCGAGCTGCAGATCACCGGCAAGCCGGCACAGTTCGGCCGGGGCGTGATGCAGGACGTCTCGGACAAGCTGCTCGGGCAGTTCGTCGACTGCCTGCAGGCCCGGATCGGGGCAGGTCCCGCCGCCCCGGAGGAGGGGGCCGCCGCTCCGGCGGCCGATTCGGCCGCCGCTCCCGCGGCTGCTCCTGCGGCTGCCCCCGCGGCGAAGAAGACGGCCAAGAAGGCCCCTGCTGCGAAGAAGGCACCGGCGAAGAAGGCGGCCAAGAAGGCGCCCGCGAAGAAGGCAGCGCCGGCGCCGACCGACGCCGCGCCCGAGGAGCCCGCCGCGTCCGCCCCGTCCGCCGCGGCGCCGCCGCGTCGTACCACGCCCCTTCCGCCCGCTCCGCCCCAGGACGACGCGCTCGACCTCGGCGCGACGGTCCTGCCGATCCTGCTGCGGACCTACTGGAAGCAGGCGGCCGGTGCCCTCCTTGTCCTGCTGATCGTCTGGAAGCTCCTGCGCCGGCGCGGCTGACCGAGAACTGGTGCCGGTTTCGCGCCGCCGGCGCACCGGTGATGGAACTGGTGCCAGTTTCGTGACCGGGCGCCCCCACTGATGAAACTGGTGCCAGTTTCGTGACCAGGCGCCCCCGCTGATGGAACTGGTGCCAGTTGCGCGCCGCCGGCGCACCGGTGATGGAACTGGTGCCAGTTTCCGGGCCCCGAACTCTGTCAGGCGGCCTCGGCGTCGGTCAGCTCGGGCGGCAGCGGCTCGGCGTACCAGACGGCGAGGCTGGTGACGGCCCTGGTCAGGCAGACGTACAGCCGGCGCAGGCCGGTCAGGCGGTCCGCCTCACCGGCGATGAGCAACGCGGGCTCGAGCAGCGTCACGTGGTCGAACTCGAGGCCTTTCGCGAGCGACGCCGGCACCACGTCGACCGGTCTCTCGAAGTCGTGCACCGCCTCCTCGAGGGCCTCGTCGCGGCCCAGCACCGCGAAGGTGATGCCGCGCTCGGTGAGGGCTGCGACGGTGGCGTCGACGAGCGCGTCCGGGACGATCACGCCGGTCGACCCGACCCGGTCCCGCAGGGCGGTGCCGAGGGCGTCGCTCGCGGCGCCGACGACGTCGTTGGTCGAGGTCAGCTCGAGCTCGCCGCGGGTACGACGCACCGACGTCGGAGGCTCGAGGCCGGGTGCGATCACGGGCAGCAGTCGGGCGGCGAAGTCGATGACCTCTCCGGGCACCCGGAAGCCCCGGGTCAGCTGGTCGATGTGCGCCTCCGCCTTGCCGAGGTGGTCGAGCGAGACCTCCCAGGAGCTCGTGGCCCAGGGCGTGGTGGCCTGGGCCAGGTCGCCCAGCACGGTCACCGAGCCGGTGGTGCACCGTCGCCCCACCGCGCGCAGCATCATCGGTGACAGGTCCTGCGCCTCGTCGGCGACCACGTGCCCGACGGACGGGGTCCGCTCCACGAGGTCGGCGGCCTCGTCGATGAGCACCGAGTCCGCGAGGCTCCATCGCGCAGAGGTGGGCGCCTTGGCCGGCTTGGGCCACAGCAGCCGGGCCTGCTCGTCCGTGTCCAGCACACCGTCGGCGCTGGCGGCCAGGAACACCGGGTCGGAGAGCAGCCGGTGCACCAGCCGGGCGGGGTCGACGGCGGGCCATGCCTCGTCGACGTACTGCTTGACCGGACGGCTCCGGGCCACGCTGTCCTGCACCCGGTCGTCCGGGGCGTCGCCGGAGTCCTCCATCCGCAGCAGGATCGCGTGTGCCAGCCGGTGCGCGAGCATCCCGCGGGCCGCGCCGTACCGGACGCCGCGGGCGCGGAGCTCGGCGACGATCTCCTCCACCTCGTACGTCGGCACCCGCCAGCGGCGGGCACCGCGCGGGACGACGAGACCCTCGGCAGGGATCGTGACCCGCGACCACAGGGCACGACGCACGACCTCGGCCAGGCGGGCGTCGCCCTTCAGGGTGGCGACGTCGGCCGGGTCCGAGCCGCGGACGACGTAGCGGGCGTTGAGCCGCGTCATCGTCTTCGCGGTGAGCTCCTCGATGGTGGTCTGCTGCGCGCCGATCTCCCCGAGCGCCGGGAGCACGTCGGCGATGTAGCCGAGGAAGCTGCTGTTGGGCCCGACGACCATCACGCCCTGCCGGGTGAGCTGGTCGCGGTGCGCGTAGAGCAGGTAGGCCGCGCGATGCAGGCCGACGGCGGTCTTTCCGGTGCCCGGGGCGCCCTGGACGCACACCGACTCGTGCAGGTCGGCGCGCACGATGATGTCCTGCTCGGGCTGGATGGTGGCCACGATGTCGCGCATCGGACCGACGCGCGGACGCTCGATCTCCTCCTCGAGGATCCGGGAGTACTCCTGCTCCGCCCCCCGGGACAGCGACTCGTCCTCGAACGCGGTGACCTGACCGTGCTGGAAGCCGAACCGGCGGCGCAACCGCACGCCCATCGGCTCGCGCGCGCTGGCCCGGTAGAAGGGGAGGCTGATCGGCGCCCGCCAGTCCACGACCATCGGGTCGCCGTCCGCGTCCGTGACGTGGCGACGTCCGATGTAGAACCTCGCGCCCTCCTCGGGATGGTCCTGCTCGTAGTCGAGCCGGCCGAAGAACAGCGGGATGCTCGGGTCGTCCTCGAGCGCCTTCATGCGTGCGTACATCGCCGACGCCAGGTACAGCTGGCTGACCCAGTCTCCCGCTGCGGACGAGTCCAGCTTGGACGTCCGTTCCCGCATCCGGGCGAGGTCCCCGCGGGATGCCTCCAAGTGGGCGCGCTCGAGCTCGAGCTCGTCAGACGGCACCTGATCATCGTTGCACCGCTGGCAACCCGATTTCGGGGACGGAGATCCGACGACTGAGCGGCACCGGCATACTCAGCGGCCATGAGCCTCCTCGACACCTGGTCCGCCGGCAGTCACACGTACGACGGGACCACGCACCCGACGTACCGCAAGGGGTCGGGGCCAGGTGTCGTCGTCATCCACGAGATCCCCGGGCTCAGCCCTGCCGTGATCGGGTTCGGCGAGGAGGTCGTCGCGGCCGGCTTCACGGTCGTGATGCCCTCGCTGTTCGGGACGCCTGAGACCGGGATGAACCCGCTGAGCGTCGGCCGCTCGTTGACCCAGGTCTGCGTCAGCCGGGAGTTCACCAAGCTCGCAGCCGGTGAGACGACCCCGGTCGCGGGCTGGCTCCGCAGCCTGGCGCGGGAGCTGCACGAGGAGCTGGGCGGGCCGGGCGTCGGGGCACTCGGCATGTGCTTCACCGGTGGGTTCGCGCTCGCGATGATGGTCGACAGCGCAGTGGCGGCGCCGGTCGTCTGCCAGCCGTCGGTGCCGTTCGCGGTCGGTGGCAAGCGCGCCCGCGACCTCAACCTGTCTCCGGCCGACCTCGAGACGGTGAAGGAGCGCGCCGCCGGTGGATGTGCGGTGCTCGGGCTCCGGTTCAAGGGAGACATGGCGGTCGGGAAGCGGTTCGACACCTTGACGACCGAGCTCGGTGACGCGTTCATCCGGGTGGAGCTTCCGGGCCGCAAGCACTCCACGGTCACCGAGCACCGGCAGCAGGAGGGCGTCGACCGGGTGCTCGCGTTCTTCGACGAGCGCCTGCGCGCCGCCTCCTCGGGGGACTAGCACGGCAGTGGCCTTCGTGCGGGCGTCTGTGCTCGTCCGTGACCGCTTGTGCCCTTCCCAAGCCGAGCCGAGGGGAGCAGTCTGAGACCCAACGCGCCACGACCGGTGCCCTGCGTCGAAGGAGGCCGCAGTGACCGCAACGATCAGCCGCTTCGAGGCCAGGCTCGCGCCCTGCGGGAAGAGCGTGGACGGCGAGGTGCTCGCCACGGAGGACTTGCAGGGACTCATCACCGAGGACGTGCGTTACGCGTGCGGGTGCCGGGCCACCAAGGAGGAGTTCCACGACGGCAGCGTCCACCGGATGGTGGTGACCCACCGCGGCAGGGTGCTGGTCGACGAGGAGTTCCGCGGTGAGTGACGGCTCGATAGCTGCCGCCCATGACGTACTGATCGTGGGCGGCGGCGGGGCGGGTCTGCGGGCGGCGATCGCCATCGCCGAGGTCGACCCACGGCTCGACGTCGCCGTGGTGTCCAAGGTCTACCCGATGCGGAGTCATACCGTGTCGGCGGAAGGTGGCGCCGCTGGCGTGATCGCGGAGGGGGACACCCTCGACGAGCACGCCTACGACACCGTCTCGGGCAGCGACTGGCTCGGCGACCAGGACGCCATCGAGGCCTTCGTCAAGGAGGCACCACGCGAGCTGCTGCAGCTCGAGCACTGGGGCTGTCCCTGGAGCCGCCAGGAGGACGGGCACATCGCCGTGCGCGCGTTCGGTGGCATGAAGAAGATGCGCACCTGGTTCGCTGCCGACAAGACCGGGTTCCACATGCTTCACGCGCTCTTCCAGACGTCGCTGAAGTATGCCGACATCACCCGGTACGACGAGGGCTTCGTCACCAGGCTGTTGGTCGACGGGGGCCGCGTGCACGGCGTGGTCGCCATCGAGCTCGCCACCGGCAAGGTCCACACCATCGCCGCCAAGGCTGTCGTGCTGGCCACCGGGGGCTGCGGCAAGGTCTTCCCGTTCACCACCAACGCCAACATCAACACCGGTGACGGCATGGCGCTCGCCTATCACGCCGGGGCACCCCTCAAGGACATGGAGTTCGTCCAGTACCACCCGACAGGACTCCCCTTCACCGGCATCCTCATCACCGAGGCGACCCGCGCAGAGGGCGGCTGGCTGCTGAACAAGGACGGCTACCGCTACCTGCAGGACTACGACCTCGGCACGCCGACCCCGACGCCCCAGCTCCGCAGCATGGAGCTAGGGCCGCGCGACCGGCTGTCGCAGGCGTTCGTGCACGAGGTCGAGAAGGGCAGGACCCTCGACTCGCCGTACGGACCGGTCGTCCATCTGGACCTGCGGCACCTCGGTGCGAAGGTGATCGACACCAGGCTTCCCTTCGTCCGCGAGCTCTGCCTCAAGTACGAACGCATCGACCCGGTGACGCAGCTCATCCCGGTCCGCCCGGTCGTCCACTACATGATGGGCGGCGTCCACACGGACATCGACGGAGCGACGCCGATCGAGGGGCTCTTCGCCGCGGGCGAGACGGCGTGCGTGAGCATCAACGGCGCCAACCGGCTCGGCTCCAACTCCCTGCCCGAGTGCCTGGTGTTCGGGGCTCGTGCGGGCCGGGCGGCCGCGGAGCACGCGTCCCGTGCGGGCGGACCGCCGTCGGCGATCACCAAGCAGGCCGCCGACGAAGGACGCCGGATCGAGCGCGACCTCCTGGGCAAGGAGTCCGCGACTGAGCAGGTCGCCGTGCTCCGGGAGCAGATGCAGTCGGCCATGGAGGAAAGTGCGGGCATCTATCGCAACGGTCCGTCGATCTCGACGGGTGGGGACGCGCTCGCCGAGCTGCAGCAACGGATGGCGGGGATCGGCGTGGCGGACACCAGCCGGTCGTTCAACACCGAGCTGGCGGCAGCGTTGGAGCTCGCCAACATGCTGGACATCGCCGAGCCCATGTTGGCGTCGGCGTTGCGACGCGAGGAGTCGAGGGGTGCGCATCAGCGCACCGACTTCCCCGACCGGGACGACGAACGGTTCCTCACCCACCAGCTGGTGCACCGTGGCAGCGACGGTGCGCCGCGCGTCGAACGGATGCCGGTGACCATCACGCGGTGGCCCCCGGGCGAGCGGGTCTACGGGAGACAGGTCACATGACAGAGACGAACGAGGACCGCATCGGGTTGCGCGTCTCGAGGTACCGGCCGGAGACCGACACCCGGCCCGGCTGGCAGGAGTACGACGTACCCCTGCGCACCGAGTGGACCGTGCTCGACGGCCTCAACCACGTCAAGGACGAGGTCGACCCCACCCTGTCGTTCCGCTGGTCGTGCCGGATGGGGATCTGCGGCAGCTGCGGGATGAACGTGAACGGCGAGCCGCGGCTGACCTGTGGGGCCTTCCTCAGCGACTACGCACCCGGGCCGGTCCGCATCGAACCTCTCTCCAACTTTCCGGTCGTCCGGGACCTCGTCGTCGACATCGACGACTTCATGCAGAAGCTGCCGCGCGTCAAGCCGTGGATCATCCGCGACGACGACGTGACCGTCGTCGACGGGGAGTACCTGCAGACACCGGACGAGCTCGATGCCTACAAGCAGTTCAGCATGTGCATCAACTGCATGCTGTGCTACTCGGCATGTCCGGTCTACGGCCTCGACCCGACGTTCATCGGTCCGGCCGCCATCGCCCTGGCGGAACGCTACGACCTCGACTCGCGGGACCGGGGCGCGCGCGAACGGCTCGACGTTCTCATCGAGCACGAAGGCGTGTGGGGGTGCACGTTCGTGGGCGAGTGCACACGGGTGTGTCCCAAGCACGTCGACCCTGCCGGTGCCATCCAGCGCTACAAGCTCAAGGCGGCCCAGGAGAACGTCAAGGCCTTCCTCCTCCCGAGGGGAGCTCGGCGGTGACCGAGCTGCGTGCTTACCGGCGACCCGTCTCGATCTGGTGGTGGGTCAGGAAGCGGTCGTACTTCTTGTTCGTGATGCGCGAGCTGAGCAGCATCTTCGTCGCCTGGTCCGTGCTGTTTCTCGTTGTGATGATCGGCGCGGTCGCGCGTGGCGCATCGGCGTACCAACAATTCATCGACTTCGCGGCGCACCCGGTCGTCGTCGCGCTCAACGCGGTGGCCCTCGCGTTCATCGCGCTTCACACCGTCACGTGGTTCTCGCTCACCCCACAGGCGTTGGTCGTGCAGGTCCGTGGGACGCGGGTCCCGGGCTGGGTCATCATCGCGTCCCAGTACGTCGGCCTGGTGGTCGTGACCGGGTTCGTCTCCTGGCTGGTGACCCGATGACCAAGAGACGGGTCGAGCCGCTGGTGTGGCTGATGTTCAGCGGCGGGGGTCTGATGGCGGCGGTCTTCCTGCCCGTCCTCGTCGTACTCTTCGCCTTCGCCTTCCCCCTCGGCTGGGTCGACGCGCCGAGCCACGACCACCTGCAGTCGGTGCTGGGCAACCCGCTGACCCAGCTCGCGCTGTTCGGCATGTTCGTGCTCATGCTCGTCCACAGCGCACACCGGTTCCGGTACACGCTCTACGACGGGCTCCAGGTCAAGGCACGGCGTGGTGTCGCGGTCCTCTGCTACGGCATGGCTGCGGTGGGCGCGTACGTCGTCCTCAGGGTGCTGCTGTCGGTATGACCCGCTGCCGGCGAGCGCCTGCTCGGCTGACCGAGCTGTTGCGCGCAGATCATCATGCGAGGCGAGCGGATGATGTCCACCGCGCAACAGCACGGGGCCGCGCGGCCCCGTCGGCCTCAGGGCGGCTAGACGTCGTGGGCGTCGACGATGCGGTAGGCGTAGCCCTGCTCGGCCAGGAACCGTTGCCGGTGCTGGGCGAAGTCGGCGTCCACGGTGTCGCGGGTGACGATCGTGTAGAAGCGCGCCGACCGGCCGCCCTCCTTGGGCCGCAGCAGCCGGCCGAGCCGCTGCGCCTCCTCCTGCCGTGAGCCGAACGAGCCGGACACCTGGATCGCGAGTGACGCCGACGGCAGGTCCACCGAGAAGTTC
>Ga0190271_10001167_pt1 | contig 14591 bp, 12 predicted proteins | sample Popmic356T_FD_133747 | JGI IMG/M metagenome (GOLD analysis project Ga0190271, IMG submission 133747) | Populus adjacent soil microbial communities from riparian zone of Weber River, Utah, USA - 356 T | ecosystem: Environmental > Terrestrial > Soil > Riparian zone | place: USA: Utah | collected...
CCGAGGTGGTGCTCGCGCTTGCGACGCGGCGCGTCACTTCTAGCAAAACCCCCAGTCGCGGCGCGTTCCTTGAGGCCAGCGGAAGCTAACCTGCGAAAGCGCGCACCGAAAGAGGGCAAGAAACACCTCACGTGAGGGATTTGTTGAATGCAAGGCGTTCGCATTTGCGTTTTGACCCGCCACGCGAACGCCGGTTTAGCGTTTCGGCTGTGCGGGCGCCTCGCCCGTCGGCTCCGGCAGCACGCCTTCGCCGTGCGACGTCGAGCCCTGCACCGAATCGCAATGCTTGCCGGGAGCCGGCGGCGTGTCGGCCGGGCATCTGTACAAGCCCGACTTGCCGCGGCCGCCGCCCGCAAAGCCGTTACGCAGCGGGTGCAAACCGATACTGATGATGGTCCCGCGCGGGAAGCCGTTGACGCTGATGCCGTCGCGCGCGGCGCCTGCCGCCCCGTCCATCTCAACGGCCCAGACGATCGGCTCGCCGGCGTCATCCTTCAACACTTGGTCGCGCGCCTCGTTGAGCGGCGCGAAAAAGATCTGCAGATGATTCGGGTTCGGATCGATGCGCGTCACGATGCCCGTCATGACGTACGTCTGTTTGACGTCGTACATCGCGAACGAGTGATGCGCGAGCGCGACCTGAACGGCGCCCAATGACGCCACGGCGCCGAGCGCCACGCTCGCTCTTCTCCGACTCATTGCGCGTATCCCCTCGTCGTCCATTCGATTACAGCCCAAATCTTCCGGTCTGCTCGCGCGGCCGCTCCATGCCTTCCTCGTGGTAGCGCTCCCAGATTTGCGCCCAGGGCCGGCCGTAGATGTCGGGCACGCGGTACTCGACGCTCTGGCCCGGCGACATCGGCGTCGTGTGGCCGTCGACGGGAAAGCTCTGCGGCACGCACTCCATGATCACGAGCGGGTCACCCTCGTTGAGCTCGCGGCGCTTGTCGAGCAAGTGCACGATCCGCACGGGCTCCGCGAGGCTCTCCGCGTCATAGAGCACGATCTCCTGCTTGATGCCGACGAGCGCGCCACTGGCATCCTTGCGCGGCGTGTAGATCTCGATCGACTGCAGCTTGTTGCTGAACTCGAACCCGCCGTGCGAGATCCAGCCCTGGATGTTCGACGTCCAGGTGATCAGCGCGTCCCCGTCCCAGAAGCCGATGGTCTCGCCGAACCACTGCGGCACGTCGGGTCCGAGCCGCGGCACGACGCCGCTCTCGTCGAACTCGCGGCCGACGTGGATCTGCGTGATCAGGGTCTTCGCGGCATTGCGCATGTCGAGGACCAGCTGCGGCGTCATGACGAGGCTCATCTCGCCGCCGCCATATTGGGCGAAGCGCCGCATGAACCCTTCGGGCCAGCAATACGAGCCCGGCCATTGAGCGGCGTTGCTGCCCGAGTAGTGATACATCTGCTGCACGAAGCGCTTCTGATATTCCGGCGTCAGCAGCGAAAGGTACGTCGGGATCTGCAGGACGGCGCCGTTGAACCACGCCGACGTCTTCTCGCGTTGCCGCCGATACCGGCCGTTCCAATCGGGCAGCGTCGCCGGCGTGTAGACGGTCGGCCCGCCCCTGGCCTTCGTCTCCGTGAGCAGCGCCGCGTAGTGCTCCTTCGCTGTCGAGAACCGGTACGGGCTGACGATCTCCTCGCGCGGGTAATCGCGGTCGCAGAAGCCCCAGGCCGCCGAGCGCGGCGGATCGTCGCCGATCAGCGGGACCTCGTACGCGCCCCAGATCTGCTCGAGGCCGACGGCCGAGTTGCAGCGGTAATAGCGTGGGTCGAACCAGAGGTCGCGGTCCTTGTAGAAGTCCGCCGTCGTGAAGATGTCGTGCGGCAGCGGCTCGACGCCGGCCGGAACGGCCCCGTTCTGCGCCGCGAAGATCGGCGTATTGCCCTCCGGAATGCCGGCCCCGACGAACAGCCCCTTGCCCTCGGACCCGACGATCAGGGCGGCATGGACAGGATCCCGCGCGCCGCGGCCGACACTCGTCTGTGCGCCGGCACCCCCGCCCGCGATCACGCCGGCGGCCGCCAAACCGAGCCAGATCTTCCTAGCCTTGCCGAACCTCATGCGCGCTCCGAATCCCGCGGAGCCCGCAGTTTCACCGCGGGTCCCAGCGCCTGTCTACAGCCGCCGAAGGGGGCTTGAAACCGGAAATAGTCTGGCCTTACGTTCTGGCTGCTCAGGAAATGAACCGCTCGACCCGGGAGGACGCACCATGAAGAGCGATCAGAGTACGTCAACGAAGAATCAGGCCTGGTTCGTCATCGGGGGGCTGCTCGCAATGGCGGCAGCACTCCCGGCAATCGTGGCAACGGAAGCCTACGCCGCGACGCGGCCCGTCGCCGACATGTTCACGGCGACGACTGCGAACATGACGCCGGCCGGCGTCAACTTGCGCATGCAGATCCTCGAATGGCAGGAGGCCGACGCCCGCGCAGAGGTCGTCGCGACGCTCGTGGCCGGTGTCGACGCGGCGACGCCGCTCGGCAAGCTGCCGACAGTCGGCTACATCTGGCCGAACGGCAGCCCCGTCGGCTACTCCGTGAAGTACGCGCACCGCGCGCCAGAGCCCGACGGCGGCGAGCGCATCACGCTCGTCACGGACAAGCCCCTCGGAAGCTACGACTTCAAGGGCTGGTCCGTGGCGAGCTCAGCGCCGAAGAGCCAGGCCCCCTACTCGGTCATCGAGCTCGACATGAACAGCTCGGGAACCGGCAGCGGGAGTTTTTCGCTCTTCGGCGAAGTCTCGCTCGACGAGGAGGCCGGCACGGTGACGCTGAAGGCTGCCACACCGAGCTTGCTGACGAACGTCAAGCGGGAGACTGAGCAGCAGCGGTAGCTAGAGTCCCTGGAGTTTCCAGGACGGGTTGTGTCTGGGGCGCATTCCGGCTCGATCCATGAGTCGGTAGATGTAGGTGCGACTGACCCCTGCCGTCTTGGCGGCCTCCGTCATCGAACGGTTATCGAGAAGCATCGTCAAGTACTGCTTCAGCGAGTCGCGCTGGAAATCCCGGTAGGTCATGACAAGCCTCACTCCTTTGTGGCTGAGGCTTAAAAAAAAACCGGCCTTTAGCCGGATTGTTCTTTGATTATGCCCGGTAGCTCGCCGGTTGCACAAATTGGCGGGAACACCTGCACAAGCCAGCGGAATAGTTCACGCGGCACTTGCAAACACCCTTCCGCAGGTAGGGGCGGAACAGGGAGGCGGTCCCAGCACGTGCGAAGAACCTGCCAGCAGACTCCGTACGTTTTCCGTACGGAGCCCGTGGCAGACGCTAAGTGCTTGAATTAGTGGAGCGGGAAACGAGACTCGAACTCGCGACCTCAACCTTGGCAAGGTTGCGCTCTACCAACTGAGCTATTCCCGCATCGCGGGCGCCATTCTACGGTCCGCTGCCGCGCCCGGCAACGGCACGTATCACAGCACCGTGTTCATTCGTGGTCCCGCATCGCGGGCCACGCGGCGCGCAGGTAGTCGATCATCGACCACAACGTCAGCGCGGCCGCGGCGTAGACGAGCCATTCGCCGATTCGGTAGGCGGGCAACGTGAACAACGGCTCGCGATAGAGCATGAAGCTGATGCCGATGATCTGGAGCGTCGTCTTCCACTTGCCGAAGATGCTGACGGCGACGTGCGCGCGCGCACCGATCTGGCTCATCCATTCGCGGAGCGCCGAAACCGTGATCTCGCGGCCGATGATGATCGCCGCGACGAGCGCGAGCACGATCTGCGGGTCGGCTTGCACGAGCAGCACGAGCGCCGTGGACACGATGAGCTTGTCGGCGACCGGATCGAGAAACGCCCCGAAGCTCGACGTGAGGCCCAGCCGCCGGGCCAGATAGCCGTCGAAGTAGTCGGTGATTCCGGCCAACCCGAACAGCAACCCGGCCGCCGGCCGCGCCCACGACTCCTGCCAGCCAAACAGCTCGGGACCATAGAACACGAGGACCACGAGCGGGATCGCGACGACGCGAAACCAGGTCAATGCGTTCGGGAGATTGAACTTCATCATCGTCGTGAACCGTCAGCCGGCATGGAACCGCTCGTAAATCGCCTCGGCCAGCTGCCGAGATATCCCCCTGACTCGCTGCAAGTCGTCGATGCCGGCACGCGTCAGCGCCTGCAAGCCGCCAAACTGCTTCAGCAGCTCGCGGCGTTTCTTCGGTCCGAGCCCCGGAATGTCCTCCAGCGGCGAGCGCGTGCGGGCTTTTTGCCGCCGCGCGCGATGGCCCGTGATGGCGAACCGGTGCGCCTCGTCGCGTAATTGCTGAATCAAGTGTAATGCGGGTGAGCTCGGCGGCAAACGCAGCGGGTCGGTCCGGTCGGGCAAATACAGGCTCTCGCGGCCCGGTTTGCGGTCCTGGCCCTTCGCGACGCCGACGAGACGCGCACCCGAGATGTTGAGCTCCTGCATGACCGTGATCGCACGCGCGAGCTGGCCGGGGCCGCCGTCGATGAACAGCACGTCGGGCATCGGCACCTCGCCCTTCTGCACGCGCGCGTAGCGGCGCGCCAGCACTTGCGCCATCGCGCCATAGTCGTCGCCGGGAGCGACGTCGTCGACGTTGAAGCGCCGATAGTCGGACTTCAGCGGCCCTTCCGGCCCGAACACGACGCACGAAGCCACGGTTGCCTCGCCGGCCGTGTGGCTCACGTCGAAACACTCGAGCCGCGTCGGCGGCTCGTCGAGCTCGAGGACCTCGCATAGCTCCTCGAGCTGCCGCTCGTAGGACGCGCTGGCTTGATAGCGCAGCTCCGCACTGTGCCGAGCGTTCGTGACGGCCATTTCGACGAACCGGGCGCGATGGCCGCGGACGCGCGACTTGATCGCGACTTTGCGGTTCGACTGCACCGACAGGAGCTCCGCGAGCGCCGGCGCCTCGGGAACCGGGTGGCTCGCGAGGATTTCCTTCGGCGCCTCGCGGCCGCCGTAATACTGGAGCAGGAACGCGCGGATGATCTCGTCGTCGGCGGCGCCCTTTACGAGCTTCGGGAAGAAGCTGCGCGTACCGAGCGAGCGGCCGCCGCGGAAGAACATCACGGCAATGCAGTAGATGCCGTGATCCTCGGCCATTCCGACGGCGTCGAAGTCGCCGCTCGTGCGCGCCATGAGCTGCTGCGACTGCACGTTCTTGAGCTTCGCGAGCTGGTCGCGATATTGCGCCGCCCGCTCGAAGTGGAGCGCGCCAGAAGCCTGCTCCATGCGCTCCGCGAGCCGGGCCGTCACGACGTCGCTGTGGCCCTCGAGGAACAGCACGGCGTGCTCGAGGTCGCTCGCGTAGTCCTCCTCGCTGATGAGCCCGACGCAGGGCGCCGTGCAGCGCTCGATCTGATGCTGCATGCATGGCCGCGTTCGGTTCTCGAAGTAGCTGTTCTCGCACTGGCGGAGCTGAAAGAGCTTGTGCAGCTGATTCAGCGACTCGCGCACGGAGCCGGCGTTCGGGTACGGGCCGAACAGACGCCCTTTCGACGTGCGCGGCCCGCGATAGAACGACAAGCGCGGGAAGCGATGCCCCGCCTCGAGCAAGATGTACGGGTAGCTCTTGTCGTCGCGCAGCATGATGTTGAAGCGCGGCCGGTGCTCTTTGATGAGGTTGTACTCGAGCATCAGCGCCTCGACCTCGGTGCGCGTGACGGTTACTTCGATGCCGGCCACGGAACGCACCATCGCGATGGTCTTCGCGTCGTGCGCGCGGCTGCCCTTGAAATAGCTCGTGACGCGGCGCTTCAGGTCGCGTGCCTTACCCACGTAGATGACGGTGCCCGCGCTATCGAGCATGCGGTAGGCACCGGGCTTGTGCGTCAGATGGGCGAGCACGGTCGCGGGATCGAATGCGACGTCGGGTGCCTCCGCCGGCGGCGCAACGGATTGTTCGGGAGTCTCGCGGCTCACGACCGCTCCTCACCTAGTCGTGCGTGCGCAGGCGCCCGCCGATGAGCATCGCAATCTCCATCGCCTGCTCGTAATTGAGGCGGGGATCGACTTGCGATTTGTAGGCGCGCGCAAGGTCCGATTCCTTGAGACCGCGCGCGCCGCCCATGCACTCGGTGACGTTGTCGCCCGTGAGCTCGAGATGCACGCCGCCGAGATAGCTGCCCTGCTCCTGGTGAATGCGGAACGCCGAGCGCAGCTCGGCACGGATGTTGTCGAAACGCCGCGTCTTGTACCCCTCGGCCGTCGTTTCGGTGTTGCCGTGCATCGGGTCGCACACCCACACCACGCCGGCGCCCGTCGCACGGACGGCGCGAATGACGCGCGGCAACTGCGCGTCGACGTTCTTGGCGCCGAAGCGCGTGATCAGCGTCAGCCGGCCCGGCTCGTTGTCCGGGTTCAAGACGTGGATGAGCTGCTGCAAATGCTCGTCCGTGATGCTCGCGCCGATCTTCACGGCCATTGGATTCGCAATGCCGCGGAAGTACTCGACGTGCGCGCCGCTCAAGTCGGCCGTGCGCATGCCGATCCACGGATAGTGCGTCGTGAGGTTGTACCAGCGCTGGCGATGCGCGAGGAAACGCGTCTGCGCCTGCTCGTACGGCAAATGCAGCCCCTCGTGCGACGTGAAGAACTCGACGCGGTGCGTCTCGTGCATCGGTTCGCCGCTGATGGCCTCGAAGAACTCGAGCGAATCGGACACCGACTGCACCAGCTTGTGATACTCGGCGGCCAGCGCAGACTCGCCGACGAATGCGAGATCCCAGTTCTCGGGGTGGTGCAGGTCCGCGAATCCGCCGTCGATCAACGAGCGCACGAAGTTCAGCGTCAGCGCCGCGCGCTCGTAGCCGCGCAGCATGAGGGTCGGATCCGGCTCGCGATCGGCAGCCGTGAACGCGGGACGGTTGATCGTGTCGCCGCGGTAGCTCGGCAGCGACACGCCGTCCTTCGTCTCGAAATCGGCGGTGCGCGGCTTCGCGTACTGGCCCGCCATTCGCCCGACGCGAATGATCGGCTTCTTGAGCCCCACGAGCATCACGAGCGACATCTGCAGCAGGATCTTGAGCTTCTGCACTACGTTGTCCGACGTGCACTCGTCGAAGCTCTCGGCGCAATCGCCGCCTTGCAGCAAGAACGCCTCGCCGCGCTGCGCCTTGGCGAGTTGCGACTTCAGTTTCTCGACCTCCCACGTCGTCACGATGGGCGGCAGCCTGCTCAATTGCGCGAGCACGGTTTCGAGGTGTGCGCGATCGCGATACGCGGGCTGTTGGGCCGCGTGCCGGCTCTGCCAGCTCGTGGGGTGCCAATCGGTTGGAACGTGGGCTTGGGTCATGGCTCTCGGGCGCCGTGCAACGCGCGAACTATACCGCCCACCCCACGGCCGGCCAAAGAAACGCCTGACACCGGCCCGAAACGGCGCTCTGCCCGCAGGCGCCGGCGGCCTATGGTCCGTGCATCGAGGAGTCAGCCCGATGCCATTCGCCGTCGCCCTGCTCTGCCATCCGCTCGGTTCGTTCGCCGCGCTCGTCGCGGCGATCGTCGCCGCGTTGTTTGCGGCGCAGTCGCGCGGTTTCCTGCCGGCGTTCACAGCCGTCTCGGCCGCGCTGCTGGCAGTGCTCGCGTTCCTGCAAGTGCCACCGAGCGCGGCAGGGCTCGTGTGGCTTTGCGCCGGCGTTGCCTTGCTGCACGCGGAGTTCTTGTGGCCCGCCTTCGGCGTCGCCGGTCTGCTCGGTATCGGCACGGCCGCCTGGGGCTCGTGGTTGCTGCTCGCGCCCCTCGACCCCGTCACGCGTGGCGCCGTCGCGCTCTGCGGCGCGCTCGCTCTCCTCGCCGCCGTCACGCGAACGATGCGGCTGCGAACTTTGCCGCCGTAACGCGCGCCCGCGTACCATAGAGTGCAGCCACACCCGGGGGGGAATCGCGATGGAGAGACGTTCTGCGCTCGCGGTGCTCGCGGCGCTCTGGATCGGCGGCGGGCTGGCCGTCTCGTCGGCCGCCGCCGACACGGTGCTGGTCACGGGCGCGAACTCGGGGCTCGGCCTCGAATTCGCCAAACGGTACGCCGAGAAGGGCTGGACCGTCATCGCGACGCACCGCCGCGACGGCGTGCCGGAGTCGCTCGCGCCCGTCGTCGCCGAGCATCCCAACGTCCGCGTCGAGCGCATGGACGTCGCGAGCATCGAGGAAGTTCACGCGCTCGCCGCGAAGCTCGCCGGAACGCCGATCGACGTGCTGATCAACAATGCCGGCATCTACAGCGACCGCGCGGCTTGCGGCGACGAAGCGTGCCGCGGCGAGGGAGCGACGCAGTCTTTCGGGCAGCTCGATTACGAGCTCTTCGACGCGATCATGGCCGTCAACGTGCGCGGGCCGCTGCTCGTCTCGGAGTCCTTCGCCGAGCACGTGCGTGCGAGCCGCCAGAAAAAGATCGTCTCGATCAGCTCGACGAACGGCTCGATCACAGTCACGCTCGGCGGCTCGGGCGCGATCGCATACCGCGCGAGCAAGGCTGCGCTGAACCGCGCGATGCAGCTCGTCGCCGTCAACCAGCAGAGCGCCGGCGTCACGGTCCTCCTGCTGCATCCAGGCGCCGTGCTCACGGAACGGCAAGCGAACCTGACGTTCCCCGGCATGATCGAGATGGAGCCGAGTGTCGCTGGCATGATCGAGCAAATCGAGAAGGCGACGCTGGCGGACACGGGGCGCTTCATTCAATACGACGGCACGACGGCGCCGTGGTGAGCGCCGGCTACTCGGAGACAACCCGATGAAGACGGTGGCCGCTCTCGTGACGGTTTCGGCAGCGTTGCTCGGACTCGGCTGTGGCACCGAGACGCAGCCGTCGTTCGCCGAGGATCTGGCGGCGATCACAGCGTTCAACGAGCGATATCTCAAATCGATCAACGAAGAAGACATCGCCGCGTTGAGCGCCTTGACGACGGACGGCCACATCATGCTGCCGCCGAACAGCGAGCCCATCGTCGGTAAGGCCGCCAACGACGCGCTGAACGGCGGCGCGTTCGAGCGCTACGAGTTCAACGAGACGTGGCGGCCCGTCGAGACCGTCGTCGACGGCGACCTCGGTTTCCAGCGCGGCACGTTCACCGTGATCGCGACGCCCAGAGGTGACGGCGAACGCGTCGAGGTCAACGGCGCCTTTCTGCGCATCTACGAGCGCCAGCCGAACGGCGAGTGGCGCATGACGCGCGACATGTTCAATAGCTCGGCTCCGCTCGTGGAGATCCTCTCGACGCAGTAGCGCTCAACCTCCCGCGAGCGCGGTGCGCCACGCCTGCTCGAGCCGCTTCGCGGACACGGGGCGCGAGGTGCCGAGCTGCTGCGCGAACAGCGACACGCGCAGCTCCTCGAGCAGCCAGCGGTACTCGACGATTGCGGCAGGCCACGGCGCGCCGGGCGGCTGCGACGCCCGCCAGTGGTCGAGCCGCGCGGCGGCCGTCCGCACCTCGGCCGCGAGCCCCGGCTCGTTGCGCTGACCGCGCTTCTGCCAGCGTTGCTCGGCCGCGCGCAGGTAGCGCGGAAGATGCCGCCGCCACTCGCGCGGCGTGCTCGTGAGCATGCGCTGGCCGACGAGCTCGGCGAGCTGCGCGGCAAGCTCCGTGCGGACGTTCGCATGCGCGTCGCTCTTCGCGCCCGTCGCAAGCTCGCGCCGCAACGCGCGCTGCGCCGGGAGGATCTCGCCGAGCAGCTCTCGCAGCGCATCGGCCTCGGCGACGAGCTGGCCGCGGCCGCGCGAAAGGCGCGCCGCGAATTCCGATTCCGTACGTACGGGCGGATCGAGCTCGAACGCCTGCGTCGCCGCGGCCAGCAGCAAGTCGTCGACTAGCGCTTCACCATCGCCGACTCCGTGATACGCCAGCACGAGCGCGCGGTCCGCGAGCGTGCGGTCGCGGATCAACGCCGCCTGCTGCGGCAAGGCTTTCAGCAGCAACCGCCGCACACCGGCGCGATGTAGCGCGACGGCGGCCGCTCCGGGCGGCTGGAGTCCGAGCTCCACGCGGCCATCGACGTCGTCGAGCGCGGGATACAGCGTCAATGCCTGCGGCCGCTGCGCGACGACGACGGTCGGCGGCAAGTCGCCGAAGTCCCAACGCGTGAGTCCCGTACGGTGCCAGCGTGCCGGCGCGGCCTCCACTGCAGCTGTTCCCGACGCGGCGCCATGCTCGCGCTGCAGCGCGGCGAGCTCGCGGCTTGCGCCGAGCACTCGGCCGTCCGCATCGACGACGGCGATGCGTAAGCGCAGGTGCACGGGCAGCAGGCGCTCCTCGAACACGCTCGGGTCGATCGAGACCCTGTGCACCTCGCGCAGGGCTTCCGCGAGCGCAATCGACACGGATTGCCGGCCGGCCGTCGCGGTCATCGCGGCGATCACGCCGCGCGCAGTATCGGGCAACGGGACTAGCGGGCGGCGTTGCTCTTTCGGCAGCGCCCGCAAGTAGGCGATGACTTTTTCGCGCAACCAGGCCGGCACGAGCCATTCGAGCTCTACCGGCCGGATCGCACCGAGCAGCGAGCGCGGCATCGTCACCGTGATCCCGTCCGCGTCGTGGCCGGGCTCGAAGAGGTAGTGGAGCGCCAGGCGCTGGCCCGCGAGCGTCAGCTCGTCCGGGTACCCAAGCGCAGCGAGATCGCCGGGATCGCGCGCCGCGACGTCGCCAAGCGTCATGCGAAGCTCGCCGTCGTGACCTGCGGCCACGAAGCTCGCGAGGCTCGCGCGGTCGTGCACGTCCGGCGGCAAGCGCTCGTCGTAGAACGTCGCGACGCCAGCCTCGCCGATGAAGAGATCCCGCTTACGCAAGCGGGCCTCGGCCGCGACGACCGAGCGGCGCACGGCACGGTTGTGCGCCAGGAACTCCGGCTCTCCGGCCTTGAACCCGACCGCGTCGGCCGCGAGCGCCTCGGCGATGAAGATCCGCCGCGCCTCCTTCGGCTCGACGCGCCCGTAATCGACGCGCCGCTCGCTCGCGAGCCGCATGCCAAACAGCGTCACGACCTCGCGCGCCGTCACCTGGCCGCGCTCCGCATCCCACTGCGGATCGTCATGCTCGAACCGCACGAGGTGCGGCGCTACGCGCAACGCCCAGCGCGGGTTCACCTGCGCCACCGTGCGCAGGTACTGTCGCTCCGTCGCGACACGCTCGGCCGCGACGAGCCAGCGCGGCCGCTTTTTCGCGAGTGGCGTGCCGGCGAAGAGCTGCGCGCGCGACTCGCGCATGCCGCGATACACGAGCCCGTCCTCGTGCTCGGCGATGAAATCGATGAACGCCGCGAGCACGGCCTGATGAATCGCCCGATAGTCGGCGGCCTGCTGGCGCGTGCGCCAGCGCAAGCCTTGCACGAGCTCGTGGAGCTGATCGTGCACGTCGTGCCACTCGCGCAGGCGCGCGGTGGAGAGATAGTGCTCCTTGGCCCAGCTGCGCAGCGCGCGCTCCCCGCCACGCCGCTCGTGCCGGTAGGCCGTCCACAGATTCAGGTAGCTCGTGAACTCCGAGCGCGCGTCGGCGAACACCTCGTGCTTGCGGCGCGCCGCGTCGGGGTCGACGCCGTACTCGCGCGGATCGACGACGCTGAGCGCGGCCGCGATGACGAGTCCCTCGCGCAGCGCGTCGTTCCTGTTCGAGACCACGAGCAGCCGCGCGACGCGCGGATCGACGGGCAGCCGCGCCATGAGCTCGCCGTCCTTCGTGAGCCGCCGCTCGTCGTCCACGGCACCGAGCAGCTGCAGCAGCTGGTAGGCGTCCGCGACGGCCTTCTTCGGCGGCGAGTCGATGAACGGGAATTCTTCGATCGGCCCGAGCCGCAGCGCTTCGAGGCGCAGCAGGACGCCGGCGAGGCCCGTGCGCAGAATCTCGGGCTCCGTGAACGCGGGGCGGGCCGCGAAGTCGTCCTCCGAGTACAGCCGTACGCAGGTACCTGGTGCCAGGCGGCCGCAGCGGCCCGCGCGTTGAACTGCGTTCGCCTGAGCGATCGGCTCGACGCCCAAGCTCTGCACGCGGTGCCGCGTCCCGTAACGGCTGACGCGGGCAAGTCCCGAATCGACCACGTAGCGAATGCGCGGCACCGTCAGCGACGTCTCGGCGATGTTCGTCGCGAGCACGATGCGCGGGGCTTTGCCGGGCTCGAGGATCTTGCGTTGCCGCGCCGACGTCAGACGCGCGTAGAGCGGCAGCAAGTCGTAGCCTTTCGGGCCAAACCGCTTCAACGCGTGCTCGGCGTCGCGGATCCAGCGCTCCCCCGGCAGGAACACGAGCATGTCGCGTATCGCACCTGCTTCGAGCGGCTCGGCCGCGAGCTCGCGCGTCGCAGTGACGACGGCCGTCGCGAGATCCTGATCATCGGCGCGCGGGCTGTAGCGAACGGTCACGGGGTAGCTTCGGCCCGGAATCCGCACGATCGGCGCGCCGCCGAAGTGCTCGGCGAAGCGCTCGGGGTCGATCGTCGCCGACGTGATGATCACCTTGAGATCAGGCCGCTCGTGCTCGATGTGCTTGAGATACCCGAGCACGAAGTCGATGTTGAGGCTGCGCTCGTGCGCCTCGTCGATGATCAACGTGTCGTAGGCGCGTAAGCGACGATCGCCGCGAATGTCGTTCAGCAGGATGCCGTCCGTCATGACCTTGACGAGCGCCGTCGGGCTCGTCTGGTCCGTGAACCGAATCTCGAGGCCCACGGCCTCGCCGACGCGCACGTCGAGCTCGGCCGCAAGGCGGCTCGCGACCGCCTGCGCCGCGATGCGCCGCGGCTGCGTGTGGCCGATCAAGCCTTCGATGCCGCGGCCGGCCTCGAGGCACAGCTTCGGCAACTGCGTCGTTTTGCCGCTGCCCGTGTCGCCGCAGACGATGATGACGCGGTGCGCCTGGATCGCCGCGAGCAACTCCTCGCGCGCCGCGGCGATCGGGAGCGAGTCCGGATACTCGAGCCGATAGCGCGTCGCTCGCCGCGCGGCGACGATTCCGTCGCGCGAAAGGCTCACAGCAGGCCGGCGCGCGCGAGCTCGACGCGCAGCTCGGCACCGCCGAGCTCGGACCGGCCGACGTCGAGCGTGCCGCGATAGAGCTCGACCGTTTCGCGGACCACAGCAAGGCCGATCCCCTGCCCCGGTACGGACTCGTCGGCGCGCTGGCCCCGGCGGAACAGCGTCGTGGCTTCCTCGGCCGTGATGCCGCGCCCGTCGTCGCCGACCGTGATGACGAGGCGCTCCGGCGTCGAGCGTGCCGTCACGCGCACGCGCGACTTGCAGTACTTGTAGCCGTTGTCCATGAGATTGCCGAGAACCTCCGTGAGGTCGCCGGGATCACCGCGGAACACCGCGGCCGGCGCGACGTCGACGGCGCACGCGACGCGCTTGTCGCGGTACACCTTGTCGAGCGTTTGCCTGAGGTCCTCGACGATCGGCGCAACGAGGACAGGCTCCGTGCCGAGCCCCGTCGCGCCCGTCGCGCGCGCGCGCCGCAGCTGGTACGAGACGCGCTGATCCATGCGCTCGAGCTCGCGGTTCAGCGCAACTTGGGTGGGTTCGTTCGCCGTCGCGCGCTGCTCGGCGAGCAGCGTGCGCATCGCCGCGAGCGGCGTCTTCAAGCTATGCGCAAGGTCGTCGAGCGTGTTGCGGTAACGCGTGAGGCGCCGCCGCTCGGTGTCGATCAGCGTGTTCAGGTTGTCGGCGAGGCCGACGATCTCCGACGGATAGCGGCCCGTCAGCTTCACGCGCTCGCCGCCTTCGACCTCGCGGACTTGCCGCTCGAGGCGCCGCAGCGGCAGTAACACGAACGTCAGTAAGCCGCTCAGGACGATGAGCATCGTCAGGGTGATACCGACGAACCAGCCGACCAGAATTCGGCGAAACGCGGCCTGGCGATCGTTATATGGGTCGAGCGACAACGCGATGGCGAATGTGTAGTCGACCAAGCGCCCGTCCGGTAACTCCCAGGTGATCGCTTTCAGCAGCGATTCGACGGGCGGGAAACCCGGCGTATCGACGCGCTCGAACCGCTCTTCGCCGGCCACGGCGAGGTAGTCGAGCGGAAAATCGCGGCCGAGCAACGACGGCGATTGCCAGACGGCACGGCCGTCGTCGGAATAGAGCGCGCCGTAGAGCCCCGAGTCCGCCACCCTGAACTGCGAATCGATATCGATGGCGTCGGTCGGCATCGTGAGCTCGCCGCTCGAATCGTCGGCGAGCGCGATCAAACCCAATACTTGAACCTCGAGCAGCTCTCGCCGCGCCTGATCCATGCTGTTGCGGAACGCGACGTCGAGCACGACGCCGGTCGCCGCGAATAGCGCGACGAGGGCCACGCTGACCCAGAGCACGACGCGCGCACGAAGGGAGCGGACGAGCGCCATGGATGGTCGGTGCGGTTAGTCGGAGTCCGGTGCGCCCCGCTCGGCCGCCAAGCGGTAGCCACGGCCGCGCAGCGTCTCGATGGGCTTGTAGGAATTCTCGGGGTCGAGCTTGCGGCGCAACCGGCCGATGAACACCTCGATCACGTTGCTGTCACGCTCGAAATCCTCGCTGTAGAGCGCTTCGGTGATCTGCGTCTTCGAGAGCACCTCGCCGGCGTGCAGCATCAGGTGCTCGAGCAGCTTGTACTCGAAGCTCGTCAGCTCGAGCTTTGCCCCGTTGACGAGG
>Ga0190271_10001168_pt1 | contig 14588 bp, 9 predicted proteins | sample Popmic356T_FD_133747 | JGI IMG/M metagenome (GOLD analysis project Ga0190271, IMG submission 133747) | Populus adjacent soil microbial communities from riparian zone of Weber River, Utah, USA - 356 T | ecosystem: Environmental > Terrestrial > Soil > Riparian zone | place: USA: Utah | collected...
AGGTTACGGAGGAGTCTTGGGGACCGAGGCGCGAATCGAGCGGCTCAGGGAGCTTCGTGAAGAGGCCCTGCATGACGGAAGTCAGCGAGCGATCGCCCGCCAGCACGAGCAGGGGAAACTGACGGCCCGGGAGCGGCTCGACGCCCTCCTCGACAAGGGGTCGTTCCAGGAGATCGATCAGTTCGTCCGGCACCAGTCCTCGGGGTTCGGCATCGAGGACAAACGGCCACTCGGGGATGCGGTCGTCACCGGCCACGGCACCATCGATGGCCGGCCGGTCTTTGTTTTTGCCGAGGACTTCACTGTGTTCGGCGGCAGCCTGAGCAAGGTCGTCGCCGACAAGATCTGCAAGGTGCTCGACATGGCCCTCGACACCGGCACCCCGGTCATCGGCCTCAAGGACTCCGGTGGGGCGCGCATCCAGGAGGGCATCTCCTCCCTCGACGGATACGGGCGGATCTTCGAGCGCAACGTGAGAGCGTCAGGAGTCATACCGCAGATCTCGGTGATCATGGGACCTTGCGCCGGCGGGGCCGTCTACTCCCCCGCCCTCACCGACTTCGTTGTCCAGGTAGATCAGACCAGCCATATGTTCATCACCGGGCCAGATGTCATCAAGGCGGTCACCGGTGAGGAGGTGACCATGGAGGAATTGGGCGGTGCCGCCACTCATGCCTCCAAGTCCGGTGTCACCCACTTCGTATACCCGACCGGCATCGACGCCCTCGAGGCGGTGCGGTACCTGATGTCCTATCTGCCCCGCAACAACATGGAGCTGCCGCCCTATTTCGCTCCCACCGATCGACCCGATCGGATCGACGACTCGCTGGACTCGATGATCCCCGACTCGGCGAACCAGCCGTACGACATGGTGGAGCTGGTGGAGACGGTCCTCGACGGAGGTGAGTTCCTCGAGGTGCACGAGATGTGGGCGCGGAACATCGTCGTGGGGTTCGGACGTCTCGACGGGCACACGGTCGGCGTGGTGGCGAATCAGCCTGCCGTTCTTGCCGGCACCCTCGACATCGAGGCGTCAGAGAAGTCGGCACGCTTCGTCCGCTTCTGTGACGCCTTCAACATCCCGATCATCACGTTTGTCGACGTGCCCGGTTTCCTCCCCGGCGTCGAGCAGGAGCATCAGGGGATAATCCGCCACGGCGCAAAGCTCCTCTATGCATATTGCGAGGCGACGGTGCCACGGATCACAGTGATCACCCGAAAGGCGTACGGCGGCGCCTACCTGGTCATGAACGCCCGCGGCATACGGGCCGACCTCGTCTTCGCCTGGCCATCGGCCGAGATCGCCGTGATGGGTGCGCAGGGAGCGGTGAACATCATCCATCGACGCGAGATCAGCGCCACCAAGGAGCCGGAAAAGGTGCGGTCCGAGCTGATCGCCGACTACGAAGACACATTCAACAACCCCTACGTGGCCGCTGAGCTCGGCCTGGTCGACGAAGTCATCGAGCCGCGAGAGACCCGTTACAAACTTGTCCGCGCCCTAGACGTCCTCCGCACCAAGAGAGAGACCCTCCCCCCAAAGAAGCACGGAAACGGTCCGCAATGATCCGCTGTCTGCGGATCATTGCGGACCGGTACTTGGTACTTGGTACTTGGTATTTGGATTCAGAGGCGATCACCGATCAATCGGTCATGCAATCGGAGGATTCTGTTTCTGAGCCCGGTCAACTGAGAAAGCAGCTCGTCAACTTCGTCCAGCATGCCAAGGCGGGCTGCAAGCTCGAACTGACTTTCGAGTTCGGCCGCAGATCCGATGGCCATACGGAGGAAACGAGCCATCTCCTTGGGGCCACCTCGACCTGCTCCTTCGGCGATGTTGGAACTGATCGAGACCGCCGCCGATCGCATTTGCCCAGCCAACCCGAAGCGCTCCTCCGAGGGAAAAAGAGAAGTGACCCGGTAGGTTCTCTCAGCAATCTCCATTGCCTCTCGCCAAACCTCGAGCCTCCGAAAGTTGTGCATCTCGAGACCAATACCGGACCTGGGAACCGGTTGGCACCCCTCTGGTCCAAGTACTCAGTACCAAGTACTGAGTACCGACTTTTCCTCGGATCCTCCCGATGAAAAGCCTCCTCGTCGCCAATCGCGGCGAGATCGCGGTCAGGGTGATCCGCACGGCTCGGGAGATGGGGATTCGCACCATCGCCGTGTATTCGGAGTTGGATCGTGACGCCCTTCATGTCGACCTGGCCGACGAGGCGTGGAACGCCGGGCCCGCTCCCGCCGCCGACAGCTATCTGAATCAGCAGAAGATCCTCCAGATTGCACATGACTCCGGGGCCGAGGCGATACACCCGGGATACGGGTTTCTCTCCGAGAACGCCAAGTTCGCAGCTGCGGTCAGCGACGCGGGGATCGTATGGGTCGGGCCTCCGGCCAGCGCCATCGAGGCGATGGGTGACAAGATCACCTCGAGACGGAACGCCGAGAAATTTGGCGTGCCGACGGTCCCCGGCGTCACCGATCCGGTCACTTCCGTCGAGACAGTTGCCACGCTCGCCGAGCAGTTCGGCTACCCGGTCGCCATCAAGGCAGCCCATGGCGGAGGCGGCAGGGGGTTGCGGGTGGTCCATGGGCCGGAAGAGCTCGACGATGCCTTCGATGGGGCCAGGCGCGAGGCCGATGCCTATTTCGGCAACGCCGAGGTCTACGTCGAGAAGTATCTGGAAGAGCCCCGGCACGTCGAGGCTCAGGTGCTCTTCGACGGTCAGGGTAAGGGTGTCTTCCTGGGTGAGCGGGACTGCTCGGTGCAGCGGCGTCATCAGAAGTTGATCGAGGAGACACCGTCGCCGGGTCTCACCATCAAGCAACGCCGGGCGCTGGGTCGAGCGGCGTTGGCGGCGGGCAAGTCCTGCGGATACGTGAACGCCGGGACGGTGGAGTTCCTCGTCGATCGCTCGGGCGAGTTCTTCTTCCTCGAGATGAACACCCGTCTCCAAGTCGAGCACACCATCACCGAGATGGTCACCGGTCACGACATGGTCGAGTGGCAGCTCAGGATCGCTGCTGGCGAGGATTTGACCATCGACACCGTGGAGCCGAGGGGGCATGCCATCGAGTTCCGCATCAATGCCGAGGACCCTTTCAACCAATTCCTCCCCACCCCCGGGCAGGTGGTGGAGTGGCAGGAGCCGGCCGGGCCCGGGGTCAGGGTCGATTCCTGGATCAAACCCGGGACCAACGTCTCCCAGTATTACGACAATCTCATGGCCAAGCTCGTCGTCTGGGCGCCGGACAGGGCCCGGGCCATCCAGAAGGGGCGGCGGGCACTCGAGGAGTTCCGGGTGACCGGGGTGGCATCCACGATCCCTGCCCATCTGGCAGTCCTGAATCATCCCGATTTCATCAATGGGAAGCATCACACCAAGTGGATGGAGGAGAGCGTCGACCTCGGCGGCGCCGACCCCGACGCCACCCCATCGCTCCCCGAGGAGGAGAGCCTTTCCCGGCGAGATATCACGGTCGAAGTGGGCGGCCGACGCTTCGCAGTCAGCTATTGGGCACCCGAGCCCTTGACGGGCACCATCCGAAGGAGACCTCCCAAGCTCCAACTGACCGGGCCAGGCACACCTTCCGATGGCATGGTGACGGCGCCGATGCAGGGCACGATCGTCAAGGTCCATGTCGCCGCCGGCGCCGCGGTGAGCGAAGGCGATCCGATCTGCGTGCTCGAGGCCATGAAGATGGAGAACGAGGTTCGATCCCCCGCGTCCGGCGAAGTCGTCGATCTCAGAGTCCAGCCCGGAGACACCGTGACCCCGGGACAGGTAATCGCGATCGTGAAGTGAAGTAGGGACGACCCGCTTATCTAGGTGACGGGTTCCTACTCAGCCGCATCAGAGATGGCTTCTGTCATCGAGGGGTGGACCATCAGCGTCTCGACCAGTTCCTTGACGGTGACGTCCGCCTGGACGGCGAGAGTGAGGACGCCTATGAGCTCGGAGGCGCGGTGGCCGACGATGGTCCCACCGAGCACCACACCCGTGGCAGGGTCGGAGGTCAGCTTGACGAAGCCCCGGGTGAAGTGCTGAAGAACGGAGCGGGCGTTGGCGGCGAACGGCACCTTCATCGTGCGCACCTTTCGGCCCTGCGCCGCAGCCTCGACATCGACCAACCCGACCGAGGCGATCTCCGGCTCGGTGAATATCGCTTCGGCCACCTTCGAGTAGTCGAGAGGCGTCACGGGAAGGTCGAGGGCGTGGCGGGCGATCTTCCGGCCCTGCATGGAGGCCACCGAGGAGAGAGGCATCTGGCCGGTGACGTCTCCAGCCGCGTATATGTGCGGGACCGACGTCCGCTGATACTCGTCTACCGCGATGTAGCCGTCCGTGCTGGCGACACCGGCCGTCTCGAGATCGAGACCATCGGTGAGGGGAATGGATCCGACGGCCAGCAGCGCGTGGGAGCCGTGCAGGACGCGCCCGTCGTCACAGAACACCGAGACACCGGACCCATCGAGATCGAGCTTCTCGGCACGGGCACCGAAGGCGAGATGGACCCCTCGCTCGATGAAATCCTCCTCGAGTACGGCGGCGACTTCGGCGTCGCGGTGGGGAAGGATCTGGCGACGGGAAACGACGAGGCTCACCTTTGATCCGAGGCTCTCGAAGATGTGGGTGAACTCCACGCCGGTGACCCCGGACCCGATGATGACCATGTGCTCGGGGACATCGACCATGTCGTAACAGTCCCGTGTCGTGAGCACCCTTTCCCCGTCCACCGGGGCCCAATCAGGGACGCGGGGTGCCGAGCCGGTGGAGACCATCGCCCGATCGAATCCGACCCGTCGCTGACCGGAGTCCGTCTCGACGACGACTTCCCGATCGGAGACGAAACGGCCCTGTCCGTAGATCACCTCCACTGACTGCGACTCGAGCAATTCCAGCCAGTTGCGATTGATGTCGCCGGTTATCGCTTTGATCCGCCCTGAGAGCACACTGGTGTCCACTCTCGTCGGCTCGGTAGCGAGCCCCAGCTTGGCGGCATTGCGGACCGAGGAGTGGCGCAGGGCGGCTGCCGCCATCGTTTTCGACGGAATGCAGTCCCAGAGATGCGCCGCCCCTCCGACGATCTCCTTCTCGATGAGCGTGACCCGCCCGCCCTTGGAGGCTGCTGTGGTGGCGGCCTGGGTTCCGGCCGGGCCGCCCCCGATGATGACCAGGTGTCTTCTCGTGTCACTCATCTCATTCCCGCTCCTTCACACCGGACGGTAGACACCGAACACGGTCCGCAGACGATTGGATACCTCGCCGACTGTCGCCCCGTGACGCAAAGCCTCCTTCATCGGCACGAGGAGGTTGCCGTCTCCGGCCGCTTCGCCCTCCAGGTCACCGAGAGCCGACTCGACGGCCGGCTCGTCCCTGCCCGCCCGCCAACCGGCCAGACGTCGCCGCTGCTCCTCCTCCAGGGCAGGGTCGACCTCGAGGAGGGGGATGCCTTCACCGCCACCCGCGGAGTACCTGTTCACGCCGACCACGACACTCGAGCCGTCGGCCTGACGTCTCGCCTCGGTGTATGCGGCATCTTCGACCTGGGCTTGCATCCAGCCGTCCTCGATTGCCGCTACCGCGCCGCCCAGCTCTTCGACCCGGGTCAGCAACGATTGGGCCGCCTCTTCGAGCCGATCGGTCAGGTACTCGACGAAATACGACCCGGCCAGGGGGTCGACGGTGTCGGCAACACCCGACTCGTGGGCGATCACCTGCTGCGTGCGGAGAGCGAGAAGAGCCGACTCATCGGTGGGGAGGCCGAGCGCCTCGTCGTACGAGTTGGTGTGAAGCGATTGGGTTCCGCCTAGGACCGCGGCGAGGGCTTGCATCGTCGTGCGAACCACATTGTTCAGCGGCTGTTGGGCGGTGAGCGTGGACCCGGCGGTCTGGGTGTGAAATCGCATCGCCCAGCTCTTGGGGTCCTTGGCGCCGATCTCGTCCCGCATCAACCTGGCCCAGAGGCGCCGGCCGGCCCGGTACTTGGCGATCTCCTCGAAGAACTCGTTGTGCCCGTTCCAGAAGAAGGAGAGCCGGGGGGCGAACGAGTCCACATCGAGACCTGCATCGATTGCCGCCCTGACATAGGCGAGCCCGTTGGCGATGGTGAATGCCAACTCCTGGGCGGCGGTCGAACCGGCCTCACGAATGTGGTAGCCGCTGATAGAGATTGGGTTCCATTGCGGCATCTCGACCGCCGCGTAGGCGAACACATCGGTGACCAGCCTCATCGACGGCCGGGGCGGGTAGATGTAAGTGCCTCGAGCCACGTACTCCTTGAGGATGTCGTTCTGGATCGTGCCCCTGAGCTCTCCCGGGTCGACGTCCTGTTCCTCGGCGACCAGCTGGTACAAGAGCAGGAGGATGGCGGCCGTGGAGTTGATGGTCATCGACGTCGAAACCTGGTCGAGGGGGATGTCGACGAAGAGCCTTCGCATGTCGTCGACGGTGTCGATGGCGACCCCAACCTTCCCCACCTCGCCGGATGCCAGAGGGTCGTCGGAGTCGAGACCCATCTGGGTGGGCAGGTCGAAGGCGACACTCAGCCCGGTCTGCCCTGCCTCGAGAAGAGCCCGGAATCGCTCACTGGTCTGGTCCGCCGTGCCGAACCCGGCGTATTGGCGCATGGTCCAGAGACGCCCCCGATACATTGTCGGATGCGGCCCTCGGGTGTAAGGAAACTCCCCTGGGCGACCGATAGCTATAGGGTCTGCCGGCTCCTCGTGGACCACCTGGATCTCGATGCCGCTGGTAGTGCGACGGTTTTGTCCCATGTACCGGGTATCCTTGCATCGTTCCCTTCGGTGTAGGACGGGAACTCGCGGGACCTCTACGACGTCCATCTCTCTCAATGGCCAGAAAAGCGCTGATCCACCAAATCGAGGCGCGGGAACGGCGCGGCCGATGGTTCGGCGCCCTTGCCACGCTCATATCGATCTCCCTGCTCCTCTCCGGATGGGTGGGGCTCTTCGCATTTCTCGGAGCCAACTCGGCATACGGCACCTTTGAAGGTGTGAAGAACGAATGGGTGCCCGACACCAAGTCGATGGAGCTCACCCTTCCCGACCTGAGCCGTGTCAGTCGCATCTACGCCGATTCGGGTGAGGTCCTGGCCGAGCTCCACGACGGTCGCAACTCCGAGCCGGTGGCGTATGAGAACGTGCCCGAGACCTTGGTCCACGCGATCCTCGCCGCCGAGGACAGCGAGTTCTTCGAGCACGAGGGAATCGATTTCTCGGCCATCGTGTCGGCTGCGATCGACAACCTGATCTCTGACCGCACCCGTGGCGGTTCGACGATCACTCAGCAGGTCGTCAAGAACGCCTTCGTGGGGACCGAGGTGAGCATCCAGCGCAAGGTCACCGAGGCTTTCGTCTCTGCGGAGGTGGAACGGCGATTTCCCAAGGAGCGGATCCTCGAGTTCTACATGAACTCGGTCTACTTCGGGGCTGGGGCTTATGGGGTCAAGACCGCATCTGTGGAGTTCTTCAACAAGCCGATGGATGCGCTAACGATCGCGGAGTCGGCGACTCTCGCAGTGATGGTTCGCAACCCCTCCCTCTACAACCCGCGCAGCCGACCGGAGCTGACACTGGAGCGACGCGATGAGGTCATCCGGGAGATGCAAGAGAACGGGTGGGTGACCGAGGCGCAGGCTAGCGCCGCAGCCGAAGAGCCGATCGGTGTGATCGAGGCACCGCTGCGGCGGGGCCAGGCCGACCATGTGGTCGCAGAGGTCAAGCGGCAGCTGCTCAACGATCCCGAGTTCGACTTCCTGGGTGACTCACCCGAAGAGCGAAAGAAGGCCGTCTTCGGCTGCCCGGCTGACGACGTCGCCTGCGAAGGGGGAGGCGGTCTCCAGGTCTTCACCACCATCGATCTCGAGCTGCAGCAGAAAGCAAACGAGATCCTGGCCACCTGGCTCCCATTGCCGCCTTACGAGGAGAATCTCGCCAAGTGCCGCGAGATCCTCCCCAACGAGACCGACGATTTCCTCGCCCGGTACGCCGAGACCCACTCCTGTGTCCCGACTGGGGCCATGACCATGACCGACAACTGGAGCGGCGCGGTGAAGGTGATGGCGTCGGGTCTTCCTTTCGAATTCTCCCAGTTCGACCTCGCCGTTCAGGGACGTCGTAACCCGGGATCGTCCTTCAAGCCATTTGGCCTCATCGCTGCGCTCGAGAACGGCTACACGATGGGACACAGTTGGAGTGGCAAGAGCCCGATCAAGATCGAATGCCCGTTCCCCTGTGCCCCCAACGGCTCCAACATCTGGACCGTTCGCAACGCGGGCGCCTCCTTCGGGGTCATCGACCTGGCCTCGGCCACGTACAACTCCGTGAATGCCGTCTACGCCCAGTTGTCGCTCGAGGTCGGCCCTGAGAAGGTGGTCGACGTCGCCAAGCGCATGGGTATCGACGAGTCCGCCCTCGACCCGGTGCTATCCATCGTCCTCGGTAGCTCGGCCGTGAGCACCAAAGAGATGGCCAACGCCTACTCGAACTTCGCCACATACGGGATGCACGCCGACGACTACATCGTCGCCAAGATCGTCAATGGCGCCGGAGAGACCATCTACGAGCACCAGCCGGAGACAACTCAAGTGGCCGACCCGGCCATCTTCGCCGCGGCCAACCGGGCCCTGAAGGTCGTCCCGGTGTCAGGCACCGCCCCTCGGGCCAACATCGGCATCCCCCAGGGAGGCAAGACGGGCACGCACCAGAGCTATCTGGATGCCTGGTACGTCGGCTACACCCCTGAGTACAGCACGGCGGTTTGGGTCGGTTATGAAGCCCAGCAGGTGCCCCTGACCAATGTGGTCATCAACGGCCAGCAGTATGACCGCGTCTTTGGTGGCTCGGTTCCGGCGCCGATCTGGGCCGAGTTCATGACATATGTCCATGCCGGGCTTCCCGTGACCGACTTCCCACCAGAGCCGGGAAACATCAGCAAGTGGCTGGTGCCGCCGCCCACGACTGTGCCCAATGTCATCGGGCTGACGGAGAGCGACGCCGAAGCCGAGCTGCGTCAGGCCAAGGTGAATGCTTCCGTCGAACCGATCCCGTCACTCGAGCCCGCCGGGATAGTGGTCAACCAATCGCCGGGCGGAGGCGCCACCGTCCGACAGGGGTCCTTCGTCACGATCTACGTCTCCACCGGCGAGATCCCTGCTGGTGCCCTGCCCAACCTCACCGGGCTCACCTTCGAAGAGGCCCTCGAGATCGTCCGCTCGTTCGAGCTCGATTCCGGGGTCAGGGTCAACCTGGTTCAACAGAACACAGGAACCACCGACCCGGCCATGGTGGGCCGCATCGTTAACACCAACCCGCCACCCGCGACCGCCGTCCAAGGCGCTGTCGACGTGGTGGCCTTTATCGGAGTGCTGCAGGAAGCGTCACCGCCCACCGCTCCCACCACCACAGCGCCACCCGACGACGACTGAGGCCCGCCTCTCGTTTTGGCGCGCCAGAATGGGTGCAGTCGGGTCAGCCCGACCTGAGCGCCTCCACCGGCTCCAGGGCCGCGGCGCGTAACGCCGGATACAGACCGGCGACAAGACCGGTGAGAGCCCCGATCAAGGGTGCGAGCAGCGGGACGGCCGGATCCAGGACAGGAGTCCAGGTTCGAGCGGCCGAGATGGCCACTACCACGAGCACGCCAAGGCTGGCGCCGATTATCCCCCCGACCAGGCCCATCGCGGTTGACTCCATCAGGAACTGCCCGGCGACGTGACGACGTGCCGCCCCGAGTGCCCGGCGTAGTCCTATCTCCCCCACCCGCTCCAGTACAGAGACCAGGGTCACGTTGGCGATGCCGATGGCACCGACGAGAAGGGAGACGCCTCCGAGCAGGAGGAAGAGTGCGTTGACGTCGCCCTCGACATCACGTCTCAGGTCCTCCGGCTCGGGCGGCTTCTGGACCCTGAGCAAGGTTGGCTCGTCGGGCGAGAGGGCGACAGGGGCCTGCTCGGCGATGAGGGATGCGGCGCCTATCTCGACGTCGATCTGAACGGTGGACGCCGACTGATATCCGTACATATCCCGAGCGGTCCCCTCCGGGATCAGGACCGCGTTGAGCAACTCGGGTTGACGCTGGACCTCGTCGAGGATGCCGATGACCACGAACGCGTCGTCGCCGATGAACACGACCGGCTGCTGGTCGACTCTCGTCACATTGAGACGCTGGGCAGCGCCCGTGCCAAGGATTGCGACGCGGTCGGCCCTATCGGTGTGGCCCCAGTCGAACCAGCGGCCGGTGCTCAACTCTCCCCGGACCGCTTCCAGAAGCCCCGGACTGCCCCCATAGACACTGAGCTGAAACTCGGTTTGGGCCAACGGATCGGGGATGGGCACCGAACGCACCAGGGCCGCACCGACGTCCACCGGCCCCATCGATCCTGCTGCAGCGACCCCATTGAGCCGCAGGAGGCGGGTCTCGGCGTCGATAGGGATGGAGGCGCGAACATCGCCGCCACCCCCGAAGAACCCCTGCTCATTGGTGACCACTACTGACGTCGCCGCCAATTCGTCGAACCGCCCCACGATTTGATTGCCCGCCGTGTTGGCGACACCGAGAGTGGCAACCAAGGCCCCAATGCCGAGGACGGTTCCGAGGACCGTGAGAACGGTCCGCCCGGGCCTGGCGAAGATCCCGGCGACCGCCTCCGCGGCGAGATCGCGGGGTGACATCCGCGTCGGAGCCACCTCGGCTACCCCCTGTGGGACAACGAGATCGGTCATGTCGATTCCACTATCCGGCCATCCCGAAGATGGACGGCGCGCTCGGCATGAGTCGACACCTGGCTGTCGTGGGTCACCACCATCAAGGTCAGGCCATCGGCACGCAGCTCGTCGAAGAGATCGAGCATGGCGCCGCCCGTCGCAGAGTCGAGGTTGCCCGTCGGCTCATCTGCAAGCAGAAGCGCCGGCCGGGTGACGAGGGCTCGGGCGATGGCCACCCGTTGCCGCTCACCACCAGAGAGCCTGGTCGGCATGAAGTCCATCCGTCGGCTCAAACCGACACGGATGAGGGCGGTCTCCGCGGCGGGAACACGGTCGGCCCGGGGCATGCCGTTGTAGATCGTGGAGAGCATGACGTTCTCGATGACTGTTCGATGAGCGAGGAGGTGGAATGACTGGAAGACGAATCCGATTCGTCGGCTGCGCAGGCCGGCCCGCTGTCCTTCCTCCAGGTACGAGGTGTCGATGCCTTCGAAGAGGTAAGACCCGTGGGTGGGGCGATCGAGGAGTCCGATCAGGTTGAGCATCGTCGACTTACCCGAACCGGACGGCCCCACTACCGCCAGGTAGTCGCCTCGATTGACCGTCAACGACGCTCCGGTGAGGGCGGGAACGGAGACATCGCCTGCCGAGAAGGTGCGTCCGACGTCCTTGAGCTCGACTACCGGGGCTCCGGGGCTCATGCCTCGCCGTCGGTGGTCTCTGTCGGCTCTGTGGTGTCGGTGGTCTCGGCCGGCGTGGTCGTGCCCGTGTCGTCGTCCCCGCCCGATTCCGACGAAGCGGCTTCCCGGCCCACCACCACCCAGTCTCCCTCGGCGAGATCGCCTTCGATAGGAGTCACCTCGACCAGGCCGCCCGCCGCAAGTCCAGGCTCGACGGTGACGGTGCGCAGGGTCGAATCCTGATCTTCCACTTGGAGAATGGTGTCCCCCGCGGCGGTTGCAGACAGGGCTGCGGCAGGAACGGCCAACACCTCGCCCCCTGTCGAGCTGACCGGGATGGTCACCCGCACATTGGTCCCGATGATCTCCGGGGGTAGCTCCGATGGGGTTATCTCCAGATAGATCCGATCAGGCTGCACCCCGTCGGTGCCGGCACGATCAGCCTTGAAGCCGATCACACCCGGGATCACCCCGCCTGTTTCCGGGTTTTCGATCTCCACCTCCATCCCGACCTCGACGCGGGGTGCATCACGCTCGCCGACCGACGAACGGAGGGCGAGCTCGGAGCCGGAGACGGTGATGAAGGCGCCGTCGATCACCGATCCGCGGGCGACCGCGACCTGGTCGACCCGCACCGGCATCGCTTTCAGGAAGACGAGCTCACCCGCCGGAAGCCAGGTGCCGAGTTCGGCCTCGAGGGCGGCCAGCTCATCCCGGGCAACTCCCACTTCTTCCCGGGCGGCATCGATCTGCCGTCTCATCGCCGAGGTGTCGACACCCCGTTGAAGATCGGCCAGGCTGGCTTGGGCGACTGTCAGCCGGGCGATGGCGGCATCCACCAGCGCCTGTTGCTCAGTGGCGGTGCGCGTCGCTTCGAATTGGGCCTGCTCGAGCGCCGCGGCGGCCTCTGCAACCGCTACCTCCGCGCCGGGCACTCCATGGGCCAAGTCCTGTTGGGCGGTGGCGAGCTGCTGCTCGGCCGATGTCACGGCCCGAGCAGCCTCGAGATTCGCCCGGTCGGCGTCGATGTTGGCCAATCCCCAAGCGTCCCTCGCGCTGTCGATTTCCGCCTGGGCTCCCGCGACCGCGGCTTGACCGGAGCCGGCGTTGGCGTCGCGGAGCGCCTGCTCGGCATCTGCGACTGCAGTCTGACCTGCCGTCACGCGGTCCCTCGCGGCGCGAAGGGCGGCATCGTCTTCCTCTGATAGCCCATTGGGCCGGTATCCGGCGGTCTCATACCAGGCCGCCACAGCGGCACTCGTCTCCTGATCCCAAACATTGTCCGGCACCCCGGCGAAGAACCCCATCCTGGCCAGGGCGTGCTCCACCTGGAGCACATCGTCGCCAGTTGCACCGGGGCGCAGGTCCCGATACATCGGGATCTCCCCGGTGAGGAGGAAGACTGGGCGGCCAACGACCTCGACGGCTACCGCTCCCTCGGGTAGTTCGGAATTCACCTCCACCGCTTGGGTCACCACCAGCTTCTCCGGGGTCTCGGCGAAGGATCCGGACAGCGAGACCGACACAGGCTCGTCATAGACGATGTCACCGCGGGTGATCACGTCGGCGGACAACACCTCGCTCACGACCTGGACAGTGATGTTCGAGGCCTCAGGTGGCTCGGCCTCGGCGGCGGCCTCGGCCGGGGACTGGATCTGCGATCCGAAGAACCATCCGAGACCCGCAGCCAAGACCACGGCGGCTATCACACCCCCAAGTAGCACGTTACGTCTCAACGCCCCCGCTTCTCCTCTGTCAAGTCGACGACGTCAACCCTGCTCGGCTGCCCGGATCTCCTCGAGGGCCGCCCGGTTCTCGGCGATGAACTCCGCCTCGTACTCCTCGCTCACCTCTTGGTAGACCTCCCAGTAGTCGCCACGGCACTCGTAATCGGCGACTGCGAGGTCGATCTCCTCCTGCTGGAGGGCAGCGAGTGCCTCCATGTCGACATTCTGTTCCGATTCCTCTTGGGCAGCGGCGAAGAATGCATCGATCTCCTCCTGGGTCTTCTCCTCGAAGAAGGCGTCGATCTCTTCTTGGGTCCAGCCCTCGAACGGATCGGCGTAGCCCCCGTTCGGACCAACGATCTCGTCGAACCGGGTCTGGAAGTCGGTGTAGACGCTCTCCTGCATCGCGGTCATCGATTCGTATTCGAAGCCCCGCTCAGCCATGCAAGCCGACCACTCCTGATCGAGCTCGACGATCCGCGGGTCGGCCGTGACCTGCTGGTACATGGCGTCCATCTCGGGCTGGAGGTCCTCCCACAGAGCGTTGGAGTCCTCCATCGAGCCGTACTCGGCTTCGTAGGCCTCGCCCGAGCAACCGGGGCCGTACCCGGTCATCTCCATGTATTCCTCGCCGGTCTCAGTATCGACGACGGTCTTCGAGGCTTCCTCCTGCTGCTCCGGGGTGCCGTACAGGGCCTCGTTCCAAGCAGTGCTCTCCGATTCGGACATGGCCTCGAGCATCTCCTGGTTGGGATCGATCCACTCCTCTTCGACCATCGTGGTATCCGTGACCTCCTCGTTCCCGTACCAGGTGGAGATCCCGAACCCTTGGGTGCGTACGTATTCCTCCTCGTCCCACTCCTCACCCACCATGAAGGATCCCTCGGGCGGCATAACCGGCTGGTACTCGAATCCAGCCTCGGCCATGCACTGACGGATCGACTCCTGGATTCGGGCCTCCTGCTCTCTGTACTCGACCTCCTGGGCCTCAGGGTCCTCGGTGCCGTAGCCGAAGAATTCAGCCATGGTCTCGCCGTCGGAGCTCGCCTCTTCGGTGGACTCTACGTCTGTCCCCGTCGCTTCAGGATCGGCCGCGCCTCCACCACCACATGCGGCCACCACCAGCAGCACGATCAGAGCGAGCCACCTTCGCATGAGTCCTCCTCGTCTCCCTCGACGGGCCTTTTCTCCCTTTAAGACGCTACCTGCAAGCCATAGGTTCCGCAGAATTCCTCCCTCTCCCGAGCAAATGTTTCGCGACCCGCCTTTATGACTCTTGACGTTGTTTTATGGTCACTGGTAGATCTCAACGGATGAGAACCGAAGTGCCCGGGGGTGGCCAGACTGCTCGTCCTCCGCATCTGCGCACCGTGGGGCCTCCGGGCGCTTCGGTCCGGCCGACGGCGAGGGTCCGGCCGGTGGTCCCGGTCCGGCTGGAGCCTCGTCGCG
>Ga0190271_10001169_pt1 | contig 14584 bp, 15 predicted proteins | sample Popmic356T_FD_133747 | JGI IMG/M metagenome (GOLD analysis project Ga0190271, IMG submission 133747) | Populus adjacent soil microbial communities from riparian zone of Weber River, Utah, USA - 356 T | ecosystem: Environmental > Terrestrial > Soil > Riparian zone | place: USA: Utah | collected...
GCTGACCCAAGCCATCTGCTGAAGGGCTCGCGTGACCACGACCACCACCACCCCCGCAGGCCCGCCGTCACCGGCGGGCCTGCGAGGGCACCCCGTCGACCTGTCGGGTCGCTCGCGACCCGGGGAGGCCGTGATCAGGGCCGGCCTGTTCGCGGCCGCTCTTGTCTCGGTCCTGACCACTGTCGGCATCGTCATCGCTCTCCTCAGACCCGCCGTGGAGTTCTTCAGGGACGTTCCTGTCTGGGAGTTCCTGGGCGGCACTCGGTGGGCGCCCCACGACAGCGGGAACCCCGACTTCGGCGTCTGGCCTCTTGTCTCTGCCACCTTGGTGATCACGGTCGTCGCCCTTGTCGTAGCAGTCCCGCTCGGCCTCGGCGCGGCCATGTACCTCTCGGAGTACGCCTCGCCGAAGATGCGTCGCCGGCTCAAGCCGATCGTCGAGCTGTTGGCGGGTGTGCCCTCCGTCGTCTACGGCTTCTTCGCTCTGACGTTCGTGACCCCGAACCTTCTGCAGAAGGTCCTGCACATCGACGTCGGTTTCACCAACGCCCTGGCAGCCGGGCTGGTGCTCGGCGTGATGATCATCCCCACCATTGCCTCGCTGTCCGAGGACGCGCTGTTCGCGGTTCCGCTGAGCCTGCGTCAGGGGTCCTTCGCCATGGGGGCCAACCGTATGCAGACCACGTTGCGGGTGGTGCTTCCCGCCGCCATGTCCGGCGTGGCCGCGGCGGTGATCCTGGGTCTGTCGCGCGCCGTTGGCGAGACCATGATCGTCGCCCTGGCGGCCGGGTCGCGGCCGCACCTCAGTCTCGACCCACGTGAGGGCATGCAAGCCATGACCGGCTACATCGCGAGCACCGCCGGCGGGGAGAACCCGGTGGGTTCCACGAGCTACAACACGCTGTTCGCCGTGGGGCTGCTGCTGTTCGTCATCACCCTCATCATCAACATCATCAGCATCGCGCTGGTGCGACGTTACCGGCAGGAGTACTGATGGCCGCCTACGCCGAGACCGCCGCCAAGACGGTGCTGGCGACCGCGGGCCGGGACAGGGACCGAACGGTCAAGTCCCTGGTGTTTCTGGGCCTCTTGTGGTTCTCCCTCTTCTTCGGGGTGCTCGTCCTGGTCGCCCTCATCGTGTCCACGGCGCTCGAAGGCGCGCCGCGGTTCGACAGCGACCTGATCACCCGTTACAGCTCGACACTGAGTCCCGAGCGCACGGGTTTCCGGGCCGGCATCCTGGGCAGCCTCATGGTCATCCTGGTCACGGCCGCGATGTCTGTGCCGATCGGTATCGCGGCTGCGCTGCACCTCGAGGAGTTCGCGAACAAGGACCGTTGGTACAACAGGTTCATCGAGGTCAACCTGCAGAACCTGGCTGCCGTGCCATCGGTCGTCTACGGGCTGTTGGCCGTCGCATTCGTCACCCTCATGGGGATCCATCAGCGTGGCCTGGTGATCAGCGGGGCTGTCGCGCTGTCGCTGCTGATCCTGCCCGTCATCATCATCACCACCCGCGAGGCGGTGCGGGCCGTCCCTCGCGAGATTCGTGACGGCTCCATGGCCCTGGGTGCTACCCGTTGGCAGACCACTTGGAAGCAGACCCTCCCTTCGGCTGTGCCCGGCATCGCGACCGGCACGATCCTCGGGCTCTCCCGCGCGATCGGTGAGGCGGCCCCGTTGCTCATCATCGGCACAGCGACGGCCATCCGGTTCGACCCCAACGGTCTGATGAGCCAGTTCACGGCGCTGCCCCTTGAGATCTACTCCACGACCTCGCAGTCGCGTGAGGACTTCCGAGTCGCAGCAGCCGCCGCCATCATCGTGCTCCTCGTCATGATCCTGGCCCTCAACGGGCTGGCCATCTTCATCCGCAACAAGTTCCAGCGCTCCTGGTGAAAGGGACCCCTATGTCGACGCATTCCGTCACAGCCTCCTCCCCCGGAACGGAGGCTAATCGGCATACGGCCGGAGGGTCGGTCGGCAGCCTGTCCGACGTGGCCCAGGAGATCGAGCGTCACCTGCCGGACAAGCTCATGGACCCGATCATGGAAACCAGCCTGCTCAACATCTACTACGGCGACTTCCACGCGGTGCACGACGTCAACCTGGCGTTCGGGAAGAACGAGATCACCGCTCTCATCGGTCCGTCCGGTTGTGGGAAGTCGACCGTCTTGCGCGCGCTGAACCGGATGAACGACCTCGTCCCCGGAGCGAGGGTGGCGGGAACTGTCAACTATCAGGGGCAGAACATCTATGCGCGCGGCGTGGACCCGATCGCCGTCCGGACCCACGTGGGGATGGTGTTCCAGAAGCCGAACCCTTTCCCGAAGTCCATCTACGACAACGTCGCGTACGGCCCGCGAGTCACCGGCATGAAGGTCGATGACATGGACGATCTCGTCGAGGGCGCGCTGCGCGGGGCGGCGCTCTGGGACGAGGTGAAGGACAAGCTCAAGCAGTCGGCCTACGGCCTTTCCGGAGGGCAACAGCAGCGGCTCTGCATCGCCCGGACCATTGCCACGAAGCCGAACGTGATCCTGATGGACGAGCCCTGCTCGGCCCTCGACCCGATCGCCACCGCTCGTGTCGAGGACCTGATGCTTCAGCTGACGCAGGAGTACACGATCATCATCGTCACCCACAACATGCAGCAGGCGGCCCGGGTCTCCGACCGAACGGCTTTCTTCACTGCACGCCCCGACGAGACCACGGGCAACCGCACGGGTCTCCTGGTCGAGTACAACCTGACCAAACAGCTCTTCAGCCAGCCATCGGACCAGCGAACCGAGGACTACATCTCCGGTCGCTTCGGCTGAGCCTCCTCGGCCAGCTCTCCGCGAGGAACACCGAACATGACGATGCACGAGGACGCGAAGGTCTTTCCCCGCCACCAGCGTGCCCTCCAGTCACTGGATCGGTGGACACAAGCCAGTGGTGCGCCCCTGCTCGTCATCGATCCGATCGGCGACGGGGAGTCGTTGCGTGTCGGGATGGTCCCTCGTGGTGTGAACGTCACCTGGGTCAGGTCGGCACTCGACGGGTTGGTCGAGTTCGGCCGCACCAATCCCAGGGCCGTCATCGTGTCTCCCTATGTCAGCGACCTCCCAGCGGTCGACCTGATCGCCACCATCCGTAGGCACTCCAGTGTGATCGTCATCGCCTGCCTGCCCGATGGCCCCGACGCCGATGCAGGGCCGCTGGTCCTTGCGGGGGCGAGAGCCATCGTCACGTTGCCCTACACGTCGGAGTCAGTGTGGGGCCTCTTGCATGACCTCGACTCCGGCTTGGACGAGCACGCCCTGACGTTCTACGGGCCTCTGGAGCTCGACGTCGCGGCCTACACCGTCCGCGTGCGGGGGGTACGCATCCCAGACCCGCCGCCCCGCGAGTTCGAGCTGCTGCGCGCCCTGGTGCAGCGCGCGCCGGAGATCGTCAGTGATGAGGACTTGGCGGTGGCCCTCTGGGGCACGCATCGCAGTGGAGGACGCGACAACACCATGTCGGTGCATGTACGGCGCCTGAGGACTCGTCTGGGGGGCATCGCCGACATCCGTCGCGTCCGCGGGCGCGGCTACGCGCTGGCGTTGACATGAGTCCAGGTTCGGGATCGGCCGGCGACGATTGTCTGCCGCCGGTTCTGGACGCTGGTGCACATCACGGTCCGCAGGACGGCATGTGCGTGATGGAGGCCGTCAGCGTCGTCGCCGGACTCCCGTGGACTGACTCTCCCGCGTGCACGAACCCGACGCTGGCCCTGGCGGCTCAACTCATCAACGACGCCCTCAGCGACAGGACCCGCGCCGGCCTCGTTGACCTGGTGCCGGCCCTGAGCCAAGCCAGTGGTCGCGGCCTCGACACCGACTGGCGAGTCGTCGAGGCAGCTTGCCAGTTCGCCGCCACCGGCCGCAGCCGACGCCGCAGCCGCACGATGAACCGATGGATGTGGCTGGCCAAGCGTCTCGACGTGGCTGCTCTGCGCCCGCCCATGGCGTGGTTGGTACGCCAGGGCGCCGCACGTCGAGCAGTGGAGGCCGCTGTGGTCTCGGTGCTGACCAGTCGCGACGCCGATCCCGAGACGCTATCCGTCGAGATGCTCGCGTGGATGACGACCGCCGCCGTCCCTCACGGTTCAGTGGGGGGGCGTCTCCGTCCCCACAGTCCCCACGGTCCTGTCGTCGGGTTGAGTGGCCAGGCTCCGCTCGCGGACGGGGCCGATCAATCACGTTCGCGACGGCGCTCGAGGAGCACGGTGTCCCGCCACGCGCCGTCGAGCTCGGCGATCCGCGGGCGCACCGCGAGGGTGCGGTAGCCGGCGGAGTGGTGCAGAGCGATGGAGGCGCGGTTCTCGGGGAAGATCGACGTTTGCAGGGTCCACAGGCCACCGGCGTCGGCCTCGGTGACCTGGCGGTGGAGCAGGGACTTGCCGACGCCGCGTCCGCGCGCGGTCTCGGTGACGTAGACGCTGGTCTCGGCGACGCCGGCGTAGCAGCTGCGGTCGCTGACCGGGGCGGCGGCGGCCCAGCCGACCACGGCGTCGTCGAGCTCGGCGACCCAGGTGTGCCCCGGCAGCCACTTGTCAGTCAGCTTGCGGGCGGAGGGCACCTTGGTCTCGAAGGTGGCGTTGCGGGTGGCGACACCCTCGGCGTAGATGTCGCGGACGATCTGGAGGTCGTCGTCGCTCATTGCCCGAGTGGACACGTCGACGGGCAGGTCCTCGGGGCAGCAGGGCAGGGTGGCCAGGGTGCCCATCACCACGTCGGCGGCGTGGGGGAGGCCGGTGCAGCACGCCGGGTTGACCGAGACGATCGACGCGGTGCCGACCTTGTCGACGGCGACGAACCCGACCTCGGCGAGCTTCTTGACGTGGTGGGAGCACGTCGACTGGCTGATCCCGAGCGCTTCGGCAAGGTCGCCGACGCGCATCGCCCCGGATCGAGAGGTCGAGACGGTGTGTAGCAGCCGGACTCGGGTCGGGTCTGCGAGCACCGCGAACCAGTCGGCGTACGTCTCGGCGGAGCGCCCGTCGAGCTCGACCGTACGGTCCGTCGCGGGGGCGCAGTCGTCAGGGCCGCAGGCTGCGGGGTCACTGATGTCGACGATGGAGAGGGCCTGTTCGGTGACGGTCACGCGACGATCTTAATCGATACCCCTCGATGCTTGCATCTATCGATGGCAGTCGATATGGTCATGCATCGACACGCATCGATTGACTTTCGAGGAGACACGCCATGACCATCGCCGACGAGCGCATCCCCGCAGTCGCCAGGCACGCCGGCCGCCCACTCGTGATCGTCGGCGCCGGCCCGGCCGGGTTGGCTGCCGCTGCCCAGGCCCAGGCGCGGGGGATCCCGACCGTTGTGCTCGAGTCCGGTCCGTCGGCCGGCTCCGCGGTCATGGAATGGGGCCACGTGCGTCTCTTCTCGCCCTGGTCGGAGCTCATCGACCCCGTCGCCGAGAAGCTGCTGACCGAGAGCGGCTGGACCAGCCCCGATCCGGCGTCGTACCCCACCGGACGTGACTGGGTCGAGCGCTACCTGGCGCCCCTGGCCGCCCAGCTCGTGCAGCAGCCGGAGGTCGAGGTCAACTTCGCTCACCGGGTCGTCGGTGTCGCCCGCGCCGGCCGCGACCGACTGGTCGCCATCGGCCGTGACGAGGTCCCGTTCACCGTGCACGTCGCCACTCCCGACGGCCGGAGGAGCATCACTGCGTGTGCGGTGATCGACGCCTCCGGCACCTGGGGCACCCCCAACCCACTCGGCGGCGACGGCTACCCGGCCGACGGCGAAGCCGAGAACGCTGACCAGATCCTCTACGGAATCCCGGACCTGACCGATCCCGCGGTGGCGGCTCGGTACGCGGGCAAGCACGTGGCCGTGGCTGGGCGGGGGGCTTCGGCCCAGAACGCGCTGGTGGCCCTGACGTCCCTGGCCAGCACACAGCCCGGAACCCGGGTGACCTGGCTGGTGCGGCGTGGCGACACCGACGAGGCCTTCGGGGGCGGCGACAACGACCAGCTGGTCGCCCGCGGGGCCCTGGGCAAGAGCGCCCAGCACGCCGTCGAGGACGGTCCCGTCACCACCGTCACCGGCTTCCGGACCAGCACGGTCACCAGCCGCGACGGCCGCCTCACCCTGACGTCGATCGACGGCCAGCAGGTGACCGATGTCGACGAGGTCGTCGTCGTGACCGGTTTCCGCCCCGACCACTCATGGCTCTCCGAGGTGCACCTCGACCTCGACGGCGAGCTGTCGGCCCCGGCCGCCCTCGCTCCCGAGATCCACCCGGCGTACCACTCCTGCGGCTCGGTCTCCCCACACGGCGCCAACCTGCTGCGGCAGCCCGAGGGTGACCTCTACCTCGTCGGCATGAAGTCCTACGGCCGCGCGCCGTCGTTCCTGACGCTGACCGGGTTCGAGCAGACCCGCAGCGTGGTCGCCGAGATCGCCGGGGACTACGAGTCCGCCGACCGGGTCGAGCTGGTCCTCCCCGACAGCGGCGTCTGTGGCGGCTCGGGACTGTTCGAGGATGCTCCCGCTGCCGGCGGTTGCTGCGGACCCAGCGTCACGGCGGCGCCTGAGCTGCTCACCGTCGGCGCACCCGTGGCAGCCGCCGTCGGCGCGGCCCTTCCTCTCGTCGATGACGAGCAGCCCACCCTCCAGACGGGCTGCTGCGGCTAACCGAACCCGCAGTGACCCGACACCTCACCGATCCACCTCGTGTCGCATCCGAACCAACGTCCGGGCTGCGGCGCGAGGTGGTCGTCCTCTGCGCCACCGAGATCGCCAACTGGGGCGCCCTCGTCTACGCCTTCATCGTCGCGTCCAGCACCATCGCGGGCGCCGAGGGCTGGCAGCTCACCCACCTGCTCGGCGCGTTCACCGTCGCCCAGCTGGTAGCTGGCTTGGCCGGGGTCTGGGTGGGACGCCGCATCGACGCTGTCGGTCCCCGAGCACTGATGACCGTCGGGTCCGTCCTCGGAGCCGTTTCCTTGGTGGTGGTCGCGTCGAGCACGTCGTTGCCCGTCTTCTACGCCGGCTGGGGGCTCGTCGGCCTCGCGATGTCCGCCATCTTGTACGCGCCCGCCTTCGCTGCGATCACCGGCTGGGCCGGGACCGATGTCCATCACCGAATCCGTGCGCTGACCGCCGTCACGCTGGTGGCCGGCCTCGCCTCAACGGTCTTCGCGCCGCTGACCGCATGGTTGCTCGAAGCCCTCGACTGGCGGGCGACGTACCTGGTCATGGCCGCGATCGTCGCTGCGACCGCGGCGGCCCACTGGTGGGGGCTGCGCAAGCCCTGGCCCGGAACGCACGTTCACAACGCCCAGCAGGGCCAAGCGCAGGGTGACGAGGCGACTCAGCCATTCCGCACCGGCGAGTTCCGACTCCTGGTCGCTGCCATGGCGCTGGGCGGCTTCTGCGTGCACGCGGTCGTGGTCAACCTGGTCCCGCTGTTGCTGGAGAACGGGTTGAGCCTGGGCGCGGCGGCCACCATCATGGCTGTCGGCGGCGTCGGGCAGGTCTGCGGCCGTCTCTTCTACGGGCGTCTCAGCACTGTCACCGGCCCTGCGTCTCGAGCGTGGGTCACCCTGGGGCTCGTGGCCGTGTCCACGGTCGCGTTCGCCCAGATCCATTCACCGTGGGTCCTCGTGGCGGTCGTCGCGTTCGCCGGAGGCATGGCCCGCGGCATGTTCACTCTTGTCCAAGCCACTGCGGTCTCCGATCGCTGGGGACCGACGGCCTACGGTGCGCGCAACGGGGTGCTCAGCGGCGCGACGATGGGCGCTTCTGCGCTCGCTCCGTGGGCGGGGTCGTTCCTGGCAGACCATGTCGGCGGCTTCGCCACCGCGTTCTGGTTGCTGGCCGTGGGCATGGTTGTCGCGGCTGCAGGCATCAGACCATCGGCAGGCAGGCGCGTTCCTCGGGCCTGACCACGACGTCTGCCACGCCCCCGTGGGAGTCGAGGCTGACCTGGCAGCAGTGCGTGATCTCCGCCCGCAGCAAGCGGCGGCCTCGTTGCACGCGTGACTTCATGCCCGAGGTGGTGAGGCCGAGCTGGATGGCGGCCTGCTCCTGGGTGAGGTCACCGAGGTCGGTCAGCTCCAGCGCCTGGCGGTAGCCGTCCGGAACCCTGCCCAGCAACGTCTGCAGGCAACCGACGAGAAGGGCGTCGGCTGGTTGCTCCTCGGCTTCATCGACGATCTCGTGCTCCGCCGGGTCGACCGGCAGCGGCCGTCGTACGCCGCCGCGGTGGTGGTCGGCGATCGCGTTCCGGGCGATGCGGTACATCCACCCGTCGAACGCGCCGATGTCACGCAGATCGTCGACGTGCCGGTACAGCCGCAGCAGGGTCTCCTGGGTGATGTCCTCGGCGTCCTGCGGATGGGCGACGCGTCGGCGCACGAAGGAGCGGACGGCCTCCGCCACTGCTGCTGCGTCGGTGTAGCAGCGACAGCCACCGCTGGGCCCTTGCCCGCAGCAGTCGTCCATCGTGCCCTCCTCTGGCTTCGACACATTGTCTTGTCACACGCCCGGACGTGACCAGAGCCCGCAAGGACGCAGATCCGCGCACTTCGGGTGACCGGTCTGGTCCACGTGATCCCCAAGTGCGTCGACGACGACGCCGAGCCGTCCTTCTTTGCGCCGATCCCGCCGGGATCCTGCCGAAGGAGAGATGAGGAAGTGGAGTCACCCAGCGAGACGATCGACGTGCCCGTGGTGCTCGAGCTCTTCGCGCTCGACACCGCCGCTTGCAGCCCATGCGTGTCCGCGATGGCCGGCCTGCACGCTGCTGCCGCCGCACTCAGCCACGAGCTCACCGGCAGCGGCCACGTGGTCGCCACCCGAGTGGTCCTGCTCGAGAACCCCGCTCACGCAGCTGCGCTCGGAATCTCCAGCTCTCCGACGGTGCGCGTCAACGGGCACGACATCGCGCTCGACGTGCACGAGGAGGCCTGCCCCAGCTGCAGCTCTGTCGCGGGCGTGAGCATCGACTGCCGCACCTACGAGTGGGAGGGCCAGCGCTTCGACCACCCTCCGGTCCCCCTCATCGTCGACGCGGTGCACCAGCACCTCGCCTCCGGCGCGCGACGAGCTGTCACGCACACGCTGGCTCCGTCCCAGCCCTCCAGCGTCGAGCGGTTCCTCACTGCCCGTGAACGGGCTCGCGACTGACCGCCGCCCACTGTCACCACCCACATCACCACAACCAAGGAGACAACCATGTCCACTCACAGCACCAAGGGCCTGCTCGTCGCCGCCCTGGCCGCCGCCCTGCTCCTCACCGGGCTCCTCGGGGCCCCAACCGAGGCGGCCGCGTTGAAGAAGCTGCAGCTCGCCGGCACCGGCACGGCCTCCGTCCCGGTCGAGGGCGCCGCCACCTTCGAAGGCGGCCTCAGCGGCACACCGATCTCCGGCCGGTACGTGGGTCGCCTCGAACCCACCGACGGATCGCTGCCCAGCCTCGGCACCTGCGAGGAGGCCACTGCGCGCATGTACGTCCACGACGGTGCGGGAGCTCACGTCGAGCTGTTCGCCCCGGCCGGTCAGGTCTGTTCCATCTGGCTGCCAATCGGGACCATGCAGGCCTTCGACGGCCACTTCGACGTCGTCTCCACCAGCGAGCGCAGGCTCCGACGCGCCGGCGGACCCCTGCAGGTCCGCCTGCTCGGCCAGCTCAGCGACGTCTACGCGATCGGAGGCTGACTCATGACCAGCACCACCCTGGACGCCACGCCACAGCTGCTCCTTCCGAGCTCCCCCGAGTGGGACCTCGTCCGCGGCACCTTCAACGTCCTCGACGACCTCAGACCAGCCGCGATCTCGTTGCCCGAGAACGCCCAACAGGTCGCCACCGCCATCGCAGAAGCACGCCGACGCGGTCTGTCTGTCGTCGTGCAGGCCACCGGCCACAACGCCGGCCCGCTCGGCGCTACCGACGACGCGCTCCTCATCAACACCTCACGCCTCACCGGCTGGGCGATCGACGCCCCGGCGCGACGGGTCCGCGTCGGCGCCGCCACCAAGTGGGAGGTCGTCACCCCGACACTCGCCGGGCTCGGGCTCGCAGGACTGCACGGCTCCTCGCCAGACGTCGGCATCGTCGGCTACTCCGTCGGCGGCGGCATCGGGTGGCTGGCCCGCAAGCACGGCATGCAGACCAACGCCGTCACCGCCCTCGAGGTGGTGACCGCCGACGGCGAGCTGCGCCGTGTCGACCACGACCACGAGCCGGACCTGTTCTGGGCACTCAGAGGCGGCAACGGGAACTTCGGGGTGGTCACCGCCCTCGAGTTCGAGGTGTTTCCGGTCGAGCAGCTGCACGCCGGCGCATTCTTCTTCCCCGTCGAGCGCACAGCGGAGGTCCTGCACACCTGGGCCGAGCTGATGCCTTCGCTCCCGGAAGAGATGACCACCTGGGTCAGCGTGTTCCACTTCCCGCCCGACCCGGCGCTGCCCGATTTCGCTCGCGGGCAGTCACTGGTCGCCGTCATGGCAGCCCACCTCGGGGGCGAGCATGAGGGACGCAGGCTGCTGGCCCCGCTCCACCTTCTCGGCCCCGAGGTCGACACCTTCGGGATGCAGCCGATGAGCTTCCTCGGCGACCTCGCGATGGACCCGGTCGACCCCCTGCCCTTCCGGTCCACCACGGCACTCCTCGATGAGCTCACGCCCAGGATCATCGAGGAGCTCGCCCGAACGACGGCCCGTGGATCGGACGTGGCGCTCCTTCAGCTGCGTCATGGTGGCGGAGCCCTGTCCCGTGCACCCAAGGGAGCCGGCGCGAGGGCGACTCTGCCCGGAGAGGTCGTGCTGTTCGCCCTCGGTGTCGTGACCGATCCAGACGCTGCCGCACGAGTCGCCGCGGTCCTCGAGCACATCGACCGCACCGTCACGGACAGCCGAGTCGGCCGCTACCCCAACTTCGTCGAACGCCCAGCTCAGGCACGAGAGTTCTTCGACGACACCACCTGGGCGCGTCTTCAGACGGTCAAGGCCGCCTACGACCCCGAAGGGATCTTCCGCGGCAACCACGAGATTCGTGCGCCGTAGGAGCGAGGGTCGTCAGCGACGGGGGACGACCCTTGCCGAATTGACCTCTCGTAGGTCAAGGCGCGGCTCCGTCGGCGCGATCTGCGGGCGGCGCCGGCGCGCCGTCCTCGGCCCGATGAGTTGCGGATCGGTGCCCCCGCAGCTCTCGGAACAGTCCTGCGTGAAGCGATGCAAGCTGGTGCAACTGCGCAAGTGGCTCAGCTCGAAGCCCCGGGCCCGGGGCCCTGAACCTCTCCTGGGGCTGTTGCGTTCCCTGCCCGAACGGGTGAGCCCGTAGGGGTGAATCGCCCCCTGGCCGACGCTCGTAACGTCGATTGCTCATCCGGGAAACACCCGGACGAAGGGGAGGTAAGTCATGAGCAGCGTGTGGGACTACCGCGACTCGACGTGGACCGACGGCTATGACCTGGCCGGGTATGACGTCGAAGCAACCGACGGCTCCATCGGCAACGTCGACCAGGCCACCAACGAAGTTTCCAACGCCTACGTCGTCGTGGACACCGGCTTCTGGATCTTCGGGAAGAAGCGGCTGATCCCGGCCGGCGCGATCTCATCGGTCGTGCACGATGACAAGAAGGTCCACGTGGCGATGACCAAGGACCAGATCAAGAGCGCGCCCGACTACGACGCCGACCGCTGGGACGACGACTCGCGTACCCAGCACGGGGACTACTACAGCCCCTACAGCTCGTACTGACGTCCGCGTGACGTCCGTGGGCGGTGGCAGCCACCGCCCATCACGAACCGCCCACCCCACTGTCACGGGGTGGGCGGTTCGTCCACCTGCTCACGTTCCGAGCCGGTACGCCTCTCCACTGCATCGATGACGGCCGGGCAGACGTCGATCTCGTAGAGCCGCTCGACGGCCTGCATCCCACCGGGACTCTCAGCGTTGATCTCCAAGACCTTGTCGCCGATCACGTCGATGCCGACGAAGTACATGCCGTCGGCCATGAGCTTGTCGCTCATCGCCTCGACGATGCCGCGTTCCACGTCACCGATCTGGAGCGGTACCGCGCGTCCGCCCGTGCTGATGTTGGCCCGCGGGTCGTTGCCCGTGGGCACTCGCCGGAAGGCAGCCAGCGTCCCATCACGCTCGAGGATCTGTCCCTCGAGCAGGAAGATGCGGGAGTCGCCCTCCTCCCCGCCGTCGACGAACTCTTGGACGAGCGCGTAGCCGTCCTGGAGCACCGCCTCCATGATCTGGGCGAGGTTCGCCTCACCCGCGTCCTCCACCACGAACACGTTGCGACCCTTGGCGCCATAGAGAGGCTTGATGACGCAGTGGCCGACCTCCGCCACGAACCGTTCGATCGCCTCCGGGTCGCGGGTCACGAGCGACCGCGGCCGGATCTTCTCGGGGAACTCCTCCAGGTAGAGCTTGCTCGTGGCGCGCACCAGGGACATCGGGTCGTTGACCACCGTGACCCCTCGAGCCTTGAGCATCTGGCCGATCACCACACCCAGAGGGCTCGCCCACGGACGTTCCGGCCAGTCCTCGAGCGACTCGTTCCGCAGGAACAAGGCATCCAGGTCGTCCATGACGACCCGTTCGGCGTCACGTTCCTTGACGCGCTCCATGAAGCCCTCGAGCGAGTCGCCCTTCCTGAACTCCGCGGCGTGAGCCCAGGCCAACAGCTGCCCATCGCTCTCGCCGAGCTCCACGTCCTCGACCCCGACGTACGTGACCTGGTGGCCGCGCTGGGCCGCGGCTCTCGCCAGCCGCGTCGTCGTGTACTCGTCCACCTCCGTGGCGACGTCATTGACGAAGAAGGCGAGCCTCATGCCGACCGCTGTTCTTCGTAGAGGTCCGTGACCGAAGCGCCCTCGCGCAGCGTGTCGAGGCGTTCCTGGGCGCCAGGCACGTCCAGCCAGCGCGGGCGGACCCAAGGGGGGTGCAGCACGTCACGGTCGAGCAGGTCTTGGATGAGCGGGACGTCGTCCAACGCGAGCTTGCCGACGAACAGGACGTCCAGGCTGATGCCCTCCGCGAGGGCGTCGAGGATGCGGCTGATCCCTCGGAGGTAGATCGCGTCCTTCACCGAGCCGCCCCCCACGACGACCCGGATGGCGATCGACCAAGCAGTCCTCGTCGGAATCCGGTACTCGCTCCGAAGCAGCTCGAAGATCTCCAGGAAGGCGGCGCCATCGAGCAGCTCGGCGATCGCAACGACCCTGGCGGCGAGCACGCGGAGACGGCGCGGGTCCAGCCCGCCGGTCAGGTACTCCGCGAGCACGGCGAGACCCTCCTGGGTCTCGTCGTAGCCGGGAAGTCCGATCGTCAGCAGCTTCAGGGGTTGCCTGGCGCCGTTCTGGTAGGTCACGACGTGGGTGCCGACCTCGTGGTGCAGCAAGGGCTCGACACGGTCCGCGCGGATGGCAGCCGTCGCAGGGATGAGCAGCCGGCCGAACGACACCATGAGCTCGGATACGTCGTCGCGGACGTCGACGTGCGACGGGAAGTCCGGATAGACGGCTCGATAGCGATCGATCTCCGCACGAGCCGCGTCCGCGAACACCCCGGCCGTCACGCTGCTCCCGCTCGGAGCTTGCTGGGGGATGATCTCGAGCAGCTCCTTCGCGGCCGAGACGAGAGGCGGGGTGACTCCTCCGTAGAGCTGCAGCGATCCGAACAGGAACCGCGCGGTGTCGCGATCCTCGAGGGCGGTGATCTGCCGTGCAATCTCATCTCGCTTCGCGCGAAACAGGGTGTGCAGGGCAGGGTCTGTCACGCTCTCGACCTCGAGGTCGTAGAGGTCCCGTCGCACCAGGTCCGGCTCGAAGTCGAGCTCCCTGAGCCGCAGTGTGGGCGCGGCCGTGAAGTCACTCCTCTCGAAGTCCGTCCACGCTTCTGCCGCGTTGACCGGCGTGACGTTGAGCAGCAGATCCACCCGGCGCTCGATCACGGTGAGGCCGGCGTCGATGTCCATCGCGGGCGCAAGCTGCTCGTTCCGTGGAGTCACTGCATCACGGTACCCACGCTGGCCGCTGGCAGCCCGACGGGACGAGCCAGGTCTTCAGCGGCTCAGCCAGCGGTCTCGTCAGGAGGAGACGGACAGGGACGGGTGCAGCTTCACCCGACCGCGACCGTCTTGCACGCTGACCGACAACGGTCTCCCGCCGAACTCCAGGCGCTCGAGCGTCAGGTCCGGCACTCGGGACAGGTCGGGGCGGACCAGTTCGACGCCGGAACGGTCGGCGGTGGGCTCCAGACCTAGCATCGTCCGCACGAGCATCAGCACCGATGCCGAGGACCACGCCTGCGGTGAGCACGACGACGGGTAGGCCACCGGCATGGCAACGTCGTCACGCGCCACCCCCGCGAAGAGCTCCGGGGGGCGGCCGTCGAAGTGGCGGGTGGCCTCGAGCGCGCCGTCGACGAACAGGTCGACGGCGTCCCACCGCCCGTAGCGAGCCGCGCCTGCGACGCAGAGGGCGGTGTCGTGGGGCCAGACAGAACCGTTGTGGTAGCTCAGCGGGTCGTAGGCAGCCATCGAACGGGCGAGGGTACGGAGCCCCCAGCCGGTCCA
>Ga0190271_10001170_pt1 | contig 14584 bp, 13 predicted proteins | sample Popmic356T_FD_133747 | JGI IMG/M metagenome (GOLD analysis project Ga0190271, IMG submission 133747) | Populus adjacent soil microbial communities from riparian zone of Weber River, Utah, USA - 356 T | ecosystem: Environmental > Terrestrial > Soil > Riparian zone | place: USA: Utah | collected...
CGGCTCGGCGCATTCACGTCGGCGCCTTTTGCGATGAGCAGCTCGGCCGTCTCGCGATCCCCTGCGCGCGCGGCCCAGTGCAGCGCCGGCGTGCCGTCGCGGCTCGGCGCATTGACGTCGAGGCCGCCGGCCGCGAGAAGCGCTCGTACGGCCTCCGCGTCACCGCGCTGCGCGGCTTCGGCGAGCGGCGACGACGGCACGTCCTCGGCGCGCGGCGCGAGCGGCGCTTGCGCGGCAGCGACGGCGGCCAGCGCCGCGAGCAGCAGCGCGGCCGGCGCGCGCAACGATGCGGCGGGAGCGCTCAAATCTCCATGACCCCCGTGCTGTCGGCAAACGACTCGAGCGGCACGTCGAGCTTGTGGAGCACGCCGAGCAGCAAATTCGCGGCCGGCGTGTCTTCGGCAACGCGAATATGGCGGCCGCCTTGCACGCCGCGCGCGCCGCCGGCGAGCAGCATCGGCAGCGGATGGTGGTCGTGCTGATTCGCGTTGCTCATGCCGCTGCCGTAGACGACGAGCGAGTGATCGAGCAGCGTGCCCTCACCGTCCGGCGTTCCCCCAAGCTTCTGGAGCAGCGACCCGATCGTTGTGCGCGTGTGGTACTCGTTCAAGCGCGCGAGCCGCTCGATGTTGGCCGGGACCTCCGAGTGATGCGAGCAGTTGTGGAATCCCTCCGCGATGCCGCTGCGCGTATAGACGCGGTTGCTGAGCTCGCGCGCGACGAGCACCGTCGCAACGCGCGTGAGATCCGCTTGCCAGGCCAGCGCGAGCATGTCGAACATGAGCGCCGCGTGCTCCTCGAAATCCGGCGGGGCGCCGTTCGGCTTGTCGGGAACGTCGAGATCGGCCAGCGTCGAATCGGCCGCGAGCGCGAGCCTGCGCTCGAGCTCGCGGATGTCGGTCAGGTAGCGGTCGAGGCGCGCACGGTCCGCGGCCGGCAAGCTGCGCTGCAACGGCGCGACTTCGCCCGCGACGGCGTCTAGCAGGCTCGCGAACTGGCGTTGGCGCGCGGCGCGCTCCTCGGGCGTGCTGCCGTCGCCGAACAGCCGCTCGAACACGACGCGCGGGTTCGTCTCCATCGGCAGCGGCGTCGTCGGCGTGCGATACGCGATCGACTCGCCGCTCTCGAGCGCGAGCTCGAGCGACGGCAGCGGCGTCTCCTGACCGATATGCGCCGCGGCTACCTGGTCAGCCGATGTCGGCGACGCGCCCGTATCGAGCGGCGCGCACGTGAGCCAGCAGCGCGACGCGCGCACGTGGTTCGCGCCGGCCGTCGCCTCGCCGACGTACGCTGCCGGCAGCGTCAGGCCGCTGACGACGTTCAAGCTGCCGCGCCACGGCGTAAGCGATTGCATCGTAGGCCCGAGCGCGAGCTCGCCGTCGGCGCCGGCCGGCAGCCAGCCGTCCATGACGGCGCCGTGCGGGATGTACATGAACGCGACGCGCGCAGGCGGCTCGCCCGCGGCCCACGCCCGCCGCGCCGCGGCCGGAAGCATCGACTCGAGCAACGGCAGCGCCAAGGCCGCGCCGGTGCCTCGCAACAGCGTGCGGCGCGACAGGTGCTTTTTCGTCAAATACGGCATGAGGGCAGCCTCCGCAAAGATCAGTTCGGCGCCGGCGCGGCGCCGGCCTTCACGCGCTTCCGAAACGTATCGCTGGCGACGATGGCTTGCACGAGTGCGCGCAGCGTGTAGTCCTCTTGGCCGGCCGAGCGAACCACGCCGCGCACGACCGGCATGTCGTGGCTCTCGAGCTCGCGCCCCATCGCATACGTTATTAGACGTTCCGTCATCGCCGCAACGAACACGTCCGAGCGCGCGAGGAGCGCCGCGCGCAGGTCCTGCGGCCCGTGCAGATCCGTGCCGTCCACCATACGCGCGGCAGCATCGATGGGGTGGCCGTCCTCGCTGTCGCGCCACCGGCCGAGCAAGTCGAAGTTCTCGAGCGAAAGGCCGAGCGGATCCATGATTCCGTGGCAACCCGCGCAGGTCGGATTCGCGCGGTGCAGCTCCAAGCGCGCGCGAACCGTGTCGCCGACGAGCCCTTCCGACTCACTGGCCTCGGCCGAGAGATCCGCTTCGGCGCCTGGCGGCGGGCTCGGGATCTTTGCGCCGAGCAAGCTCTGCATGAGCCACTGTCCGCGCACGACCGGCGACGTGCGGTTCGGCGCCGACGTCGCCGTGAGAATACTGCCGTGGCCGAGCACGCCGAGCCGCGGCCCGCCCTCCGGCCACGCGACGCGCCGCATGTGACTGCCGCGCACTCCGTCGACGCCGTAGTGCGCCGCGAGCCGTTCGTTCAGATGCGTGTAGTCGGCGTCGAGCAGCGTCAGCACGCTGCGCGGCTCGCGTACGAGATCGGTGAACAGCAGCTCCGTTTCCCGGCGCATCGCAGCGCGCAAGTCCTCATCGAAATCCGGATCCTGCGGCACGACGGTGTCGAGCTCGCGCAGCATCAGCCACTGGCTTGCGAAGTTCTCGACGAGCGCCGACGAGCGCTCGTCCCCGAGCATGCGGTCGACCTGGGCGGCGAGCACGGCCCGCTCGCCGAGCCGCCCCTCGGCGGCCAGCGCGAGCAGCTCGTCGTCCGGGATGCTGCTCCAGAGGAAAAACGACAGGCGCGATGCGAGCTCGAAGTCATCGATCGCGTAAACGGCGCCGACGGCAACGTCGTCGGGCTCGCGCTCGAAGCGATAGAGGAACCGTGGGTCCACGAGCAGGCGCGACAGCGCGTAGCCGATGCCGGCGTCGAAGTCGCCGCCCTCTTCGCGGCCTTGCGCGTAGAAGCGCATGAGCTCGGCGACCTCACGGCCGGCGGATGCAACGGGGCGGCGGTACGCGCGCGTCGCGAGCCGCGAGAGAATTTGCTCTGCGCACGGCGCTGCCTCGGCTGCCGAGCGTGGCCGGCAGACGAAGATCTCGCTCCGGCTCGGCGTGTCGCCGGCGCCCGTCGAATCGAACGGGCCGATGATCGTCAGCGCCTGCACGGCGCCGCCGAGGCCGGTCTCTCCCGCGTAGAGCTCGTTGACGCCGGCGCAGCGCCGCTCGTCGACGAGCGCGACGGTGATGCGCTGCGGGCCCGCCGGCACGCGCAAGCGGATGCGGCGCGGATTCTCGACAGCGACGGGCGCGCCGTTGAACGTGACGTCGACTGCGGGCCCGTCGCAATAGACGAGCGCGCCCGTCGGGTTGTTCCAGCCCCCGACCGGGATCGCGGCGGACACGACGAGCTCGTACTCGGCGTCGAGCGGGAACGTGTGCTCGACGGCCAAGCCGCCGCGCGTGCCGAGCGGCAAACCTTCGATCGGCGCGCGCTGCGCGGCGCCCGGCAGCGCCGTGTAGCGCGTCTCGCCGTGGCCCATCGTGCGATCGCCGACAGCACGGCGGCCGATCTGCATCGCAGCCGTCGCGTAGCCTTCGAGCAGCGTTGGCGAGACGCCTAGCGCGGCCGCATTGTTGTCGAAGCCGCCGACAGTTGCGTCGGGCGGCAAGGTGCTCGCGATCGCGCTCGCGTCGTAGGCCAACAGGTCGCGAATCGCGTTCGCGTACTCGGTGCGCGTCAGCCGCGCCAGCGGCCGCGTACCGGGATTCGGCGCGCGCGCCCACGCCACGTCGAGCCCCGCTTCGAGCGACGCCGCGAACCCGTCGAGCACCGTACGGTCGGGCCGCGGCTCGCCGAGCGGCGGCATGAGGCCCGTCCGCAGCTTGCGAACAGCGGCCTCCCAAACGTCGGCGTGGCCAGCAAGCTCCTCGCGGTCGAGGCTCTCGAACGAGACGCCGCCGGCGCGCTCGGGGTCGTTGTGGCAGCCCACGCAGTAGCGGTCGAGCACATCGCTCTGCGCTCCGCCGGAGAGCCAACGCAACGGCAGTCCGCCGCCGCGGCTGGCGATGACGCCGGCAGCGAGCGCAACGAACGCAAATCCGAGAGCGATGGGCCAGCGTCGCATCGTAACGACCCACGTAGGTCCCGGTTCGAAGCATACCGCGCTTGCAAGCCGGCGGAGCATCTACGAAACTCGCCGCCTGCTGCGGAACATCACGGCACGAGGGACCGCCCTGGCGACGGCATCGAAACGGCGAACGGCGGCGGCGCGCTCACCGGCATTCGGGGTCGCGCTCGACGACGTCATGGGCTACAACCTGCGGCGCGCGCACGGCGTGCAGAAGCAGCGTTTCTCGGCCGTATTCGGGCCGGTCGGCATCCGGCCCGTCACGCTGACGGCGCTCGGCACGATCTACGAGAATCCCGGCATCACGCAGGCCGATCTCGGCAAGAAGCTCAACATCAAGCGCGCGAACATGGTGCCCGTGATGGCCGAGCTCGAGGGTCGCGGCCTCATCGCGCGGCGCCCCAGCGACAACGACCGGCGCGCACACCTCGTCGCGCTGACGCCGGCCGGCACGAAGCTCACCTTGAAGTTGCTCGACATGCACCGGCGGCTCGAGGACGACCTGGCGCGCGAGCTCGGCCAGCGCGAACGCGACCAACTGCTTCAGCTCCTGAAGCGCTTCCGCAAGCTCGCGACACAGCCCGAGCTCGACGGCAGCGAGGACTGAGCTACAGCGCGCTCAGTATGGGTTTGCGATCGGCAGATCTTCGGCCGGATATAGCGTGATGATCTTCGCGCCCGTCGGCGTCAGCACGACCTCTTCCTCGATGCGCGCGGCCGAGATGCCGTCCGTCGCCGGGCAGTACGTCTCGACGGCGAACACCATGCCGGCCTTCAGCTCGATCGGATCGCGGAACGAGGTAACGCGAGAGATCAGCGGCCGCTCGTGCAAGCCGAGCCCCAAGCCGTGGCAGAAGTTCAAGCCGAACGCGTCGATCTCGCTCGAGAAGCCGATGTCCTCGGCCAGCGGCAGCGCCTCCGCGACCTCGTCGCTGCCCATGCCGGGCTTGAGCAACGCGATGCAGTTGTCCATCCACTCGCGCGCCTTGCGATACGCCGTGCGTTGCGGCGACGTCGCGCGCCCTACGGCGAACGTGCGGTAGTAGCAGGTGCGGTAGCCGATGAACGAGTGGATGACGTCGAAGAACGCCTGGTCGCCGGGGCGAATCAAGCGATCCGTGAAGTTGTGCGGATGCGGCGCACAGCGCTCGCCGGCGATCGAGTTGATCGCCTCGACGCAGTCCGAGCCCATCTCGTAGAGGCGGCCCGCCGCCAGCGCGACGATCTCGGACTCCTTGATCCCGGGTTTTAGCGCCTCGGCAATGTCTTGGTAGACGCCGTCGACCATCGCGGCCGCCATGTTCAGCAGCGTGATCTCGTCGTGCGACTTGATCTCGCGCGCGAGCAGCATCGTCTGCTGACCGTCCCGCACCTCGATGCCGGCCTTCTGGAGCTCGAACAGCATCGGCGGCTCGACGACGTCGACGCCAACCGGCATGTGGCCGACGCCCTCTTCGTCCAAGATCGCCTTGATCTCGCGCGCGGCGTCGCGGAACAGCGTGATATCCGAACCGACGGCACCGCGCATACCGAGCATGCCCGCGCGGCAGTTTTCGTTCTTCAGCCACGGCGCGTAGAGCTTGTGATGCTTGGCGGCCGAGCCGAAGTCCCAGATGTACGGCTCACCGTTACCGGTGATCAGCGAGTAACGCAGCAGCTTGTCGCGCGCCCACTCGCCGATGACCGTGCTGGTCGTGTAGCGGATGTTGTGTTGATCGAACGAGAGCAAAGCGCCGAGGCCGCTGCCGGCGAGCGCCTGACGCACGCGCGCGAGGCGGTAGGTGTGCAGCCGGCGAAAATTGACGCGTTCCTCGAAGTCGACCTGCGTATGGCCCGGCGCCTGGAGCGGCCGCTTCCACTGATGATGCGGGTCGATATCGTCGTCCAGGGTCTGCGTCGGCTCGACGAGCTGCGACTTGCCGCCTTTTCGAATCGGTGTTGCTTTCGCCGCCGTCTTCTTCGCCGGCCCTGGGGCCGCCTTCGCCTTCTGCTTGGCCATTGTCGTCCTCTAATTGAATGAGCGCTGCGAGCTACGCGCGGCTCGCACGAGGATTGTACGCGGCGGCGGGCGGGTCGGGACAGCCCGGCGAATCGGTCAGCCCTACCCTCTTTCTAGTACAAGAAGTAGCGCATGCGAACCGGCGTCGCATCGGCGAACTGGCCGTCCATCAGGCGGGGCCGGAACCGATTGCTCTTGATGAGGACGAGCAGTTGTTGCTTCGCCGTATCGGTCGCGTTCGCCACGTCGAGGAACTCGACGGCACGGCCGCGGCCGTATTTCGTGATCTCGAACGCGACGTCGATGTGCCCCGTCGGGGACCGCGTCGCGTCCAAAGCGAGGGGGTTGGGCTGGAACGCTGGCAACACGATGGGCGTCGGGGGCGCGAAAAGCTGCTCGATGGACGCCTTCGAGGCTCCGGTTTGCTCGAGCATCGCGTGCGCCACCGTGTAGCTCTCGACGGCCCTGCCGTTGTGCGAGTACAGCAGGTCCCAGTCCGCGATCTGCGCCACCGCGTCCGCTTGGCTTAGCGACGAGCCGGAGCTCGCGGCGCCGTACGCATACAGGCGGCGAAGACTCTGCAAGCCGCGGTAGTAGGGATCCATGAGGTGCACGTGCTTCGTGGCAACGTGGCCATTGTCGTCGCTCGCGAGCGAGCTCGCGCTCGGATACGGTAGATCCCAGTTCGCGAGCTCGGCAACGGGCGCCATGCGGCTGCGCCACGGCTCGATGCTCGCCGCACCGAGGTAGCCCGGGACCATCGGCACGGGGCGTTCCAAGCCGCTGTCGTAGTAACGCGAGCGCAGCAAGTCGACGCCGCGCAAGACCTCGAGCTCGAGCGCGCGCAGCTCGTCGCTGCCAAAAAGCCCTTGGCGTAGCATGACGCGGATCGCGTCCGCGTAGTTTCGTTGTGCCTCCGCGAGCATCCCTTGGACGACGGTCTTCTTGCTGCCCGCGTGGCAACTGCCCGCGTCGCTCGCCGGCCACTGCTGGTAGAAGCAACCGAGAATGACCTCCGGAGGCCTCTTGCCGGCTAGCACGGCGCCGAGCACGGCCATTTGCTTGCCGGCGATCTCGCGCAGCACCGGGACGGTCCGCAGGTCGTCGGGGTGCCGCCGCAACAGCGCCAGCAGACCCTGCTCGCGCTCCCACGCGCCGGAAGGATTGCCTCGTTCCGCTTCGATGCGAATGAGCTGACGAACGAGCGGCACTTGCTCGAGCGCGTACAAGCCATCGTTGACCCGCACGACTTGCACGGCGCGCTCCAGCGTGGCGAGCGCGAAGGAATAATCATCGCCCTCGCGATAGAGCAGCCCGAGGTTCGTCAACGGCGCGACCAACTCGCGCGAATTCGGACCGTCGTTTGAAAGGATTTCTTGAATTTGCTCGAGGAGCGCTTGGTCCGCGCCGTTGGATTCGGCGGCTGTGGCGTCGTGGGGCGATGCGAAAACGGCGAGCGTGAACGCGGCGGCCATCGCGGCGGACTCGAGCGCTCGGCGTATGCCGAAGGAGACCATGCGCACCTCCCTGCAAGAATGCGTCTGTCCCCCGTCGGAAGTGATGCAAATGCTATGCCCGCCGCGCCGGCGGGGATCGAGAAACGCTCAGCGAGCGCGCCCGCCTGGTTACTTGCGGGTTTCGGGCGCGCCGTCGTAGACGTAGTAGCGCATGGCTACGCGCGACGCGCGGTCGAATGCACCGTCGTAGGGCTGCGGCCGGAAGCGGCTGTTCATGATGAGGCTCACGAGGCGACGTTGCGCATCGCGAGTAACGTTCGCGGCGTCGAGGATCTCGACAGCGCGGCCTCTGCCGTATTTTGTGATATCGAACTCGACGTCGATGTGCCCCGTCGCGTCTTTCGACTCGTCGCGCGCGAGCGGGTTGGGCTGAAACGCCGGCAGCACCACGGGCAGCTCCGGCGCGAACAGCCGTTCAATCGCCGTCGCCGCGCCATCCGCGTTACGCAGAATTGAGACCGCGACCTCGTAAACATCGACAGCGTTGCCATGCCGGGAGTACAGGAGATCCCAATCCGCCATTTGCACGAGGGCGTCGACCTGCTGGACGGTCGGCGCATTCCTCGCGGCGCCGTACCCGTACAGGCGGCGCAGGCTTTGGCGACCGCGGTAATAGGCGGCGCTGTAGTCTTGGGATTGGTCGTACATCGTGCGAACGAGATCTGTGCCACGCAGCACGTCGAGCTCGAGGTCGCGCAGCTCGTCGCTCGAGTACTGCTCGTTGCGCAGCATGACCGTGATCGCGCTCCAGTAATTGCGTTGTGCGTCGGCGAGCATGCTCCGCACGACGCGCTCGCGACTTCCCGAGTCGCAATCGCCGCCGTAGTAGCACCCGAGATAGAGCTCTGGCGGCTTTTGCCCCGCGAGATAACGCCCCATCACGTCCATCCGCCGATCGGCGACTTCGCGAAAAACTTCCGCTGTGCGCAGGTCGTCCGGGTAGCGCCTGACCAGTGCCAGCAGATCCTGCTCGAAGTCCCACGCTGCCACGTGATTGCCGCGCGCCTCTTCGATGCGGATGAGCTGCTGGAAATACGGCAGTTGCTCGAGCGTATGCAGCCCATTGTTGACGCGCACAATCTGCCGCGCGCGCTCGATGGCCACCGCGGCAGCCGCGTCTTTGCCGCTCTCTTGATAGAGAACCATGAGGGACGTCAGCGGCTCGAGCAACGCGGCGGCGTGCTCGCCGTCGTTCGACATGATCTGCTGGATCGTTTCGATGAGCTGGCGCTCGGCGGATGCGTCGGACTCCGCGGCGGCCGCGCACATCGGCGCCGCCACTTGCGCAGTGAGCGCGAGCAACGCAGCGGCGACCTTCAGCGTCTGGCCGACTCCGGCCGAGACCATGAGCACCTCCGAACGCGGGCCGAGTGCGACGGTTTCTCGAGGACGTCGTCGGGATTCTACGCTCTGAGGCAGTAAATGGCTGCCGGCTCTCGAACTTCGTGGGCAGACCGATCCGCGCCCCCGGAGCCCGGGGGGTTATTGGAGATAGCCCTTCCTTCGCGCCGCCTCGATATTCGTAGTCACCGGCCCGCGGTCACCGGGCAGGTTCTCGACATCCTTGTTGTTCTCGTTACAAACAAACTCCAGCGGCTCCCACTCAGGCCGCAGATGCACGACCTGCGATGCCGACCACGGCGCCGTGTACGCGCCCGGATCGTCGATCGTCACGTCGATGCGCATGTGCCCGTAATGCGTGCGCGTGAACCGCTCGGTGACGCGCAAGCGATCTGTCGTCGGCCGCCCAAGCTGGTCGAGCCAGCTCTTGCCATTGAACCCCGTCGTCGTCACGACGAGCGAGTCGCCGTCCCAACGGCCCGTCGAGTAGCCCATCCACGCGGGCTTCGCGGTCGGGTCGACCGTGCGGCCGTCCGTGAAGATCTGGCGCCAGAACGTGAAGGTCTCGTAAAGGACCACTACGCTGGTCGGCGTCTCGACGAGCTTCCACGGATACGAAACGTAGCCGAGCTTCGGCACGCCCTGCGGCAAGCAGTGCGCGTCGGGATCTTCGCCCGAGTGCAAACCGTCCTTGCGCTCGTCGAACAGGCGGCGCGCCCACGGTTGATACGGAACGGTTTCGTCGCCGACGTCGAGCGCGAGATCGCGGATGTAGCGGTTGTCGTCGGGCATCCAGACGCCCTGCAGGTCGACGCGGCCGTTCGGATGCTTGGGCGGCGGCGCTTCGAGGTCGACCTCGCCGTTTGGTAGGCGCGGAGCGTTCGCCGGCGGAGCGTCGAGCCATTGCGCAAAGGCCGAGTGCGGCAGCGAGCACGCCGTCCACGCCGCGGCGAGCGCGATCACCGGAGACCAAGAGGCAAGCGTACGCGGCATCGAGGAGAACCTACGCGCGCACCGCGGCGGGATCAAGCTCGCGGCGGGCGCGGCAGCGCGAACCCGAGCGTGCTTACTGCTACTCGCCCGGCGCTCGTGTGAATCTGCGGCACGCCGTCGTCGCCGACGACCCAGACTTCGCGCGCGCCCGCCGCGAGGTAAGCCGCGACCTTCTCGTCGATCTCGGCGTGCGTGTTCGTCGGCGACAACACCTCGACGCAGAGCTCCGGCCCGGCACGAAACTCGCTCTCGCCGCCGTGGCGCTGCATGAACTCCGGCGACGCCCAGACGACGTCGGGAACCCGCACGCCGATGTCGGTCTCGACGGGGCACTCCGTGAACGTCGTGCCGTCGGGCCGCTGCACCCTGAGCTCGTGGCTCACGAAGGCCTGCAAGTAACCATGGCGAGTCGTCGGCGGACTCACTTCGATCGCGCCCTTCTCGTTGAGCTCGACTTTGAACGGAATCGCGGCCACCAACGGATCGGCAGCCAGCTGCTGCCAGCGCTGGCGCAGCTCCGCTCGCGACAACCGATAGCCGGCTTGGGGCTTGGCGACCGTGGCGTTCATGGATCTCGTCCGAGAAACGGGCAGCCCGATTGTGCGCGCCGGGTTGCGGCGCGCGCAACGCGCGAATCCGGCCGCTCAGCGGCGATAGTCGGCGGCAAATTACTTGGAGTCCAGCGAGTAGAATGCCCGGACGGCCACCCGAGGGAAGCGCCATGCTCCGACAACGCGCTCTGGTCTTGAGCCTCACAGCACTGCTGGGCAGCGTCCCCGCCGCGGCGCACCACTCGTTTGCCGCGATCTTCGACGCCGCGAAGCCCGTCACGCTGACGGGCACGGTCACGCGCATCGAGTGGATGAACCCGCACACGTGGATCTACCTCGACGTGAAGAAAGACGACGGCAGCGTCGAAGCCTGGGCGTTCGAGATGGGCAGCCCGAACCGCCTGATGCGCTACGGCTGGAATCAGAACTCGCTGCCGACGGGCGCGACGATCACGATCGCGGGCTCGCAAGCGCGCGACGGCAGCATGAAAGTGGCCGTCGACACCGTCACGTTAGCGGACGGCAAACGCTTGTTCGGGGCGCAGGATACCTCGAACTAGGGTTAGAGGGGACAGATCTATTTTCTCGCGAAAATAAATCCGTCCCCTTTTGGTCAGGCGCGCTCGACCGCCTTCAAGAGTTTCATGACGGCCGCGACGAGAAATGCGACGCCGTCGATGAGCGCTTTCACGAACAGCAAGCCCGCGAGCTTCAGCTTCTGATCGAGCGGCAGATCGTTGAACCCTTCCGTCCGATCAAGGTAGCCGCGCATCGTCTCGTTCCGGCGCAGCGTCTCCGCGAAGCGCGGCGAGAATTTCGCGGCCACGATCGCCGCTATCGCGAGAAACAAGAGGCCCGGGATCAGCGGCAAGATCAAGCCGGCGAAGCCGAGCAGCAAGCACACGACGATGACGCCGGCGGCGACGAGCTTCGTCGAGACGTTATCGAACAAAGACGAAGAAGTGTCCGTTTGCATGGCACGAGCCCCTCCGGGAGCCCTCGGTCTTAGTATTAGTAGTAGCTAGGTCGCCGCGGCTTGTCGAAGACCGGCGCGAAGAAGAAGTAGAAGATCCACGCGAACCACGACAGGAACACGATCGCGAGAATCCAGAGGATCTTTTCAGCTCCCCCGACCTTGTCGGAGGCGGCGATGAGGACGATCGGCAACAGCCACAGCAGCACGCCGCCGAACGCGACGGCCAAGCCGAGCACGACGCCCATGATCGGAATCAGCACGACCGCGCCGACGATGATCGCCACCACGGTCAACAAGGTCCCAAGCGCATTCACGATGAGCTTCTCCGTCAGCGGGCCTGCGCGCCCGCGCGAAGAGCATTGCCAAACCCGTGCCAAAGGACGGAATCAGCATTATCAATAACTTACATGCGGGCGCGGCGCCCGTCTGCGCCACGCTCTACGCGCAGTGCGCCAACCATTAGCGAAATTGACTATCCGTGAGCGGCCGGCCGATGCGCGCGCAGGAACGAGCGAATCTGCCGCACGGCGATCGGGATGCGCTCTGGCGGCTCCTTCCACGGGTAGATGCTGACCTCGGAGTTCGGCGCGAGCATCACGGTCTCCATCGCGACGGCGTACGGATGCGCCGGGATGTCGTCCGGCAACACGAGCACCGGCGTCTGGCATTGACGCACGAAGTCGCGCGAAACCGTGAACACGAAGTCGGGGTTGGTCTTGTACATGCGCGTCAAGAACCGATCGACCGTCTGCGCCGTGATCTCGGGCCGACGCTTTACGATCTCCGCTCCCCAACCCGTCGTGTTGTTGTTGTAGAAGAGGTCCGGCTGCTCGGGGCGGTGGCCGCTGGGCTGCGCCGTCACCGCCGCAACGACGCGGTTTGGCGCCCGCTCGAGCAAGTTCCAAATGAACGGGCCACCGATACAGAAGCCGAGCACCATGAACTTGTCTATTCCAAGGTGATCCATGATGCCGATGTGATCGTCGGTAAACGCGTCCCACGGCCGGTCGACTTCGAGCGGGCCCGTCGACTCACCGGCGTATGCGTTGCGCAAATCGGCCGTGATGCAGCGGAATTCACTCTTGAATTCGTCGATCGCGTTGAACGGGTGCGAGCGGATCAACCCCGTGATCGTCGAGTTAAGGCCGCCGCCGGGGATGATCAGCAACGGAAAGCCCGCGCCGCCCGTGTCGAAGTAGCGAATGCGCACGGCGCCCTTTTCGTAGAACGCGCCGGCTGGAATCGCCGCCTCCTGCCCCGATTGGCCGAGCGCACGCCCGGCCGCCGCGGCCGCCGCGACCGCGGCACTCGTCGTGATGAAATCGCGTCTCGTCGTGTCTGCCATGGCTTCCCCCCAGGTTGACGTTGCGGCTTTTGGCAGTAGGCTCGTCCCCAGCCGCCGCCGAGTCAAGCCGTGAGCGGCCGAGGAGCAGATCGATGAGATCGGTTTTGCCGCTCGCAGCGAGCTTCGCGCTGCTGCTCGCCGCCGCACCGAGCGCCGCCGCCGAGCGCGTGCTCTTCATCGGCAACAGCTTCACGTTCGGCGCAGGCTCGGCCGTGCGGTTCTACCGCAACCACACTGTCGCGGACTTGAACGACGAAGGCGTCGGCGGCGTGCCTGCGTTGTTCGAGTCGTTCACGGAGCAGGCCGGTCTCGAGTACGACGTGTCGCTCGAGACACGCGGCGGCACGGGGCTGGATTTCCACCTCGCCGAGAAGCGCGACCTCATCGAGCGGCACCGCTGGGACATCGTCGTCGCACACGGCTACAGCACGCTCGACGCGGATCAGCCGCGTAACCCCGCGAAGCTCGCCGCGACGGCCAAGGAGCTTGCGGACGTGTTGCGCGCGCGCAATCCGCGCGTCGCGCTCTTTCTGATGGCGACCTGGGCGCGCGCCGATGAGGTGTACCCCGCCGAAGGCGCCTGGGCCGGTGCGACGGTCGCGAAAATGGCCGCCGACGTCCGCGCGGCCTACGACGCGGCAGCGGCCGGCGCGAGCGCAACGGTGATCCCCGTCGGCGACGCGTGGAACCGAGCGATGGAAGCCGGCGTCGCGGACGCGAACCCCTACGACGGCATCGACGCCGGCAAGCTGGATCTTTGGACCTACGACCACTACCACGCGAGCACCCACGGCTACTACCTCGAGGCGCTCGTGATCTTCGGTCGCCTCACGGGGCTCGACCCGCGCTCGCTTGGGCCAAGCGAGTGCTCGGCGTTCGAGCTCGGACTGTCGCGCGCCGAGGTACGCACGCTGCAGCAAGTGGCATTCGACGAGCTAGCAGCTGCCAACGCAGTGGCGCACAATGCGCAGCCTCCGGCCGCCGAAGGCAATCCTAGACGCTGCGACGCGCGCTGACGGCCCCGGCTAACGGCCGGGAAATATGACGCGCGCTGTCCACTGCTTGGTATAGATAGCTCCACTATGAACGCCACGACTCTCGACGCCGCCGCGGCCGACACGGCGCGGCGCAACAAGCTTGTCATCAACCTGCTGCTCGTCTCATCGTTCGTCGTGATCTTGAACGAGACGATCATGAGCGTCGCGATTCCGCCGCTCATGGCCGGTCTCGGCGTGACGGCCGCGGCCGCCCAGTGGGTGACGGCGGCGTTCCTGCTCACGATGGCCGTCGTCATTCCCATGACGGGCTTCCTCATGCAGCGTCTCCACACGCGCACGGTCTTCCTCACGGCGATGTCGCTGTTCTCGCTCGGCACGGTCGCGGCCGCGATTGCGCCCGACCTCGAGTTGCTCGTCGCCGCGCGCGTGATCCAAGCGTCGGGCACGGCGATCATGATGCCGCTGCTCATGACAACGGTCATGACACTCGTGCCGCCCGAGACGCGCGGCAAGACGATGGGCGACATCATGATGGTGATCTCCGTCGCCCCGGCGATCGGCCCGGTGCTGTCGGGACTGATCCTGAACTATCTGCACTGGCGCTGGCTGTTCGTGCTCGTGCTGCCGATCGCGCTCGGCTCGCTGTGGCTCGGGTGGCGGCGCATCGAGAACGTCACCACGCCGCGCGCCGCGCCGCTCGATATCCTGTCCGTGGTTCTCTCCGTGTTCGCGTTCGGCGGCGCCGTCTACGGCCTCAGCATGCTCGGCGTGCCGCGCGCGCCCGGCAATCCGCCGGCGTGGATCCCGCTCGTCGTCGGCGGCGTCGCGATGGTCGTGTTCGTGCGCCGGCAGCTAAAGCTCCAGCAGACGAATTCCGCGCTGCTCGACCTGCGGACGTTCGGCTCGCGGAACTTCA
>Ga0190271_10001171_pt1 | contig 14577 bp, 14 predicted proteins | sample Popmic356T_FD_133747 | JGI IMG/M metagenome (GOLD analysis project Ga0190271, IMG submission 133747) | Populus adjacent soil microbial communities from riparian zone of Weber River, Utah, USA - 356 T | ecosystem: Environmental > Terrestrial > Soil > Riparian zone | place: USA: Utah | collected...
AATTCCGCTCGGGTCGCATGCGGTTAAGGCTCTGAAGGCGCATCGGGACCGGGTGGCGCGCACGCGCGATGCAGACCTGGTGTTCGGCAATCGCAAGGGCGGGCCGCTTCGTGAGTCGAAGGTGCTGACGAAAGTTCTACAGCCGGCGGCGCGGGAAGCCGGGCTGGGCCGAATCACATGGCACCAGTTCCGGCATATCCATTCGTCGTTGATGTCAGACCTGAAGGTGCCGGTGAAGATCGCGCAGGAACAACTCGGGCACGCGAGCATCAGCACGACGCTGAACATTTACACGCACACGATTCCGGCGTCGCATCGTGAGGCGGTGGAAGCGGTCGAAGAAAGATTGTTCGTTGTGGCCCCATCTGGCCCCAAGTTGGAGGATGGGTCAGTTGGCAGCGGCGCGGGAACCGCTAGTGTGCATTGAATTTAGGATTGGAGGCGCCGCCCGGATTTGAACCGGGGATGGAGGTTTTGCAGACCTCTGCCTTACCACTTGGCGACGGCGCCGTTCAGAAGATGCGGATTGCCCGCGAGCGCGGGCCTGGAAAGAAGTGAGGTGGAGCGGGAAACGGGATTCGAACCCGCGACTTCGACCTTGGCAAGGTCGCACTCTACCACTGAGTTATTCCCGCCCGCGCAGACAAAGGAGCGTACCACAGCCAATCTGGCTCTAGCAAGACACGCTCCGTTCTTCGTGGCCTATAATTCAATCGCTCCCTCGGTCCGCACGCCTCATCCGTCCCCCGTCGAACCGTCTCCGCGCGCGCGGAGTCTGATCGTACGTCGTCGCCCACAGCACGAGGTGCCTTCATGGATTACGAGGATCTGAACCTTCGGCAAACGTCGCACGAAGACTCGCCGATCATCCTGTCGGTACCACTCGAGAATTCACACGACAGGCTCAAGATTGCCGGCGCCGTCCTGCTCGTCATCGCCGTTGCCGCGACGGGGTATTTGCTGTTTCGGAATCGCCCGGTCGCCGCGCCGGCGAGCGCACCCGCTGCAACACCAGCCCCGGCCGCAACCGATGTCTCCAAGGGGCTCGGCGCTGACGGTCCCGCCATCGATCTGCCGCCGCTCGACGAGAGCGACGATGTGGTGCGCGGCCTGGTGAAGGAACTGTCTTCGAACCCAAGCGTGGCCGCGTGGCTGATGACCGACAACCTGATTCGTAACTTCACGGTCGTGGTGTCCAACATCGCAGCAGGAGAACCGGCCGCGCGCCAGGTCACGGTGCTGAGACCTAAGGGCGCTTTCCAGGTCGAGGAGCGCGGCGAAGATCTGTTCATCAACTCGCGTGGTCACTCCCGCTATCTGCCGCTTGCTACTGCGGCAACGTCGGTCAATCCGGATGGCGCCGCCAAGCTCTACACGGCACTCAAGCCGCGCATCGACGAGGCCTACGCCGAACTGGGTCAGAGCGGCACTACCTTCGACCAGGCGCTTGAACGCGCCCTCGTCCTGCTGCTGAAAACGCCGGTGCCCGAGGGTCGCGTCCCCATCCAACCCAATGGCGCCGTCGGGTATCGATTCGCGGACCCTGCGCTCGAGAAGCTGACGCCCACGCAAAAGCTGCTGATCCGCTTCGGTCCGGATAACCAGCGCGCAGTGCAGACCTCGCTGCGAAATATCGCCCTCGCACTCGGGATTCCGCCGGATCGCCTGCCGTAATTGCGGGATCCGGGGCTCGGGATCCGGGATTCGGGACTCGGGATTCGGAGGTACCGAGGGAACTGGCGAGGACTCCCCGCCGTCTCCTCCGGCATGACTCACACGAGCCGCTCGCTCCTTGCCCTTGTCGCGCTCCTGTCGATGGCCGTCCCACTGGCGGCCTGCAACGTCGATGTGCGGAAACATGAGGCTGATGGACAGGCCGACGTCGACATCACAACGCCGGTCGGCAACGTCTCGGTTCGCACGAACGTCGGCACCGCTGACACGGGTATCGCGGTGTATCCGGGAGCTCGCCCACTCGAGGACGAGAACGAGCCGCGCAATGCCAACGTCAACGTCGGCAACTCGACGTTCGGCGTGAAGGTCATCGCTGCGAAATTCGAGAGCAGCGACGCCGAAGATCGCGTCATCGACTTCTATCGCAACGAGCTGAAGGCATACGGCGAGGTCGTCGAGTGCCGCGGCAACATCAACTACCGCAAGGGCCGACCGGTATGTCGCGAAAAACTCTTCGCTGACGATTTCCAGTTGGTCGCCGGCCCCGAACACCAGCAGCACATCGTCTCGGTGAAACCTCACGGGAATGGAACCGAGTTCGGCCTCGTCTACGTGCAGACGCGGGGGAAAGACTAGAACAGTTGTCTGGCCTCGAAGGTGCGTGCACCTTCGAGATGACTTCAGACAAACGCCAATCGCTGGGGCTCACGGGCGAGGATCTCGCCTGCAAAGAGCTCGAGCGCCTCGGGTACGAAATTCTTGCCAGGCGTTATCGCACACGCTTCGGCGAAATCGATATCGTTGCAAAACACAAACAAGCGACCGTCTTCGTCGAAGTGAAGGCCCGTTGCGGTGATGACTACGGTGGCGGCGCGGCAGCCGTGACGCCATGGAAGCAACGCCGCATCGCGCAGATGGCAGTCGACTACCTGTCGCGCCACAACCTCCACGACACGCCGTGCCGATTCGATGTCGTCACGGTGGACGTCAGAGACGATCAGATCGAGATCGCGGTCTACCCACACGCCTTCGACGCCTCAGGCTGAGCGTCGGCGCTCACAGGCCTGCACAACGCTGCACGGCGACGTCGGCTCCCCCGCCACCCGCGTGCTAGAGCTTGCCGACAGTTGCCGATAAAGAGACTGGAACATTTGTGCGCAGCGCTTCGCAGCCTCATACATCAGTGACAGTCGACAGGCGAAACTCGCGACGAATCCTGGTGAAGGATTTTCAGCGGCGCTTCCTGTTGGTCAACATCTTCTTCTTCTGCCTGGTCAGCGTGGCGTTCGTCGCCGCGTTATTCGGACCGCTCATCGTCACGCTATTCGATCCCGCTGCACCGAGGGACGAATTGGCCGCGATCGCAACAGCATTTCTGGTCCTGCATGGCCACATCTGGCTGGCGGTCGGCGTCGTCTTTATTGCCAGCGTCGCACACCTGGCCATTGTTTCTCACCGAGTCGCGGGGCCACTCGTACGTCTTTGCCGAATCTTCAGGCAAGCGGGACGAGGTGACGTGTCGATGCGCGTTCGAGTGCGCACCAAGGACTACCTCCAGGAAGAAGCCGCGGCGCTCGACTCGATGATGCTCGGCCTCCGCCGACGGATGGGCGTGGCGAAGGGGCGGCTGACGCAAGTTGAGGCCGCTCTCGGCAAAGTGCGTTCCGCGAGTACGACCGGATCGGGCGGCGACGCGACATCGGCCCTGTGCGAGCTCGAGAACGAAGTCAGGCGTCTGCGACGGAGCCTCGACGTGTTTCGTACTGTTCCCGACGCACCGGCGAGACAGTCTTCGGAACATGACGCGACATCCTCACGCCAGAAGGCAAATGGCTTCACTCTGGTCGAGCTCCTCATCTCGATGGGAATAGTGCTGACCCTCTGCGGAATGGCGGCGCCACTCTACGCCGAGGCGTTGAATCGGGCACGAGTCGTCAGAGCGACTGTTGACATCCGATCGATCGCACTGGACATGGTGACGTACGAGATCACCAACGGCCAGTTACCCGACACGCTCGCGCAGGCGGGCGTCACCACGCTGATAGACCCCTGGGGCAGGCCGTACGCGTACCTGAGGATTCGCGGTGGAAAAGCGGGTAAGGGCGGCGTCCGCAAAGACCACAAACTGAATCCGATCAATTCCGACTTCGATCTCTACAGCGTGGGGCGCGACGGCGTCACCAAGACGCAGATCAGCAACAAGGACAGTCTTGACGACGTAATCCGGGCCAATGACGGAGGATACGTAGGTCTGGCGAGTGAGTACTAGGGCACTCCTCGGCTTCGTGCGAAACGCCTTCGGGCGGAGCAGAGTCGGGCGCCGCGTCGCCCTGCTCTTCATCGGCTGCGCCCTGCTTCCAATCTGCTGCCTCGCGGTCGTCGCATATGTGCAGGTCAGCAGCGAACTGCGCGATGCTGGAGCGCGCCGTCTGGCCCAGACCGCAAAGACCGCAGGCGTTGAGGTGTTCGACAAGCTGATTGGCCTGCACAGCGAACTGGATCTGCTCCGCATATCTCTCGGCCTGGACTCGGGCGCCTGGTCCACGTTGCCCGCATCACTCCGCGAACGATTCGCGAAGCGCGTCTCAGGGCTGGCCATCGTAGACGACACCGCCTCCCCTCAGCTGGTGTTCGGGACGATGCCCCCGTACTCGGCACCACCGGCCGACGCCGCGGCGCCCATGCGCGAGGGCCACTCGGCCCTGGCCGTCGTAGCCGACGGCGGCGGGCCTCCGCGGATCGTGCTGATGCGCATGCTCGACGCGAACGCGAGTCGCCGAATGCTGATTGCCGAGGTCGATCGAGACTTCCTCTTCAGCGCCGATCTCGCGCCGCCGCAAATCGAGATCGCGGTTCTCGCGTCACAGGTCCCGCTGTTTGCAACCCTCTCGCCCGAGCTGTCTCGCGAAGTCTACGCACATCGTCCGGGTTCGGACTCGTCCTCAGGCCGCTTCGAGTGGACGGGTGATGGTCAGTCGTACGCCGCCAGCTTCTGGTCGATTCCCATGACCTACGACTTCCTCGTCCCTGGGTGGACGATCGTCGCGACCCAGGCCAGCGCGGAAGTGCTGGGGCCAATTCGCGATGCCCGGTTGTCGTTCACGCTGATCGCGCTTCTGTCGCTCTGGGTGGTGATGCTGCTGTCCAGCAGCCAGGTGAGACGGTATCTGGTGCCGCTCCAACTGCTGACCGAAAACACCGCGCGGGTCGGCCGCGGCGACTTCGATGGCCATCTCGACATCCACAGCGGCGACGAGTTCGAGGAAGTCGCTGCGTCTTTCAACACGATGTCCGCGCAGCTGAAACGCCAGTTCGAGACCCTGTCGATCAAAGGCGAGCTCGATCGCGCCGTGCTCTCATCGCTCGACGTATCGGAGATCGTCGGTCGCGTTCTCGATTGGCTGCCCCGGCTGCTGAACTGCGACGGGTTCGCCGTGATCGTTCTCGACCGGGCTCCAGTCGGAGAGGCGCGGGCATTCTCGAGGAAGGGCCGCGACCGCGCGAGTGCGCCCATCTCGGAACTGGTCAGCATCACGCCAATGCAGGTGGCACAGCTCACGAGTGGCGACAACTGGATTCACGTGACGCAGAGTGAGGGGTGCCCCGGCTATCTGTCGGTGCTCGCTCACATCCCGTGGACCGCGTGCACCGTGCTGCCAATCGTGTCATCGAATCAGCTCGTAGGGGTCCTCGCAATGGCAGAGGACGGCCGACGACGGCACCAATCCGAGGACGACCTGCAGGTCGCCCGCCAGCTCGCCGACCAGCTTGGCGTGGCTCTCTCGAACGCGTCGCTCGTCGAAGCACTCGATCGCTTGAACGTCGGTACCCTGACGGCTTTGGCCAGAACCGTCGATGCGAAATCGCCGTGGACCGCAGGACACTCTCAGAGAGTCACCGAGTGCGCGTTGGCAATCGGGCGCGACATGGGGCTCACGACGCAGGGCCTCGACCGATTGGCTCGCGGAGGCCTGCTTCACGACATCGGGAAGATCGCGGTTCCCAGCAGCGTCTTGAACAAACCCGGGCGACTGACCGCCGAAGAATTCGACTTGATGAAGCAACACCCGACGATCGGTGCACGCATTCTCGAGCCGATCCCCGACTACGACCGCCTCATTCCCGTCGTTCTGCAGCACCACGAACGGTTTGACGGCTCTGGCTATCCGGCAGGAATCGCGGGCGAAGAGATCAGTCTCGATGCCAGGATTGTGGCGGTGGCCGACGTGTTCGACGCATTGACGTCAGAGCGCCCGTATCGAAAAGCGATGGATCTTGCGGTCGCTACCCAGATCATCTCGGATGGCAGCGGTTCCGCGTTCGACCCGAGAGTGGTCGAGGCATTCCTTCGGGTCTCACAGCGCTCGCAGGCGGCGTAGCCGCTACAGACCGATCGCACCGATCGCTTCGTCGAGAATCCTGATCGCCGTGTCGGCCTGCTCCTTCGTGAGGATCAGCGGCGGCGATAGACGAATCGCGTTCTGACCCGCCCCGAGCACGAGCAGACCGCGCCTGAAGCACTCCTGGACGATGCGATCCCGCTCGGTGGTTGCGCGTTCCTTGCTCTGACGATCGCGAACGAGCTCGACGCCGATCATCAGTCCACGACCGCGGACGTCGCCGATGATCGCGTGCTTGTCCATCAATGCCTTGACGCCGGCGATCATGTGCGCGCCAACGACGTCCGCATTCTTCACAAGACTGTCGCGAAGCAGTTTGAGCGTGGCGAGCGAGGCGGCGCACGACACGGGATTGCCACCGAACGTACTCGCGTGCGTGCCGGGCGGCCACGAGACGATCTCCGAGCGCGATGTCATCACACCCAGCGGCAACCCAGACGCAATCCCCTTCGCCATCGTCACGACGTCCGGCGTGACGCCGGTGTGCTCGATCGCGAACATCTTGCCCGTGCGCCCCATCCCGGACTGCACTTCGTCGACGATGAGGAGCATGCCGAACTTCGTGGTGATCTCGCGAAGCCGCTCGTGAAAGAGGTTGGGCGGAACCACGTAACCACCCTCACCCTGGATCGGTTCAACAACAATCGCGGCGACTTCTTCGGGCGCAACGAGGTGGACGAATAACTGCTCTTCGATGAAGCGCAGACACTCGGCAGCGCAGTTGTCTGGGCTCAGTCCGACCGGGCACCGGTAACAGTTGGCGTACGGCGCGTGGTACACGCCCGGCATGAACGGTCCGAAGCCCCGGCGCTGTGTGAGCTTGCTCGCGGTGAGCGCCAGCGATCCCATCGAGCGGCCGTGGAACGCACCGAAGAAGGCGATGATGTTCGACCGCTTCGTGTAATACCGTGCGAGCTTGATCGCCGCTTCGTTTGCCTCGGTGCCCGAGTTTCCGAAAAACGATCGATGCGGCCCGGGCATCGGGGCAATCGCCGACAACTCCTCGCCGAGGCGCACCTGCGGCTCGTAGTAGAAGTCGGTGCCCGACATGTGCAGGAACTTCTGCGACTGGTCGACGATGGCCGCGACGACATCAGGGTGGGAATGGCCGGTCGACGTCACCGCGATGCCAGCGGTGCAGTCCAGGAATACGTTGCCGTCGACGTCTTCGACGAGCGCACCTTCCCCGCGCGCCATGACGAGCGGATAGTCGCGCGTGTAGGAGGTCGAGACGACCTTCGCGTCACGCTCGATGAGCGCCTTCGCCCGCGGACCCGGTAACGGAGTCTTGAGGGCCGGCCCGTTCATCTCACTTCTTCTTCCATCGTGTTCCGGACGGATTGTCCTCGAGCAGCACGCCTCGATCCGCCAGAGACTTTCGAATCCGATCGGCCTCGGCGAAATCCCGGCGCTGCTTCGCGGCCTTCCGCTCCTCTATCATGCCCTCGATCTCCTCGACAGGCATCGGAGGTTTCGCGTCTTCGGCTCGGCGAAGCGACACCACCCCGAGCACGCGATCGAGATCTTCGATCGTCGATCGAACCAGGGCCGCGTCCGCCGCGCTCATCTTTCCAGCATCGATTGCCGCGTTGCCGCTCTTGACGAGATCGAAAAGCGCCGCCAGCCCTGCCGCCGTGTTGAGATCGCTTTCGAGCGCGGCCTTGAACGCGTCGCGCGCCTTGATCGCGGCAGCTTCGACCTCTTCCGACTTCCCCTTCCCAGTCACGCCATCCAGCCGGACGAGGAAGTCCACCACTCGCCTCAGCGACTCCTCCGCCTGCTCCATCCCGGACCAGGTGAAGTTCAACTGCTTCCGATAGTGCGACGACAGGAGCAAATAGCGCAGGGCTGACGGCCGAAAGCCCTTGGCGACGATGTCGGGGACGGTGAAGACGTTGCCCACCGACTTCGACATCTTCTCGTTCTCGACGAAAAGATGTTCGACGTGCACCCAGAAGCGCGAGAAGGTCTGCTTCGTCGCACCTTCGGCCTGCGCAATCTCGTTCTCGTGATGCGGAAAGATCAGATCGACGCCGCCGGCGTGGATGTCGATCGGCGCTCCGTCGAGCAGCCGCAGCGCCATTGCCGAGCACTCGATGTGCCAGCCCGGGCGACCCGGCAATCCGGCGCATTCCCAGGTCGGCTCTCCGGGTTTGGCTCCCTTCCACAACACGAAGTCCCGTGCATCGTCCTTGGAGTATTCGTCGAGGTCGACGCTTGCACCGGCATGGAGACTCTGCTGATCGAGGCGAGCGAGGCGCCCATAGGTGGGCAGCGTTTCAATCTTGAAGTAAATCGATCCATCACGGACATAGGTGTGTCCGTTACGTTCGAGCGCCGTGACCATGTCGCACATGGCCTGCATGTTGAGGTCATCGGTCGCGCGCGGCGTGTGTTCGGGCATCTCGATGCCGAGGAGTTCGACATCGGATCGAAAGGCGTTGACCCACTCTTCGGTGTACTCGCGGAGAGGCTTGCCGGCCTTGACCGATCCCGCGATGGTCTTGTCGTCGACGTCGGTGTAGTTCATCACCCCGTCAACCTCGTGCCCGCAGAGGTACTTCAGCGTGCGGCGAAGCACGTCAACACAGACGAACGTCCTGAAGTTGCCGATGTGGCCACGGGCGTACACCGTAAGGCCGCAGGCATACATGCGGACAATGTTGTCGCGTGCCGGCGCGAACGCCTCCTCCTGCCGCGAGAGGGTGTTGTAAAGGCGAAGCATGGCGCGTCAGGGTTCTACGGCGATCGTGCGGCCGTCGATGAGGAACTCGAGGGGCCCGGCATCACGCCGGACGACCACCGAGATGGTGGCCTCGGGTGAGGTCTCGCGAAGACATGCGTGCACAGCAGCCTCGACGGACACGGCGAAGGTCTCGGTTTCTGCGTTTCCGCACGCGGCGTAGCGCGCGGCCTGTATGGCGAGGCCACGAACCATGGACACAAACTGCGGGTCGCGTGGAACGGTGAGCGTGAATTCGAAGGTACTGGCGTCCACGCTACACGCAGAACCGGCTGAAGAGCCGATCGGCGACGCGCCGATCCGCCGCGATTTGCTCCCGCAGGGCATCGACGTCGGGGAACTGACGTTCATCCCTGATGCGTTGCACGAATCCCAGCCGCACAGATCGACCATACAGATCGGCCGAGTGATTGAGCAGGTGCGTTTCGACCGTCAGCTCCTTCTCGCCAAATGTCGGACGCACACCGACATTGGTGATGCCTGCGTGCACGATACCGTCTATGGTCATCGTCGTGGCGTAGACACCGTGCGGTGGAGCGAGCTCGTTGTCGGTCTGGAGGTTGGCTGTAGGGAACCCGATCTCACGGCCGCGTTTGCGTCCGGCGACGATGGTGCCGTCAACAAAGTACGGATGCCCGAGCAAGGCGCCGGCCTCGTCGACGCGACCCTCTGCCACGAGCCGCCGGATACGCGTACTGCTCACCACGAAATCCTTGTAGCGTACCGGGTCGATCTTGTCAGCCCGGAAACCATAGTGCTGACCGAGTGTGCGCAGCACCGTGAAGTTTCCGCTGCGGCCATGGCCGAAGAGGAAGTTCGCTCCAACCCACACCTCCGAGACCCGCAACCAGTCGACCAGTACCGTCCGGACGAATGTTTCCGGGTCCCACTCGGACAGCTCGCGCGTGAACCGAACGACTGCCACGCAACTGATGCCCGCACCGTGCAGCGCTTCGAGCCGCTGCGTCTTCGTCATCAGTAACTTCGGTGCCTTGTCCGGCCGCAGCACGCGCGGTGGATGAGGATCGAAGGTCATGGCCATCGGCGTACCGCCATGCTCGGCAGCGCCACGCCGTACGCGCTCGATGATCTTGAAGTGGCCGCGATGCAAGCCGTCGAAATTGCCGAGCGCCAGAACCGGATGCGCCAGCCACGGCGGCCGAGGGTCGTCCGGGAAGTGGATGGTTTCCATTCACTCCACGTCGACTCGCACGTCGAGCACGAGCCCATCATATGCCAGTTCAACACCCGCAGGCAGACGGGCGCTGGTGGCCGCATGTCCAAGATCGTGCGTCATGTGCGTCATGTACGCGCGACGCGGCTGGAGCCTCGCAATGACATCGAGCGCCTCGCTCACACTGAAGTGCGTCATGTGTGGCTTGTCGCGGAGCGCGTCGATGACGAGCGTGTCGACGCCTTCGACCAGCGCCATGGACGAATCATCGATCTTGTTGCAGTCGGTGAGATACGCGAAGTCGCCGAATCGGAAACCGAGCACCGGCATCTGCCCGTGCCACACAGGGACAGGAACGACGCGCACGCCGTTGACCAGCAGCGGGCCGCGAATCTCGTGCGCATCGATCTTCGGAATTCCTCCACCCATTCGCGGAACGCCGTCGAAGATGTAGTGGAACGTCTTCCACACGGTCTCCCATGTCGACGGGCTCGCGTAGCACGGCAACGGCTTGCCGGTGATCGCGTTGAAGCGCCTCACCTCGTCGAGGCCGAGGATGTGATCGGCGTGCGCGTGCGTCAGCAGAATCGCATCGAGGTGCCGCACTCCGAACGTCAGCGCCTGCTGTCGCAGGTCCGGCCCTGCATCGACGAGGATGCTCGCGTACGAAGGCACGTCCAGATAGATCGACGGACGCAGACGCTTGTCGCGCGGATCGGTGGAGCGGCAGACCGCGCAGTCGCAGGCGATCATCGGCACGCCATGCGATGTGCCGGTACCAAGAAAGGTAACTTTCGCCGGGGTCAAGGAATGATGATGCGCGAGGCTTCCTGCGGTGCGGTCTTCGTCGCCTCCACGTAACGCATCTGGAGCTCGTAGACGAGTTGCTCCATCAGTTGCCGTTCTTCAGCGGTCAGGTTGCCACGAGTCTTCTCTTCGAGCAGCGTCAGGATGTCGATGATCTGACGTGCGGCAACAACGTTGGTCTGGCCTGCTTGTCCTGTCACCGGATCGGGAACGTCACCGAAGTGATACGCCGCGGTGTGGGCGAGCGACAGTACGAAGCCGATGAAGGTGACGTCGGAGGCGTCCTGCGGGGTCTCGTCTGACATGTCTTTGCGATCCTAGCACGCGGTCCGAGTCACCGGGACTGCGAGGCCGCCTGCTCCCGTTCAGCCGCTCGCGCGGCGCCCAGGATGTTGAAGATCGCGTGATTTCCCTCGTGACATTCGTAGAGCTCGACTGCCTCGTCCTCATTGCGCGTGAGCGGCATGGCGAAGGTCCACGGCTTCGCCCAAGTGGCTGGATCCTCGACAGTGACAGACCACTCCACCTGGTCGGCTGACGTGCGCCGGAAGCGCTCGACCAGCCGAAGGGTGTCGGCGTCGGCATTGCGATATGCGCTGCGCTGCTTGAAGTTGGTGGTCTCGACGACGAGCGTGTCGCCTTCCCAGTGTCCACGCGCGCTTCCGATGTCGAACCGCACGTCTTTGCCGAGGCGTGGGCGCAAATCGAGCGGGATGACGCGCGTCTCGTGAACCATCTCATAGCGAATGGCCACGAACCCCGGGCCCTGCACGATCTGATACGAGTTGCCATACACACCCGGCAGCATCGAGCCTGGCAGGCCGCGCGTGATGCAGCGCTCCCACAGACTGAAGTCTTCCGGGCCATCGAAGGGACCGCCGCCGAAGCTTCCGCTTCTTCCGGCGGCCTGCACGCGCGACCGTGCCTCTGGCAGCACGGATGGAATCTTGCCGTCGGCAGGATCGGTCACGAACCAGGGACGGCTTCCCTTCGTGACTTCATAGATGTCGCGGAACTCTGCCGAGTTCCCGATCTTGCCTTCGGGATCGCCGCCGAGGAACGGCGCGCGATCGAGCGCTTCCTGCTGGCGCTTCTTCATCAAATCGGCGAGCTCCTGCGCACTCACCTCGTCAACGCGCTTGCCGGCGAACGCTGCGGGCCGCTCGAACGGAGTCCCGTACTCGTACTTGTTGGTGTAGTAGCCCTGAAGATCCGGATCACCCCAAGGAGTTCTGGGATGGGAGGGCGCGCTTGTCGACTGCGCCCCCGCGAGGGCGACTGAAAGCAGAAAGGTCAAAGGACAAAGTGCGCAAGCAAGTTTGAACTTCTCCACTCTCGGCCTCACTCTGTGGCGGATGGTAGCATGACGGCCGTGACTCAATCGGCCGGATCGAAGTTCGAACGTCTCATCGAAATCATGCGCAAATTGCGGGCTCCGGACGGCTGTCCGTGGGACCGCGAGCAGACGCCCGCATCGTTGCGTCCCTTCGTGCTCGAGGAGACCTACGAGGTGCTCGAAGCAATCGAGAGCGGCACGCCGGCGCAGCTCTGCGAGGAGCTCGGCGATTTCCTGTTCGAAGCGGTGTTCCTCGCGCAGATGAGCGAGGAGAATGGCGACTTCACGATTGGCGACGCCATCGACGCCATCTGCGACAAGCTCGTGCGCCGGCATCCACATGTCTTCGCGCGCGGTGCCGAGGACGCGCCGCTCACCAGCAATCAGGTCATCGAGAAGTGGGAGACGCTGAAGGCGCGCGAACGCGAGGCCGCCGGCCTGCCTGCGAAGAAGCAGAAGACGACGCTCGGCGGAGTGCCGAAGACGCTGCCGTCGCTGCTGCGTGCGTTCGAGATCAGCTCGCGCGCGGCGGCTGTCGGGTTCGACTGGGCAAAGGCGGGCGACGTGCTCGACAAGATCGATGAGGAGGTCGCAGAGGTTCGCCACGAGGTCGAGTCGGGCGCGACGGGTCACATGTCGCGCGCCGAGGAGGAGATGGGGTACCTGCTGTTCGCCATCGCGAACCTGTCGCGCAAGCTCGGTGTCGAGCCCGAAGCGGCGCTTCGGCGGGCGAATGAGAAATTCACGACGAGATTCGATGCAGTCGAGCGGGCCCTGATCGCCCGCGGGAGATCACTCAGCGAGGCGTCGCTCGAGGAGATGGAAGCGGAGTGGGAACAGGTGAAGAAGACGGCGCTTTAACCACGAAGGTCACGAAGACCACGAAGTTACACAACTATTCGGCGGATACTGTCGCGCAAGACGGGCACTCTGAAGTTGATCAGGAGTCCATCACGTAAGCCTGTGGTCTTTAGGTACGAGATCAGTTGCGCTTTGTGACTCGATCCGCATGGCCCTCCGATAGATTGACTCAATGAAGCCTGGCCCTAGCTCCCTGTGGACGGCAATCGCGGCCCCGATCGTCTGGGACATGGCCAACTCCGCCTCGGGCGACAGAGGCGAGGGGATGCGAATTCCAGGCAGCCTCGAAGAAGAGTCTTCGTGTCCTTCGTGGTCTTCGTGGTTATGGCCATCGCTCATGACGACTCTCCAGAAACGTCGTGAAATCAATCTGATGCCCGTCGGTCTCGACAGTGATTTGCCCGTCACGATCGGTTCGGAAGACCACGGCATGAATTGCCTCGAGTCGTCGCAGAACGTCCTGAGTTGGGTGGCCGAATGTGTTCCCTCGTCCTGCGCTTATCAGAGCGAATTGCGGTCGCCACGCGGAGAGCAGTTCCTCCGATGACGACGTGCGGCTGCCGTGATGCCCGACCTTGAGAACCCTCGTCTTCGCGCGCGTGACTTGCGGCAGAATCTCCCGCTCGATCTCTGACGAGATGTCGCCCGTCAGCAGCATCGCGACATCGCGGTACACGACCTCCAGCACGACTGAATCGTCATTGCGGACGCGCCGGCGCTCCCAGTCCGGAGGCGGCGGATGAAGCACGCGAACGCGCAGATCGCCGTCCGCTTCGGCCTCCCTTCTTCGCTTGAACTCGACAGGAATCTCGAATCGAGCGGCGGCGTCGAGCACCTCCAACGTCGGGCGATGATTCGGAACCGCCACGCCTATCCACAGACGACGTGGAGCGAAATCGGTAAGCACATCGAGCGCGCCACCAAGATGATCAGGATCGCCGTGGGTGATGAGCAGCGTGTCGAGCGCTCTGATGCCCTTCGCCCAGAGTGCCGGCGCCAGCACGCGCGAGCCGATGTCGACTCCTCCACCAAACGGTGCGCCGCCGGTATCAACAAGCATCCTGCGACCACCTGGCGTCTCGATCAGAATCGACTCCCCCTGCCCGACATCGAACATCGTCACTCGCAGGGTCTCAGGTAAGGACGGCGGACGAATGCGCAACGGATCGAGAGACCCGGTGACGACAAGTGCCATTACAACCAATGCGACCGCTGAAATCGTGCGAGCGGTCCACGACTTCCAGAAGACCATCCCCGCAAGAGCCGCGTAGTACGTCGCGACGACGAACGCCGCAGGCGGCGGCACCCGCGCGGTAGACCATGGCGCGAGCGTGACGAGATTCGCACTGCCAACCAGTGCCTGTGCAGCGACGTGTGAGATCCAGCCAGCAGGGCGCGCGACGGTGGGCAATTGATCCGCGAGCGTGGCTGTCAGCGCCGCGATCTGCACGATACCCATCAGCGGAACAGCAAGCAGATTGAGGACGAGCCCCGCGCCCGTCACTCGAGAAAACAGCGTGGCGGACACCCGCAGTAACGCGATCTCGATGGCAAGAGAGGCGACCACCGACCCGGCCACCCA
>Ga0190271_10001172_pt1 | contig 14572 bp, 13 predicted proteins | sample Popmic356T_FD_133747 | JGI IMG/M metagenome (GOLD analysis project Ga0190271, IMG submission 133747) | Populus adjacent soil microbial communities from riparian zone of Weber River, Utah, USA - 356 T | ecosystem: Environmental > Terrestrial > Soil > Riparian zone | place: USA: Utah | collected...
CACCAGAGCGCGCAGGGCAAACACAAGCGCGAGGCGCTCGGCTACGTGCTCACCAATGCCAGCGGCACCGGCGCGCTGGAGCGGACCGGTGCCGGACGAGCGTGGCCGCCGCCCGCGCTGGACGAGCGCACCGAGAACGAGCTCAGCTGCGTGTACGCCGCGCTCTTGCTGTACCAACCGAAGTGAGGCCGGTTGCGCCCAGGCGTGACATCCGTGTGCGCACACTCTCGGCCCCCTCCCCGGCGCGCGGCTCTGCTCAGTCGCCCTCGCAGATGTCGCTCGCGTCGCACTGCGCGATGCGCGACAGCGTGTCGAAGGGATTGCCACAGTCCTCACTGCGCACGTCGGCCAGGCACTCGTCGAGCTCGACCTTCACGGTGCCTCCGGGACACTCGTACTTGTTCAGGTCGCCCGCCCAGTCCGCGCGGATCTTTTCCTCGCACGCGCCCAGCGAGGCGTAGCTCTTGTCTGCTCCGACGTTGTCACAGCGCGCCTCGCGCTCGCAGCGGGCCTTGGCGATGGCGCGCACGGCGCTCGTCGTGCTCATGCCGGAGCCGAGCTCTGGCTCGTGCCGCTCGTCGTGGTGCTCGTCATGATCGCCGTCGTGATCTGCGGCGTGTCCGTGGCGTGCGCCGGGGCGATTGTGACAGGCCCCCAGCGTGACGAGGAGTACACCCAGACCCAGCAAAGATCCGACCCTGACGTTCTGCATTCTGATTCTCCTTTGTCGGGGCTCGTCGCGGCACACTGCACGATTCCGTGCAGCACCGCGGCTCACCGCGCATCGCAAGAAGACTCTGCAGCACACGTGCCAAACTGGTAGGGGATGCGCTCGGAGGCCGACCTGCCTTTTTGCGCGCCGTCGATTCTTCGCTCGCGCGCCCGAGGGCGCGCTTCGACCCACGGAACGACGCGCGCGCTGGTTCAGCCGAACGTGACCAGGCTGATGGCTTGCTCGGGACAGGCGTCGACACACAGACCACAGGCCAGGCAGTGTCCGGCGTTGGGCGTGTAGGCGCTCTTGCGGCCGTGCAGTGCGCTGCGCATGCGGCCCAAAAACGAGAGCTGATCGTGGTCCTGGCCGTCGATGGTGCGCACCTCGAACACGCGCTCGGGACAGACACGCGAACACTCGCCACCACCCTCGCAGCGGTTGCGATCGATCACTGGGAAATAGGCGCCACGCGGGGCGAGGCAGTTTTCGCCGGGTGGCGCGCGAAACCGGCCCGCTACCAGTCCCGGCTCGCCGCTGTGCGCCGGCCGCGGGTCGAAGCGCGCCCTCGGGCGCGCGAGCGAAGACTCGCCGGGCTTGGACTCGACAATAGTAGCCACGATAACCTCCGTGGAACGACGCGGCAGAGACCGCAGATTGCTAGGCTACCTATATGGTTTAGGTAGTCAACCATTGATTGCGTCGAGGGCCGACTCCGGGCACATTGGGGCCACATGGCCAAAGCGCCCAAAGAGGCAGTCGAGGTGACCGAGCTGATGGTCGCCCTGTTCCACGAACACAAGCGCGCCTTCAGCGCGCTGGCCAAGGAGCATGCGCTGACGCCTCAGCAGATGGCCACGCTGTGGAACCTCGCCCCAGGTCAGGGGCTGGCCATGAGCGCGCTTGCGGAGCTGCTCATGTGCGACGCCTCCAACGTCACAGGGATCGTCGACAAGCTGGAAGCGCGTGGCCTCACCCAGCGCGGTCAGGCCGAAGACCGACGCGTCAAGGTGCTCACGCTCACGCCTCAGGGCGAGACGCTGCGCGCCGAGCTGCGTACGCGCATGCTCGAGCCGCCCCCGTACATCCTGGCACTAGCGCGCGAAGAGCAGCGCACGCTGCGCGACATCTTGCGCCGTGCAGTCGCAGCCTCACGCAGCGACGAAGACGAGTAACAGGTCGCCCGGAGCCGTCGCCACGGCGCGGCCCCGTTTCGTCCGTTCGGCGGTGCTTGCGCGGTGCCTCCGCGCGCGAGCGAAGAGGCAAGCGCGCGGTGCCTTCGCGCGCGAGCGAAGTCCGGCTGCGCGTGTACGTGCGCTCAGCTCTCGAGCTGGGCGATCAGCTCGTCGAGCTCACTGCGCTGGGAACGCAGCCGGGTGAGGAGTGCTGCCTTGCCCTGAATGTACGCCTTGGCTTCGTCGGCCACAGTGCGCGCTTCTTCGCCGGGCGCACTGCGCTTGCCGCGACCGGAGCTGGCGACCGCACCACCTAGCTGAGAGTGATACTTCTTTTTCCAATCGTAGAACTGGTTCGGATAGATACCGAGCTTCTTGATCTCGGCTCCCCGGTTGGAACTCTCGATGATCTGTCGGACCAGACGAATCTTGTCCTCGTCGCTCCGCCGCAGCCGAGACCTGGTCACCTTGGGACTGCTCTCCCGGGACGCCGCAGCTTGCGGTTTTGCCTTTTTGCCCTTGGGAGCGGGTCGTTTTTTGGCTGCCATGATGTCTCCAATACGCTTCAAACTTGCACGAGCTGGGGAGCCCGATTGACTAGTACCGTATCACGCCACCAACGGATTACCGCAATATCGTCTTGCGTGAAGCATTAGAAAACGGTCCACAAGTTAGCTTCTGTCAGACTACAACACGCCGCGCGCATGACACACCGCCAACCCGGAATGGTCAGTCGACCCGTACCTTACCCACCGGTGGTCGCAGCGGTCGCGACCCACCGGCGGCCGCGCTGCACGCACGCTTCCGTTTGTGGCTCCGCGTTCGGTCGACTCACCCTTCGCAGCTGGCGGAGTCGGAACCAACTTGTCGCTGCGGCGCGCCCGGTCGGGAACACGTGACTTGGGGTGGGGAGCGCGCGTCGGGTGATCTGGGCGTGATATAGGCGCAGCGAGGCCATGCCGACCGCCCAGTACGCTCCCCCTGTCCCCCGCGCCCCGTGGCCGCTTCGCGCACGTTTTCTCGAACGAAGCAGCTACCAGGCGACGCGCCGCAGCAGCGTGCTCGCGCTCGCGTTCGTGTGGACGGCCTGCCTGGACCCGCACTACCCCGAGGACCCGGCAAAGGCCGGAAACGAGTCCGTCGCCGGCGGCTCACGCGGCGCCGATGCGTCCTTGCCCAGTAGTGCTTTGCGCGACGGAGGAGGCGCGCCAAGCAGGGACGCTGAGCCGGACAGCCAGGAGCTCGACGGCGGTCCCGGTACCGGTTTTCCGGGCTCCGGAGCGACGACAGCTGGCGCGCCCGGTGACCCAGGGGCTTCCGCCACGGGGTCTCGCCCGGACGCGGCCGTGCCCGACGCGCTGCCAGGGGCCGCCGTACCCGCGTGGGCGCTGCCGCTGCTCGGTCGCTACGCGACGCGCTGGTTCAGCTTCAAACAGGACGAGTACGGCACGGTGGTGCGCGCCGAGCAGCTCGCCATCGTCGAGTTTGCACTCGAGGGTGCGGGCATGACCCTGCGCAGCAAGTACTGCCTCACCACCGGTCAGTCCAAGCTCGCCGAGCTGCGGCTGGTCGACCCGAGTGCTCTGCCCGAGCGACTCGAGCAAGTAAGGTTCTCCGAGCTCGAGCGCAGCTGGTCGAGCGAGGGCCCCACCTACGCGGCTGGTTTCACGATCGAGCAGCCGGCCAGCTGCGCCGGCAAACAAGGCCAGAGCCTGGCCAAGACGCCGGCGCAGGTGTGGCTCACCGGCGGCAGCTGCCGCTGCGCGTCGCCGGGCGAAGCGCCGCTGGTCGACGACTGTCGCATCCTCGACCCCGATCGCGACCAAAAGCCAGGCATCACGTACTCGCTCAAGGGCATCACGAGCTCGCTCGCCGACGCGACCATCTTTGCCGCGACCGAGAACGACGCCCACTACGTCAACGGCAAGGTCGGGGTCGACGGCGCGCTTCCCTCGGCCAACATCGCGCTGGTGGACCGCAACTATCAGCTCGGCTGCGAGCCGGCTGGCTGCACCAACATCGCGGTGCTGGGCAAAGCCTGCCCCATCTCATTCAATCACGCGTTGTTCGCACGGCTCGCCGCCGGCACGACGACTCTCTGTGCAGACCTCGCGACCAACGTGAACGCGCTGTTTCCGACCCCGGTGCCAGACTTCCCGGCGCGCTGTTTTTAGTAGCCGCCGCGCCGCGCGCGCCAGCTCGAGCGCGCGCAACCGGCGCCAAGCCGTTCGGGGTGAGCGTTACGGACCGACGGGTAGGCGGCGTGTACAGGCTCTGCGCGATCCTCAGTCGCAGGTTCGAAGGCGGTAGTGTTGCAGCAGACTCCAGCGGCTACCTTTCGCGCGCGCACCTGGACGCCGTGCGTGTTCGCGGCGCTCGTGCTGAGCGCGGCGTGCGCCACGGATCCCGTGCCGCGTGCCAGCGGCTCCAGGGACGCCGGACGTCTGCTTCCTTCCGCAGACGCGGCGGACACGGACAGCGCGCCCTGGCCGCGCAGCGACGCGGCGCTGGCGAGCCGCGACGCAGCGGCCGACGCGCACAGCCCGCTGCTCGCGGCCGACGCAGCCACGCCCGCAGCACAGCCCGTGCTGGACGCGGGCGCGCCCAAGGCGAGCACGGACTCTTGCTTTGGTCGCTGCGGTGCGCCCGAGCTGCTCGCAATCGGCGCCGACTGCGCTTGCGACGTGGGTTGTCACGCGCGCGCCGACTGCTGTGCAGACAAACACGAGCTGTGCTCGGTCTCGGCGCGCGCACCGCTGTGCACCCTGACCGGCGTCGCGCTCGACCCTGCGCTGTGCGGCACCGACCTGGGCTGGACCTTTTCTCACGGCGACCACGTCGAGGTCCTGTACGGCGACAGCTATGGCGCAGACTGCCTCGATCCGTACCCCAACGACGACGCACAGGGCACGCTGCCCCTGGCGCGTCCGGCAGAGCTGCCCACGCGCCTGCCGGCGCAGCCCGTCTCGTGCGCGGGCGTGCTCGCGCTCGACAAGCGACCTGCACCACGCGGACAGACGTTCGCGCCGATCTTGCTGTACGAGGGCGAAAGCGCGCTCAGCCTGTACCTCCTCGAAACACCGCTGACGGGCTTCAGCGACGGCGAGCACGCGTACATGATCGCGCGCCGCGGCAACAACATCGCCGACCCTCTGTACGTGAGCGTGCGCGATCCGTCGGCTGCGCCGGGCGTGCTGCCCGAGCGCACCGTGTACCGCGTCGAGCAGACGTACACGTCGCAGCACTTTCAAAACTTGAGTGCAGCGACCGTCCGCCACTTCGTCCCCGACCAGCCGGCCCAGAACGACTACGGCCCCGGCACGCACAGCGTGCTGCTGTTTGGTCGCGGCGACTTCGCCGGGCCGCGCAGCCGCGACGTGTACCTCGCGCAGCAACGACTGCCGCTGCGCTCGTCCGACGGTAGCTTCGGGTGGGCCCCGTCTTACTTCGCTGGCTTGTCCGCGGGCAAGCCCACCTGGAGCGCGGCCGAGGCCGCTGCCGTGCCCGTGCTCGCCAACGACTTCGAGCGCCCCATGCAGACCGAGGTGGCGTGGATCCCTGCGCTCGCCAGGTGGGTCATGTTGTACGGCGGCGACGTCGCCGACTGGATCGACGACGCGCCCAGCGACCAGCCGCGCCAGGGCGCAATCCACATGCGGCTGGCCGAACAGCCGTGGGGGCCCTGGTCGCGCGCGACCCCGGTGTTCTGGCGCGAGCACGCAGCCGCGTTCCTGCACTGCGATGCGCCCGCCGTGGTCGCCGCCGGCAACCGCGCCGGCTGCGATCGCGACGAGCTCCCCAACGACCCGGCGCACAGCTACGCGCCCGGTGCGTGGGGGCCTCAGCTGCTCGACTTTACCGGCTGCATCGGCGGCGACCTCACACCCAGCCAGCCCAACTTCCAGAACGGAGGCATCGTGCCTTGCCTCGGCTCCCAGCGTGGCAACCTGTACGCGCCGTCCGTGATCGACAGCTGGACCGTCGATCTGGCCGGCGATCAGGGCTACGGACACGCCGCCACGGTGTACTTCATGGTGTCTACGTGGATGCCCTATCAGGTCATCCTGGCGTCCCTCACCGTGCACCTGCCCTAAGCGCGCGGCGCCTGCCCACACGCGACAACACGAGCGCACGCTGTTTTCGTGCTGGACGCACAGCGCGCCTGCCTCGCCGCGATCGGCTCGACATGCGCTGTCTACGGTTTCGACACGCAGTGCGTGGTGCGCACTCGCTGCGGCAGAGCGCAAACTTCGAAACGCGCGTTCTGGAAACCCTCCCGCGCAACGGCGTGCTATCGCGCTTCTTTGCAGACGGCTACCGGCGCAGTGTTCCCGCGCGAGGTGCTGCCGCCAGCGGAGGCGTGACCCGTGCGCAGACTGCAAATCGACCATCTGACAGAGTACCAATTCGGCAGCGTCGTGACGCTGCTGCCGCACCGGCTGCTGCTCCGGCCGCGCGAGAACCACAGCCTGCGCATCGCCTCTTCGACGCTCGCCATCTCGCCCGCGCACGTGCTGCGCTGGCAGCGCGACGCGCTCGACAACTCGCTGGCCGTGGCCACGTTCGCGGTGCCGTCGTCCGTGCTGCGCATCGCCAGTCAGGTGATCATCGAGCACTACGACGAGACGCCGCTCGACTTCCTGGTGGAGCAGTACGCCGCCTACCACCCGCTCAGCTACAAGCCCGAAGACGCCGCCGAGCTGGCGCCGCTGATCCAGATGGCGTGGCCCAACGACCGCGCCGCCGTCCAGCACTGGGTCCACAGTCAGGGTGTGGGCCTGGGCAAGATGGAGACGTTCGCCATGCTCGACCGGCTCAATCGCGCCATCTCGCGTGACTTTCGCTACCAGGTTCGCGAAGAGCCCGGCGTGCAGTCGCCCGCGCTCACGCTCGCGCGCGGCAGCGGCTCTTGTCGCGACTTTGCCGCGCTGTTCCTCGATGCGTGCCGCCTGCTCGGCCTCGCGAGCCGCTTCGTGAGCGGCTACCACACGAGCTACGCCAACGCGACCGACGCGGGCTCCACGCACGCGTGGGCAGAGGTGTACCTGCCGGGCCCCGGCTGGAAGGGCTTCGACCCGACCGCGGGCCTGGTGACCGGAACCGAACACATCGCCGTGGCCGTCGCGCGCCATCCAGAGACCGTGCCTCCGGTCGCGGGCAGCTACCTCGGGCCCGCGCTGCCCGTCCCCGTGCTCAACGTAAACGTCCACGTGATCGCCGTCGGCTAGTCGCCCCAGGGCGGTACGCCGACTGCGCACGAGCGGCCGCATGCAGTGGCGTGTGGAGCAACGCAAGCTGCTCAGCGGGCGGGCAGCTTGATCAGATCGTGGTTGGGCAACGGTCCCATGAACTGGGAGAGCAGACCGCCCTCGGCCAGCTTGCCCAGATCGACCGCCGCGTAGCCGAGGCTCTCGATCAGCGCACTGACCTTCGCGTTGGCGGCGGCGTCGTCGCCCGCCATGAACAGCACGCGCTTGCCGCCCTGGACCGCCGGATCGCTGGCCAGCAGCGCCGCCGGCAGCGTGTTGAAGGCCTTGACGACGCGCGCGCCCACGCACCACTCGGCCACCAGCGTCGTCGACGGACGGCCGCCCAGGTCCGTGGCTGTGAAGGCGGGCAAATCGATCGCGTTGCTCGCGTCGACCACGATGCGACCGCTCCACGGTGCGCCCTGGATCGCGACCTCGCGGATGGCATGGAAGGGCACAGCCATGATGACGATGTCGGCGCGCAAGGCGTCCGCCACGCTGCTTGCGCTCACCTTGTCCCCGAGCGCGCGCACCACGTCGCCGAGCGAGGCCGGTCCGCGCGCATTGGCGAGGGACACGGCGATCTGTTTGCGGGCGAACTGGGTGGCGATCGCGTGCCCAATCGCGCCCGAGCCGACAATCGCGTACGTCATCCACGATCTTTGGCACGCGGTCCGGCCTCCGGCTACACCCCCGACATGTCCGCTCGTCTCGTCGATCCCGCGGCGGTCGCCGCTTCGTTTCGTGCCCAGCTGCGCACTGAAGTCGCCGCGCTCGCAAGCCCGCTCACCTTGCTCGGCCTGCTGGCCGAGGGAGACGCGCCGTCGGCGACCTACGCCGAGTACACCCGCAAGGGCTGCGAAGACGTCGGCATCCGTTTCGAGCTGCGCCAGGTGTCGCACGCCGATGCCGAGCGCGCGGTGCGCGAGGCCAGCGCCGATCCCGCCGTGCACGGCATCCTGGTCTACTACCCGATCGGCGGCAGCGAGCGCGATCGCTGGCTGCGCGAGCTGGTCGACCCGCGCAAGGACATCGAAGGTCTGCACTCGTTTTGGGCGCGCTGCCTGTACGAAAACCGCCGCTTCGTCGATCACGCACACAGCTTGCAAGCCATCTTGCCGTCGACCCCACTGGCCATCCTCAAGCTGCTCGACGAGGCGGGGGCGTCGCGCCCCGACGCCCAGCGACCGCTCGACGGCGTGACCGCCTGCGTGTTCAACCGCAGCGAGGTGGTGGGCTATCCGCTGGCCGCGATGATGGCCAACGACGGCGCCGAGGTGTACTCGTTCGACGTCGATGGCCCCAAGCTGTTCGTGCCTGGCGACGGCGACGACGCGCACCGCACGCGCGCCACATTCATCGCGCGCAAAGACGCGCTCGCGCGCTCGCGTGTCGTCATCACCGGCGTGCCCAGCCGCAGCTTCCCGCTGATTCGTGCGGAGGAGCTCCAGCCGGGGGCCATCTGTCTCAACTTCTCCACGCTGCGCAATTTTGCCGCGGACGTCGTCGACAAGGCGTCCGTGTTTGTCCCGCGCGTGGGGCCGATGACGGTCACCATGGCGCTGCGCAACACCGTTCGACTCTACAAACACGGCAAGCGCGACGGCTGAGCGGACGCGGCTCTGCGCCGGCGCTCGTTTACCGACGCTTACTTGCCGACTTTGGCGCGCTCGATCGCTTGCACGATCAGGTTGGACGCTTCTTCGGCGTCGCCCCAGCCCGTGACCTTGACCCACTTGGTGGTCTCGAGGTCCTTGTAATGCTGAAAAAAGTGCTCGATCTGCTGGAGCGTGATCTGGGGCAGGTCGGTGTAGTTGAGGACCTTTTCGTAGCGGCGCGTCAGACGCGAGACCGGCACGGCCAGGATCTTTTCGTCGCCGCCGGCCTCGTCTTGCATGCGCAACACGCCGACCGGACGCACCGCCACCACCGCGCCAGGAACGATGCCGCGCTGGTTGGCGATCAACACGTCACAGGGGTCGCCGTCGTCCGACAAGGTATGCGGGATAAAGCCGTAATTGCCGGGGTAACGCATCGACGTGTACAAAAAGCGATCGACGACCAACGTGCCGGAGGCCTTGTCCATCTCGTACTTGATCGGCTCACCCCCTACCGGCACCTCGACGACGACGTTGACTTCATGGGGTGGGTTTCTACCGATCGAAATGGCGTCGAGACGCATGAGGACTCCTAACGACTGTGGCGAACCCAAGCGGGCCGCATGCTGCGATTGCCGGGCGAGTATAGCCGCGGACCGCGCAGGCTCACGGACCTTGCGCCATCAGCACGTCGAAGTGCGCGCGCATCCTCGCGTGCGCGGCTGTGAGTGGCGCCGACGAGCGCACTGCAAGCGCGCGTGCAGTGCTCTCGCCTGGTTTCGCCACGCGTCCCGGTGGAGCCACGCGAGCGCGTGATCGGGCGGCCTGTTCGCGCCATGGTTCGAGCATGCGCGCCTGGCTGCTTGTGCCCTCACTCGCCGTCCTGTCGTGCTGTTTTGCCCACGGACCCGCGGCCCAGCGTGGCCCCGTGCTCGCCGTCGAGGAGGCGCGCGGGCACACCGTTCGGCCGCTCGACACGGTCGCCGTCGTCGGCGCGCACACGGGCACGCTGGTCGTCAGCGACGGCACGGGCCGCGTGTACCTGCGCGCCCAGGCCGGCCCGCGCGTGTCTTTCGTCGTCGGCGGCAGCCTGGGCACACACACGGTGCGCCTCCTGTCAGCCAGCGGCAGCCCCGAGACCGAGACCCAGTTCGAGGTCGACGCCGAGACGCTGTTCGAAGAAGACAGCGGGCGCTTCCAGGCGCTGTACCAGATGGCGCACGACACCATGACCGTGCGCCGTCCGGGGGACGACGACGGCGCCCCCGCGGGCGGTCACGACGTGCGCGTGTGGCGCGGCCAGAGCTACCGCCTGTACAACGTCTGGCTGCTCGATCACGCCCAGACCAGCAAGGGCATGGCCTACGTGTCGCCGCACATCCGCGACGGGGCCGCGCTGTTTCGCGACGCGCAGCGCCCGGACGGCATGATCTGGAGTTTTTTTCAGGCCGACGACGGGCGGCGCGGCTACTGGGACACCGCCTACGGTCCGCTCGGCTACGCCTGGCACGACGGCGGACAGCTGTTCGCACGGCAGCCCGTCGACAATCACTCGGACTACCAGTTCGTCGAGCTGCTGTTCATCGCCTGGCAGGCCAGCGGCGACGACCGCTTCATGAAGGACTCGCTCGACGCGGCGCTGCGTGCACTCGACTACGGCGTGACGTCTGCGGTCCGTTATTCGTCGCGCTTCGGTCTGCTCAAGCGACCTTACTGTATCGACTCGTGGGACTTTCAGGCAGACGACGCGTACCTGGTGCGCGACAGCTTGGCGCCGACCATGACCATCGACCCGGCGCGCACCAAGTTCGGCGTCTTTTTTGGCGACAACACCGGCTACATCCACGCCTCGCGGTTGCTGGCGATCATGCTCGCACACGCCGGGCGCGACGCCGACGGCGAGCGCGTGTCCGCACGCGCCGACCAGCTGGCCAGCCGCCTGCGCGCGCTGTCCTGGAACGGCCAGTTTTTTCGGCACTTCGTCGAGGAAGACGCCAGCGTCAAGCGCGACTTTGGCGTCGACGAGCAGACGCAGCTTGCGCAAGCCAACGCGTACTCGCTCAACCGCAGCCTGCCCCACGACCAGGCGGCGGCCATCGTGCGCAGCTACCAGGCGCTGCGCGAGCGCCTACCCAGCGGGTCGCCCGGCGAGTGGTACGCCATCTACCCGCCCTTCCCGCGCGGCTTTGGTCCGCCCGACAAGATCTGGCAGTACATGAACGGTGGCGTCTCCGGGCACGCAGCAGGCGAGCTGGCGCGCGGCGCCCTGACACACGGCTTCGAGGCGTACGGCGTCAGCGTGCTCGAGCGCAGCGCGGCGCTGGCCGCGCGCACCGACGGTAAGATCCATTTCACGTACACGGGCTCGCTGCCGACCGCCCCTGTGCGACAGGAGTTCACGCCGGTGGACCTGCGTCAGGCCGCCAACATGGACACCGTCGCTCCGTCGGCCGGACACGCCTGGATGGACGAGACCGCCGGCAACGATCTGGCCGCGCTGCCGGCCGGCGAGCTGCGCGTCGGCGACACGCCGTTCCAGATCGTCGACCCTGCGCAGAACCAGCGGCGGGCGGTGGTCGCCGTCGCACGCCAGCGCGGCTACCCCAACCGCGTGGAGCTGCGCCTGAACGCGGCCCGCGCGGCCAGCGTCTACCTGCTGCACACGGTGCAGCGCAACGCGGCCGGCGACGGTCGACAAGACGTGGCCGCCGGCCTGACGTTTCGCTACACGGACGGCAGCGAGCGCGGGGCGTACCTGAAGCGCGGACAGCACGTCGCAGGCTGGTGGTACCCGGAGCTGTCCGGCGCCGCAGCCGGCGTCGCCTGGCGCGGCCCCAACCAAAAGACGGGCGACGTCGGTCTCTCCTGGTGCGCGCTCGACAACCCCGAGCCAGACAAGCCCATCGCGGCCATCGTGCTGTCCGCGGCCGTCACCGGCGACGTGTACGCGCTGGCCGGTCTGACGCTCGCCGATCGCAAGCCTGACCAGCGCCCCAGCGTCATCTCGTACGGCGGGCCCGACAACTGGGCAGGTGCCACGATGCTCGCCGCGCTGATCCAGGGCCTGGGCGGCGTGCTCGACACCGATCGCGCCTACACGCGCGCCGAGCTGTCGCCGCGCTGGAGCGCGACGCCCGTGCGGCGCGCGCGCGTGCTCGCGCGCTACGGCGCGTCGCGGGGCTACGTCGGCTACGACTTCGAGCACGACAGCGAGAGCCGCTCGATCGCGATCGTACTGACCGGCTCGGGTCAGCACGTGCGCGTTCGTGTGCTGCTTCCAGCCGACACCACACTCGAGTCGGTCACGCTGGACGGCGCGCGTGTGCACGCCGCGCTGACGCGCATCGAGAGCGCGCGCTACGTCGAGCTCGACGTGACAGCGGGGGTCCATCGTCTGGTCGTGCACTACGCACCCAGCACTGACCGCTTTCGGACGGGCGACGGGCGCGCGCAGCGCTTATGATCGGCGCCCGCATGATCGACAACAACCTGACTGTCCTCGCGCCCGACCGTACCCAGATCGCATACTCGGTGAGTGGGCGTTCAGCGAGCGCGCGACCTGCCCTGGTGCTCACCAACGGTCTGACCACCAGCAGCTTTTTCTGGAAGTACCTGCAGCCGCACTGGCGCAACACGCACACTGTCGTCACCTGGGACCTACCCGGTCATGGACGCTCGGAGCCGGCCCAGAGCGAGCTGTCCGCAAGCATCGAGGGACAGCCGGCGATCCTCGCGCGCGTGATGGACGCCGCGGGTGTCAGCAGCGCCGTGCAGCTCGGCTGGTCGGTTGGCTGTCAGATCGTACTCGAGCTGTACAAGCAGCTTCCCGAGCGCTGCCTGGCGCTCGGCACGCTGTTCGGTCCCGCCGAGCACGCGCTCACCCTCACGGCGCTGCCCATCCCGGGCGCCTGGATCCACGCCTGGCTCAACCACAAGCACGGCGTCACCAGCGCGGCGATCGTGCAGGCGGCGGCACAGATCGCAGCGCTGCCCGGCGGGCCCGCGCTCGCGCGCGCACTCGGCCTGGTCGGTTCCGGCGACCAGGACGTGCGCCAGCTGCTCGCCGACCTCGGCCGCGTCGACTCCAAGACCGGTCAGCGCATGGCGCTGTCGGCGCAGGCCCACTCCGCGTTCGACGTGCTCGCGCGACTGCACGTGCCGCTGCTGATCCTGGCGGGCGAGCGCGATGCATTTGCGCCGCCCGAGCGGGTCGGAGCCCCCATGCACGAGGCCGCACCGGGCAGTGTGTTCGTGACCTTGCCTGGCGCAACCCACACCGCCTTGCTCGATCACGCCGACCAGATTGCGGACGCAGTCGATCATTTTCTCGCCCGACAGGCCGTGACCGCGTCCTGAGCGTCGACCTGACGAGTCGCTCAGGCGGCGGCCTGCGCGCTGCCAAAGTGCGGCATCACGCGGCTCGCGAACAGCTCCATGCTGCGCATCACACGCTCGTGCGACACCAGACCGCCCAGGTTGAACCAGCCGATCACGCGCCCTACCCCGAGCTCCTGCTGCAGCTGCTTGAGGCGCAGGGCGCACGCGTCCGGCGTGTCGAAGATGCCCATGTGGCCGTTCACGCTCTCGTACCGGGTCTGTCGCATCTGACCGAGCAGCATGTACAGCTTGGTGCGCTCGGTCTCGCTGGAGCACTGCTCGATCAACGCCTGCGACGCCGCGCTCAGCACGCTGACGTAGTGGCTTACGCTGGGCAGAAGCTCACGCTCGATCTGCGCGGCGCTCTCGCCCACGTAGAGCGGCATCAGGATCGACAGGTCCGATGGCCTCAGCGCGGCGTGCCCCGCCTTGAGGCGCGCGCGTCTGTAGACCGCGACCAGCTCACGCAGCCTGGCGAAGGTGAGCACGTGCGCCGCAAGCAAGATGGGATAGCCGGCCTGCCCGGCCTGCTCCGCTGTCTCCAGACTGTTGGCAGCGATGTGGACGGCGGGCTGCTGCAGCGGCTTGGGCGTCAGACACACGTCGTCGGCTCGAAAGAACTGCCCCTCGAAGGAGAAGCGCTCCTCGCGAAACGCGCGCTGCAAAAATGCCAGCCCCTCGGCCATGCGTGCGCGGCTCTCCTGCATCGGCACGCCGAAGCCAGCGAAGTGCGTGGGGTTACTGCCCCGACCCACGCCCAGCTCGACACGCCCTCCGCTCAGCACGTCGAGCGTCGCGATCTCTTCGGCCACGCGCAGTGGGTTGTGCAGCGCGAGCTGCACGATCGCGGTGCCGAGGCGCAGCGAGCGCGTGCGGGCAGCGATCGCGGCCAGCAGCAGCGTCGGACACGGCAGCACCGAAAAACGCGGGTTGAAGTGGTGCTCGACCGGCCACACCGACTCGAAGCCAAGCGTCTCCGCGTGAGTCGCCTGGTTCACGGCGTGCTGATAGAGCTGAGCCGGCGCCTGCGTCTCGGCGCACTGCAACAGGAAGTGAACTCCGAATTTCATGAACCCGGCACACAGCAAGCACCGGACCACGCCCGCAAGCCCGCGGGGGCCCACAAAACCCCTACGCTATTTGCACAGGCGGCGCATCAACCCGGACACGTGCCCGGGCACGCGCCCGAGTTTAATGGGAGGCGTAGTGGCGCATGGCTTCGATGCGGGCGGCGTTGAGGCGCTCGGCCATCAGCATCGCAAAGCGCTTGATCAGGTGGTAGCCGAGCTTCGTGTCGTTGTCGCAGGCAGTGCGCAGCTTGTCGCCATCGATGGAGATCAGGCTGCTGGCCGTGACTGCGCGCGCGTCGAACGACCAGCGGTACGGGGGGATGAACCACGACCAGCCGAGCAAGCTGCCGTCGCCCACCGTCTGGATCTTCATCGAGTCGCCGTCGATGGC
>Ga0190271_10001173_pt1 | contig 14565 bp, 13 predicted proteins | sample Popmic356T_FD_133747 | JGI IMG/M metagenome (GOLD analysis project Ga0190271, IMG submission 133747) | Populus adjacent soil microbial communities from riparian zone of Weber River, Utah, USA - 356 T | ecosystem: Environmental > Terrestrial > Soil > Riparian zone | place: USA: Utah | collected...
CTAGTAAACGAGCGTCGCGTCGCTCGCCAAGTCGCTGTTCTCGAATTCATCCCGGACCTCCCAACGAAAGGGCGCGCTGCCGTGCTGCAGGGCGCTCGTTGGGTGAGTCACACCGGGGCCGGTTTCTGATGAAATGTTTTTTACTCTCCCAGCGCGAACGACGCGTTGGGATGCTCGATGGAGGCGAGGAAGCTGGCCGCTTCGGGCGTCACTTTGCCGAGGTTTTCCAGGGCGCGGCGCAGGCGTGGCTCGGCGAAGCGGCCAAGGCTTCGAAAGTGCTGCTCGGCGTTGGCGTGGTGCTCCCCGCCGTCGAGCGCGGCGACAAACTTCAGGTCGGTATCCTCCAGCCCGCGACTCAGCACTTCGACCCGCAGCACCATCACGCGCAGCAGCGCGTCGGGCGCGGGACTGATGGTGATCGGCACCTCGCGATCGATCCACTCTGCGGGCGCGAAGTACAGCACGCGGAAGCCGGGCGTACGAAACCACTGGCGGCGCCAGGTGCGCACCATGGCCACGGCCTCGTCTCGGTAGAGTCCGGTGGCGAGCAGCGCGCTGGTCATGGCGCCGTCGAGCTCGTCGACGAAGTGGTCGAGCGGCAAGCGCTCCGCGTTCCAGATCGTCGCCGCGGGCGGCTCCGCGGACGGCGGGAGTGCCGGGTCGAAGCTGAGGAACGCGCCCGTCTCCTTGCCCACGTCGAGCACGAACGCGGGCCCGCGCAGCGGCCAGGGGCTGCGCTTGGTCAGCACGACGCCGACATCCTGGGCGCTGCCCGCCGCCACCTCGACCGGGAGCGCGAAGTTGCCCAGGCCGCGATAGAACAAAAAGCGCTCGCTCTGGGGCCCGAGCAGCGGCTGTCCGTCAGCACCTTGCCCGGAGGGATTGCGGACGCGGATGGGGTTGGCGGCGACGTCGCGTGCGTACGACCAGGTGAAGCGCTCGAGCGGCGCCTCGGGCAGCGCGGGACTGAGCGCGCCATCGCGCGCCAGGATCTCCACGTTGCCCCAGTCGAGCCGGCCGCCCGAGAGCGACGTGAACTTGTCGATGCACTGCTGCGACGTGAAGGGCAGACCGAGCTCGAGATACAGGTCCACCTTGCCGGTGCGGCCGAAGGCGCCGTCCACGATCGAAGGCGCGAACTCGCGCACGCCCGGGTACCACTGCGTGAGCAGACCGTTCGGCATCGCGACCGACACGGCCGCGATCAGCGGCCGGTCGGAGTAGAAGTAGTCGACCGGCGTCTCCATCTTGCTGACCGACGGATATCCCAAAAACTCGCCCTGGCTGAGCCGGTCGTAGACAAAGGCCGGCAGGTCTTCTTCTTCGTGATGCATGCCGCGCAGCTGCTTGCCGTCCGAGCTCACCACGACCGTGTTGGTGCCCCACTCGTGCACGATGAAGCCCTTGCCGGGATAGGCCAGGTTCGGCGCTCCAGCATTCGCGACGGCGCCTGCGTCGGGCGTGGACGCGGGCGGATCTGCGCTGACCGCTGGCGGCGCTGAGTCCACACCTGCGTCGTGCTGCGAAGCGGCCCTGTCGGCGCGCAGGTCTGCCTTGTCTGGTAATACGGGCTCCTCGGTAGCGCAGGCGAGCAGTCCGCAGATCATGCCCAGGCTGACCATTCTTTCGAACATGACACTCTCCTCTTGCCGCGAAACGCAGCCAGCGCTGCGCGCGGAACGGTCAGGGTGGGGCGACACAGCCTGCGCACTCAGGTTGGCCGAGGTTCCACTGGCCATCGCAGAGTGCTGGCAAAAAGCCGGTCGGCCCCTTGCAGCAGAAGTAGGGATACACGCACTCGATCTGCAAGCTGCAGACGGCACCCTGGCGCGGCGCCTCCGCGGGACACGGACGCGCGCTGGCGCACAGGAACGACTCGTCGAACCAGACTGTGTACCGGTGGTCGAGGCAGACCCAGCTGCGGTTGCCACGTCCCCAGCAGACCGGATAGTCGCACTGCTGTCCCTCGGTCGCGCAGGACGCACCCGCGCTCGGCTCGGTCGCCGGACAGGACGAGCTCGGAGCGACGAACTGACCCGGAAATGGCGCCGGGCGGCTGGGATCGGAAAAGACGACGAGCGCGCCGCCGTCCGGGGTGCCGGCAGCGTCGTGGGCGCGCGCGGTCGCCGCATCGACGGCTCCCGAGTCTTGCGCGCTGGCGTCTAACGCGCTGGCGTCTCGCGCGCTGGTGTCTAACGCGCTGGCGTCCTGCGCGCTGGCGTCCACGGCAGGCTCGTTGGTACGCGCGTCGGCGCGCAGCACGGTGGCTTTGTCGACCCCCACCAGCTCGACGCTGCTGCAGCCGAGCACGAGCATCAGCGCGATCGCGAGCTCGAAGCGGGTAAGGAGCCGTTCGGCTCTTGTCAGACGGCGGTGCATCGTGTTCCCTCGGCAGCGTCAGTGTGTGGGACGAGGTCCGGTTTCTTTTGAACTCACTTGCCGGCGGTCAGCCCTCTTTGTCTATTCTCCGCTCGCCCGCCCGAGGGCGGGCTTCGACAGTCAGCCCTCCTGGCCGCGTGTCGGCTCGCGCAGGGGGCGCGCCTGGGCTCGCCTTTGTGCTCGCCCTGACGATTGTCTCGACGCTGCTGCCGAGCCGCGCGCGCGCCCAGGTGGCGCTCGCCTGGCGACGCCTTTCGGGCGCCGAAGCGTGCCCGGACGCGGCCGCCCTGCGCACGGCGGTGACGGCGCGCGTCGGGAGCGGCTTCGTGCTCGCGGACGAGGGCGCCACACGCGTGCTCGAGGGCGAGGTCGCACCGCTCTGGCCGGGTCATCGGGTGCACATTCGCCTGCGTGAGCGGAGCGGGGCACTGCTCGGCGAGCGAACCCTGGTCGACCGAGCCGCGGACTGCGCCGCGCTCAGCGAGGCGACGGCGCTCGCGATCGCACTCCTGTTCGAGTCGGCTCCGCCCCCGACGCCTTCGCCCGCCTCGCCTCCGCCTCCTTTCTCCGCTCGCGCGCCCGAGGGCGCGCTTCGACCGCCAGCGCCGGCGGGCGCAGTTGCCGAGCAGCCCGCCGTCGGTCCGCCTCGCCCCGCGCCCGGCTCACGCTGGCGCTACGCCCTGGCTGCGGGAGCGCTCGGCAGCTTGGCGCTGCTGCCGTCGCCCACGGTGCACGCGTTTGTCGGCCTGCGCGTGGCGCCCACACCCCTGTACGCGATCGAGCTGCGGCTGGTGGCGCTCGGCGGCGCGGACCAGCAAGTCGGCGGCGACTCGCTCGGAAGCGCGCGTTTCAGCACGATTCACGCGCTGCTCGCGGGCTGTCGACAGCTGCTGCGCACGCGCTGGCTCGGGCTCGACGCCTGTGTCGGGCTGATCGCAGGGGTCGTGCGCGCAGAGGGGTCCGGCTTCAGCGAGCAGGACTTTACGAGCTCCGCGCCGCTGGTGGCCGGCAGCGCGCGGCTGGCGAGCGAGCTCACGCTGGTGGGGCCGCTCTACAGCGCGCTCGCGCTCGGCCTCGGGGTGCCGTTCACGAACACCCGTTTCGTGGCGCTCGATACGAATGGGCAGCCGCGCGAGCTCATGGATACCCGGCCTGTGTTCGGGACGCTCGAGCTTGGTGTCGGCGCCCGCTTTTGACGCGCACAGCAGATGACGACCGCGCGTATCACCCGTGCTCTGATGCCGGGTCGTCGAGCGTAGAGAGGAGGCGAGCATCGCACCGGGTCCCAAAATTTTCGCCCCCTCCACCCACACACGCGAGATGTCTTTTCCCGCGTCGTCGCGCCAGGGCCCCTTGCCGGGTGCGGACGCGACCACGACTCTGGCCGAGCCCGCGTTCCCGCGCCTGTTTCAGGAGCTCTCGCCGTTCGTGTGGCGCGCGCTGCGCCGGCTCGGCGTGCAGGAGCGCGACTGCGAGGATGTGCTGCAGGAGGTCTTCCTCACCGTGCACAAAAAGCTTCCCGAGTTCGAGCAGCGCTCCTCGCTGCGCACCTGGGTGTACGGAATCTGTCTGCGCAAGGCGCAGGACTACCGGCGGCTCGCGCGCGTGACGCGCGAGGTCGGCGAGCCGGGGCGTGAGCTGCGTGCGACCGCGCCCAACCAGGAAGAGACGCTCGAGGTCAACCGCGCGCGGGCCCTGCTCGACTCGATCCTCGATCAGCTCGACGACGACAAGCGCGCGGTGTTCGTCATGTTCGAGTGGGAGGCGCTGTCGATGTCCGAGGTCGCCGAGCTGGTCGGAGTGCCGGTACAGACCGCGTACGCGCGCCTGTACGCCGCGCGCAAACACGTGCAGACAGCGCTGGGTGTGGCGCGCAACGGGGAGGACAGCGATGACTCGTGAACCAGTGCGTTGGCTCGAGAGCAGCCAGCCTTCGGAGCTGCTCGCACTCATGCGCGTCGGTGCCGAGGAGCTTGCTCCTCCCGACGTACTCGCGCGTGTCGAAGCGCGGCTGCGTGCGCCCGAGCTCGCGCGCGCGGACAGCGCGGCCCAGCCGAGCGCAGCGCCGCCAGGCGCGACGGCTCTGGGCTGGTCGAGCGGCCTTCGCGTAAAAGGCGTCGGGCTCGTGCTGTTGCTCGGCGCCGCGGGTCTGATGCTGTACCCGCTCGTCCGATCGACCGCGCCCGCGGACGCGCCAGTGCGGAGCAGTTCCGCGCGCGAGCAGGCGCTGACGACGCCGGCGGACGCGCAGCGCACCCTGCCGGCGTCGCCAACACCCGCGCCCTCTGCCAATGCAGCACCGCCTCCGGTCACGTCGCTCGATCGCGCGCCGAGCGAGCCGACGCCAGGCGGGCAGGCAGAGCTCGCTGCAGAGCCCCGGCGCGCGCGCCTTCGTTCGTCTGCCCGGTCCAGCGAGCCGCGCGCACAGCCGATCGACGCGCGCCTCGCGGAGGCACGGCTGCTCGAGCAAGCGCGGCGCGAGCTGGCCGCACAGCCGGGCCGCGCGCTCGTCTTGCTGCGCGAACATGCCGCGCAGTTCCCGGAGTCCTGGCTCGAGGAGGAGCGCGAGGCGATGCTGATCCGCGCACTCGCACAGACAGGACAAGGCGCGGCCGCCAGCCAGCAGCTCGCGCACTTCAGAACGCGCTTTCCGCACTCGGTCCACACGCGCCTGCTCGATCACGCGCTCGAGCAGGCGCTCGCTCCGCGCTGAGCGCACGCGCGAGTCAACAGAACAGCGTGCGTCGCAGCGCCTCGACGTAGTGCTGTCGAAAGGTGCGCGCGACATTGGCGTCGCGGCTGAGCAGATCGAAGCCGTGATAGGCGCCGTCCACGACGCGAACCTCACACGGCACCCCGGCGTCTTGCAGACGCTGGGCGTACAGCAGGTCTTCGTCGTGAAACAGGTCGCAGGTGCCCACGCCGATCCACGCCGGCGGCAGGCCGGACAGGTCGAGGCGTCGTGCCGGTGCCGCGTAGGGCTGCACGTCTGCGCTGCCCGGTGCCTGCCGGAGGTACGAGGTCCAGCCAAAACGATTACACTCGTTGTCCCACAGCCGCAGCATCGACCGATCGATATCGGTTCGTGTGGCGGTGCGATCGTCCAGCATCGGATAAAGCAGCAGCTGGAACGCCACGGGCACTTCGTTGCGATCGTGCGCGAGCAGAGCGAGGCCGGCGGCCAGGCCTGCGCCCGCGCTGGCGCCGCCGACCGCGAGTCGATCGCGCCGCACCCCGAGCGACGCTGACTCGGCAGACAGCCAGCGCAGCGCCGCATAGCAGTCGTCGAGCGGTGCGGGGAACGGATACCGAGGCGCCAGGCGGTAGTCCACCGCGGCTATCGCCAGGCCCAGGTCGCGCACCAGCGCGACGTTGTGCTCCTGATCGTTTTCCGGATCGCCCAGGACGAATCCGCCGCCGTGCATCCAGAGCAGGGCCGGCACCGCACTGGTGGCGTTGGCCGGACGATACAGCCTGACCCGAACCAGCGGCGCGGTGGTCGCGCCGGGGATCGCCCAGTCTTCGATCTCGACGCCCTCGACCCTTGGCACCACGGGCGGCCTTGGTTGCCCCCGTAGCCGATCGCGCAGGCGCAGCACGCGGCTGATCCACCAGGGCCGCACCGAGCGCGGAAGCCAGCGCGCACGCGCAGCGAGGTCAGGGTGAAAGGCTTTCAAGCCGCCCATTGTATTTTATCTTTCGTTCGCTGCACGCGTGACGGAGTCTACTCGCGGGTGCACCTTGGAGGAGAGCCTCGAAGCGACTGCGAGCCTGCTCGCCGAAGCGGGCGCGCGGCGCAATGTCAGGGTGCTCGACGCGGCGCTTTCGGGTGGCCCGCACGACGTCGCGGCCGGCACGCTCACGCTGTGGGTGGGTGGAGACACCGCGGTTGTCGAACAAATGCGTCCCCTGCTCACGGCGTACGCGTCGCCGATCATGTTCGTCGGGCCACTCGGCAATGGCCAGCGCGTCAAGCTCGTCAACAACGCGCTCTTCGTGGCGCAGGTGGGACTCGCCCTCGACGCGGTGCGCCTCGCGGAGTCGCTCGGCATCGACGCACCGACGATCGTGGCTGCCCTGCAGCACGGCAGCGGCCAAAGTCGCGCCCTCAGCGTGGTCGCGCGCAGCGGGTCGGTGGACGCAGTTGCCGAGCGCCTTTCGGACCTGATGCACAAGGACGTCCGCGTGGTGCGCGAGGTCGCACAGAGCGCTGGCGTGGACCTCGGCATCCTCGGAGTGGTGCTGTCGTCCGACGCGGTCGAGCACAAGGTGCTCCGTCGAGCCCACACGCCAAGCTGACGAGATGAGGCGCGTCGAAGCGCGCCCTCGGGCGCGCGAGCGAAGACGCGAGCGAAGAGTAGACCGAGCGCACCGCGTGGTGGCTCCCCAAGTAAGACTGTAGACGCACGGGGGCGCACGATAAAGAATGCCGAGTCAGTGGCCGCGGGGGGCAAGTCAGTGTGCTCTCAGGTGCAACATCTGACTTTCAAACAGAGCGCAGCACTCCGCGTTGCGGTCTGCGCGTACGCTGCGTTGTGAGTCGCCGTGCTCTTGTCTGCACGGCGAGCTCACGTAGTGAACGACAGTGTTGACTATGATAGCCGGCGCGGAGTAGTTTTCTCTCCCCACCCCCGCGGCTTTCGCCAATATCTGCGCCTATGTTCGACGACTTCCAAACAACAAATGGGCGCGCTTCGCGCCGCCGCTTTGGAGGATCGATGGCTGTCGCTGTCGTCCTCGGCGGCGGACTCGTCTTCGTCGCCGTGACGGCCACGGCAACCGCACGTCGCGCCGCCGAAGAGAAGCTGACCCAGGTCGAGTTCGCTCCGCCGCCCGAGGTCAAGCCCGAGCCCGTGCCCGAGCCCGAGCCGATCGCGGAACCGCCGCCGGTCGAGAAAAAACTGCGCCCCAAGGTGAAGCGGCAAGAGCTCGCTCCGCCGGACGAGGTGCCGGACGAGAAGCCGAAGGAGTCGGACGCGCCGCTCGCCGAGGCGGAGGCGCCTGGCCCGTTGGATGGATTCACCGACGGAGTGAAGGACGGGGTCGGTACGGCGCCTGCGCCGCCTCCACCTCCGCCACCGCCGCCCCCACCTGCCAAGCCTGAGCCGATCAAAAAGCCGACCGAGCTCAGTGGGAACAGGTCTCCCGCCTTTCCGAAAGCCGCTGCACGCCAAGGCGTGGAGGGCAGCGTGGTCGTGGAGTTCACGGTGCTTCCAGACGGCAAGGCGACCGACCCGAAGATCGTGAGCGGCCCCAGTGCCTTTCACCAGGCGGTGTTGGACGCGGTGCCTTCGTGGCGCTTCGAACCGGCGACCCAGGGCGGCAAAAAGATCTCTTGTCGAATGAAAAAAACGGTCGTTTTCCGGCTCGAGGATGAGTAGCGGCAACAATCTCAAGCGTATTGCGACGATAGCAATCGCCTTGTCTGGCAGGAGCGAAGGGAACCGCGGCGATGGAAATCAATCTGGTAGAACTCTGGAAAAGCATGGGGCTGCCGATCCGCGGCGTCGTCATTCTGTTGTTCATTCAAGGAGTGGCGTGTCTGGCGGTGGTGTTCGATCGACTGCTGCTGCTGATCCAGGCGAGCAGGCGCGCTGGTGCCGCCGCGGCTGTGCTGCAGCCGGCCCTGGAGTCCGCGCAATACGACAAGGCACTGCAGGTCCTGTCGCAGGCAAAGCCCAACCACCTGACGCAGTATCTGGAAGTTGGACTGCGCACGTTCTTGAACGAGCGAAGCGCTGACCAGGATAATTTGCGGGCGGGCGAGCTCGCGCGGCGCGCACTCGGACGCAAGGGAGACGCGATCAGTCGCGAGCTCTACCGCGGCATGAACGTGCTCGCCTCCACCGGCTCGACCGCGCCGTTCATCGGGCTGCTCGGCACGGTGCTCGGCATCATCAATGCGTTCAAGGGCATCGCTGCGACAGGCTCCGGCGGCATCGGCGCCATCGGCGGGTCGATCAGTGAGGCGCTGGTGGTGACCGGGTTCGGGCTGCTGGTCGCCATTCCGGCCGTTCTGATCTTCAACTGGCTCTCGGCGAAGATCGCGAACTACGAGGCTGGACTCGTCAACGCCGGTGGCGAGCTGATCGACCGGCTCGAGACGGGCCATCGCGGCGTGGCACCTGCCGGGCAGAGGCCACTGCCGTCGGACCGAGCGCGTGTGCAGACTCCCGCAGCTGCGGAGCGCTAGACGATGAGATCGCTTTCACGAAACGCGTTTCGACCTCAGCCGGTCATGAACGTCACGCCGCTCGTGGACGTCGTGCTCGTTCTGTTGATCATCTTCATGATCATCATTCCGATCATGGAGAAGTCGGCCAAGGTGGATCTGCCAACCATCTTCAACGCGGACCCCGAAGCCAAGGGCAAGGCCGATCCCTTCACGCTCTCGCTCACGGCGGACGGGTCGATGTATTTCGAGCAAGAGAAGCTCAGCGAAGACCAGTTCAGCGCAGCACTGCAGGCGGCGAACACGCGCGAGCCCAGCCGGCGCCTCGTGGTGCGCGCCGACTGGGCAGCCAAGTACAGCGACGTTCGGAAGCTGTTCAAGGCCTGTCAGAGCGTCGGATTTCCAGGTGTGTCCCTGCGGGTCAACGAGTCCAAAGGCCCAAAAGCCAAGCCCTGAGGAGAGTTCGCCATGGCGATGGATATGGGTGGTGGGCCAAACAAGGCCGGACGAGCGACTCCCAGCATGAACGTCACGCCACTCGTCGACGTGGTCTTGGTCTTGTTGATCATCTTCATGGTGATCACGCCGCTGCTAGCCAAGCAGTTTTGGCTGCATTTGCCGGCCAAGCCCGACGACACCGAGCAGGCGGCGCCGCAGCCCGACGACGAGAAGCCGCTCGTGGTGTTCGTCACCAGCGAAGGCGAGATCAAGATCAATCGCGACGTCGTGCCCAAGGCCAACTTCGCCCACAAGCTTCGCGGCGCACTCGCCGCGAGCGGTCGACGCACCGTGTTTTTCGACGCTGCAGAGGATGCGCAGTTTGGCAAGGCCGTCGAAGCGATGGATCTCGCGCGTGCGGGCGGTGCGGCGACGATCGTCGTTCTCACCGCTGCGTTGCCGCAACCCTAGCCCCCCCCGCGCATCGTCGAATAGGCGCTTCGCGAGCCTTTCCGCCCGGTCGAGGGAATCTGCTGACGATGTCTCATCGCGTAGAAGCGGCCGCTCTGTGTCAGACCAAGACACGGCGAGTCCGCTTTTTGCTGCGAGGTGCCGTCGTGCGTTGTTCTCTTTGTAGTCAGACAGGCTTAAATGTCGTTTGTCAGAAACCGTCAAGCTCTACTGCGGTACTGAACATCTCATGGACAGTCAGAGGCGTTGCTCGATCAGCATGAATCCAAGCGATGAGCGCAAACAGAAGCGCGCCTCGGGAACAGCTCCGCGTACCAGGGTCGTAGGAAGCGACTGAAGACGCGAAGTTAACGACACCAGTCAGTGTGTGCCTCAACCCAACCCCTTCTGGACGGACAAGACCATGACAACCACGACTCTCCCCGCACGTTGGCTTTTCAGTGCCTTGCTGAGTACCGCGCTTGGCCTTGCCGGAGCGGCCTGTAGCGACAGCGACGATACCGGCAAGGACTCGAGCCCCATCACGGCCGACTCCAGCATCAACACGCCCGTCGCCGACACCGGGACCCCAAGCACCGGCGATGCCGGCGCCAGTGGCGGCGCGTGCGAGAGTGCCATGTACTCCGAGCTCGGCGACGGCTGCGCCAGCTGCGCCTGCAAGGTCGACCCGGTACTCGCCCCGGCCTGCCAGAAGCCGTGCTGGGACTTCCTCGCCTGCTCTTTCGCCGCGCAGGCTGGCAAGTGCGCCGCGTCCGCGGCCGGTGGCGCCGCCACCAGGCCAGCGTTCGAAGCGTGCACCATGGAAGAGTGCGGCAACTATCTCGCGGTCCCGGGCGCCGAGGTGATTTCTTCGTACCGGATGATCATCGGGGCGTGTGCGCAGCCCATGGGCGGCGTGCCGGCCGCATGCGCAGACGACATCACCAAGATTCAAGCTTCACAAAAGAAGTGAGTCGCGCGCCTCTGCCCTGCCTGACAGTGCGACTCGTCGCGGCTGATCACGGAACGAATGTCTAACTGGGTCAAGGAACGAATATCGCCTATGGACAATCCGGAAACCTCACGAACGTGGAAGTCTCCTCGGCTCTTCCGACCAGGTGTCCTCTGGGGCTGGCTGTTCACGATCCCGTTACTGGCCGCATCCGCGGTTGCCCACGGGCAGGTGCTGGACGCGGGAACCGTGGCGCCTGCCACGGCCGAGCCGCCGCCGCCCCCTCCGCCGCCGCCGCAGGATCCGGACGCGGGGCAGGACCCGGACGCGGGGCAGGATCCGGATTCCGGGCAGGCGCCGGATGCAGGGCAGGCGCCTGACGCAGGAGAGCCGCCACCTCCTCCCGTGGTCGCAGAACCGGAGCCCGAAGTCGTGGCGCTGCTGCCGGAGGATAGCGGCGAGATGGTCGTGACGGCTCGTCGTCGCAAGGAGACACTCCAGTCCGTGCCCGTCGCGGTCACGGCCCTGAGCGAGAAACAGCTCGAGTCGAGCGTGATCCGCGACGTCTCCGATCTCAACGGTTCGTCCCCGGGCTTCAGCGCCAACCCGGGCGGCTCTCAGGTGACGCCCGGAGCCCTGTCCACCGCGATCCGCGGCATCGGCATCATCGAGGTCGAAAAGTCCTACGAGCTGCCGGTCGGCACGATGATCGACGGCATCATCCTCGGAAACGCGGTCGGCTCGAACGTGGCCAACTTCGATCTGGAGCAGGTCGAGATCTTGCGCGGCGCCCAGGGCACGCTGTTCGGTCGCAACGTCACGGCCGGTCTGATTTCCATGCGCACCATTCGGCCTGACACGCAGGAGTACAGCGGCAAGGCGGCCGTCACGCTCGGGTCGTTCAACCGCCAGGACTACAAGTTCTCGGTGAACGCGCCGATCATCAAAAACGTCCTCGCAGCCCGCGCAGCGGTCATGTGGCTGAACGAAGACGGCTACATGAACAAGCTCGTGAACAACGTCGACACGGGCAAAAACTCGCCCAACATGAACCAGCTCTACGCCGTGGGTTCGCTGCTGTACACGCCCACCAGAAACGTGGACGTGTATCTCAAGTACGAACATCAGCGCTACCGAGGACAGGGCCTGGCGAGCATCGTGGCTTCCAACTCGCGCACCTCGTTTTTGTGCGCCAGCAATCCCGGCAACCCCAACTACTGCAGACCGCAAGATGCCAATGGCAATGACATCAACTTCAACGATCTGAGCAACAGCCAAAAGCTCGCCGATCGCACGACCAGCAGTCAGGACCAAAAGTACGATCTCGACGCGCTCACCGGCGAGGCGACCTGGCGCGTGTCGCCCAAGTACTCCTTCGTCTCGCTCACCGGTTGGCGCGCTTTCAAGGACGACACCTGGTCCGATATCGACGCCACGCCAGACCCGCAGGTCAATGCGCACCGCTACGGGCCCTACAAGCAGATCACCGAAGAGCTGCGGATCCACGCGCAGCCGCTGATCAACTTGAACCTGGTGGCCGGACTCTACGGCTGGTATTCGCACTACCGGGCCTACTCCGAGACGCACGATCTGCTGGAGACTCGCCTGTTCGACAACACGCCGCGGGTGGCCGTCGACAACCCCGCCACTCCCTGGAACGAGGTGACCGACGGCGTCAACCCGCCAGGATCGTACAACGTGGCAGACACCCAGCAGAGCTCGTACTCGGCCGCCGCCTTTGCACAGGGAGACTGGGAGTTCATCCCCAACACCACCCTCACCTTGGGCGGTCGCCTCACGCACGACATCAAGGACCTGAACGCGGTGTTCTACACCCAGCGACCCGGCATGCTCAACGGGGTGTCCTATCCACCACGCGTCGTGACCTTCCCGGCCGACGCCAGTGGAAACCCCTTTCCGGCCGACAATCCCAGTGACTATGCTCTGTCCGACAAGGACAGCTGGACCAAGGTCACGGGCAAAGCCAGCGTCAGCTACATGTTCGATGAGGACATGATCGGCCAGGACAACTCGTTGCTCCTCTACGGCAGCTACGCCAACGGTTTCCGGTCGGGCGGCTTCAACGGACGGCCCGCCACGGTGACGGTGGCCAAGCCCTACGACCCGGAGACGGTCGATCAGTTCGAGCTCGGCGTGAAGACCAGCTGGGGGCGCGGCCGCTACGTCGCCAACCTTGCCGGCTACTACACGCTGTACCACGACAAACAAGAGTCCTATCAGATCCCAGACATGGGCACGAACCAGGGCTACGCGTCGGCCTACGGAAACGCCGGTGAAGCGAGCATCAAGGGCCTCGAGCTCGAGCTGTCGACGATGCCTTTGAAAAACAAGGGAACCATCGTCGATCGTCTGCGCGTCTGGGGCGTCGGGGCTCTTACCGATGCTCAGTACGACGAGTTCAAGGTCGCTTTGTCCGGTGTCACCGTTCACGACTACGCCAAGGGTGACTACAAGATCGAGATGCGACTCGCGCCTGTCGTTCAGGTCGCGACGGGCCTCGATGTACCGTTCGAGCTGGCCGAAGGGCGGGGTCGGATCGTGCCTGGCGCTGCCTACCGATACCGGACCGAGCAGCGCGTGGAGCTGACCACGGATCCCGACGGCCTTCCCAACGACATGGGCATGTCGGACCCGGCTGGTTATCTCGATACGTCGGTCACGGCGGAGTGGGACGACTTCCTCAACATGCAGTGGCGGCTCACGGGCTACGTCAAAAACGTTACCGACTACGTGGAGCTGCTCGGAGCCAACAACGTCGGTATCGGAACCCGCGCAGTCTTTGGCAGGCCGCGCAACTGGGGCATCGAGCTCCAGGCCCGCTTCAACTAGCGTCCAGAGAGGGATGGAGACGCTCTGACGCGATGACGCCCTGAGGCTCTGACCTTGACGCGCGCTACTTCGCGGTCTTGAGCCGCTCGGCGTGCCAGGCCACGTGCTCGGGGACGATGCGCTGCCAGTACACCCAGTCGTGGCCGTGCGGCGCCTCGTCGTACGCGTGTGCGACGTGCAGCGCGTCGGCGCTCGCGTGCAGGGCGCGGTTGGCGTCGATCCAGCGATCGGACTCTCCGCAGCTGACGCGCAGCGCAAGAGCGCGTGCGCTCTGTGGCGCGCGGGCGAGCAGGAACGCGGCCGAGTGCGCCTCCCAGCGTGCGCGCTGGCTGGCGAGCGGCCCGAGCAGCTCGACCAGCGCCTCGCGGTCGGCGGCGAGCGTCAGGTCGACCACACCGCTCACGCTGCTGGCCGAGCGGAACTGGCCAGGCTGAGCGAGCGCGAGTGTGAGCGCGCCGTGTCCGCCCATCGAGATGCCCATGATGCCGAGCGCGCCGCTCACGGGAAGGTTTTCGCGCGCGTCGGCGACGACGTCGTCGGTGACCAGGCTGGCGTAGCGACTCGTCGGCCGCTGCGGACTGTCGAGCCACCAGCCGGCGGCGCCGCCATTCGGCGCAACGATCGCGATGCGCTGACTCTCCGCGGCCGTCTGCAGCTCGGTCAACAAGTGCTCGGAAAGATCGTCCGGACTCGAGTTCGCGCCGTGCAGCAGCACCAGCAACGGGACGCGCTCGCCGGCGTGGAGACGAGGCAGCCAGGCGAGGTAGCTGGTCGGTGCATTGAGCGCGCGCGACTTGAACTCGTGTCGTTCCACGACGCCGAGCGTGGCATCCTTGGGCACCAGCCGCACGTGTCGCGCGAGCCGCCGCAGCAAATGCGCGACCACGTAGCGGCCACCGGGGTCGGTAAAGTGGATGCCGTCCTCGAGCCGCATCGGACGCGACTTTTTGCCCTCGTCGACGCGCTCGCGGTAGCTGCCGTCGGGCAGCGCCGCCAGATCCCACTGTTCGAGGTAGATGCCGCCTGCGCGCTCGGTCGCGTCCTGGGTCACCCGGTTGAGCCGCAGCATGCGCTTGCTGAAGCTCGGCGAGCGCATCAGCGGCATGCCGATCATCACCGCCTGTGCGCCGCGTGCGCGGATGCGCAGTACGAAGTCCGCCACGCGTTCCCCGTACAACGTGTCCCAGGCGTCGCTTCCGAACTCGGCCCGCTGGTTGTGCGGGAGCGGGATGTTTTGCGCGTCGTAGCCGCCGAAGTTGGCGATCACCAGGTCTGGCCGGTGCTGGTCGAGCAGCTGCTCGAGCCGCGCCGGCCAGTTGAACTC
>Ga0190271_10001174_pt1 | contig 14565 bp, 13 predicted proteins | sample Popmic356T_FD_133747 | JGI IMG/M metagenome (GOLD analysis project Ga0190271, IMG submission 133747) | Populus adjacent soil microbial communities from riparian zone of Weber River, Utah, USA - 356 T | ecosystem: Environmental > Terrestrial > Soil > Riparian zone | place: USA: Utah | collected...
AAGACAATCGAATACCGACGCTTGCAGCACCGAACGCTCGCCGCTTAACATCAACCCAAGATCGAGGCCGACACTCCACTAATCCAACTCGCCCGTTGCGCCAAATGTTCTGACGACGGACAGCTGATGCGCTTCATCCTCGTCGGAGCGCTGAGCAGCTTGATCTACGCCCTGATCGTCGCAATCCTGGTGGGCGGGTTAGACATAGCGCCAAAACTGGCGAGCGTGTTCGCCTATCTTGGTTCGTTGCCGCTGAATTTCCTGGCCAATCGGGGATTTGCCTTCCGGTCTGAGGGAACTTTCCATGGTGACGCTTCGCGCTTTGTCGTCATGCACACAGCGGGGGCGGCGATCGCTTATGGCTCAATGAGCCTGGCTACGGATTATCTCGGCAGCAGCTATCTGATCGGCATCGTCTTTGCGGTCGTTTTGGTGCCTGCGTTCAACTTTCTGCTGGCGAACTTTTGGGTCTTCCGTGATCAGCGCACCGATAGCCGGGTGCACTGAGCCCTCAGCGTGGATGAATGCCCTACGACGTCGCCGAAATCTCGCTAGTTGTTGACTTTAGATCGTCGGCTCAGAGAATTCGGAGCAGCGCAGGCGGTCGACTACGCACAAAAATGCCCGCCATCGCTGGCGGGCATTTGACTGAAATACGGTGTCGCGCGGGAAGCTATTCCAGATAGGTCGAGGGGTCGACCGGTGAGCTGTCCTTGCGGACCTCGAAATGCAGTTTCGGCGCGTTCGTCTGGCCGCTCATGCCGGATGTCGCGATCTGTTCGCCGCGCTTGACCTTCTGGCCGCGCTTGACGTTCAGTGATGCGGCATGGCCATACACGGTCACAAGCCCGTTCTCGTGGCGCACCAGAACGGTGTTGCCGAAGTCCTTCAGGCCGTCGCCGGCGTAGATGACAACGCCATTCTCGGCTGCCTTCACTGCTGTGCCCTCCGGCACCTGGATGTCGATGCCGTCGCGCGATTTGGCGACCCGCCCCTTGGCAGGCCAGCGCATGCGGTCGATGCCGGTGGAGCTTGGAGCCGCGTCGTCGCTCTCGCTCTCCACCGCCTCGATAGCCTTGGACTTGACCGGCGGTGTGTAAGCGGCAAGCTGCGGCTTCTCAGTGGATGCGGCCGCGAGCTTCTCCGTCTTCTTCGGTCCCGTCGAGGCCGTCACAACGGGATCGACTTCCTTCGCGCTCGCCGTCACGGTCTCTCCCGCTGCCGGGATTTTCAGTTCCTGGCCGATCCGGACCGTGTCCTTGCCGCCATTTGCAGCCTTGAGCGCGGCGACGGAGACGCCGTTGTTCCTCGCAATACGCGACAGCGTGTCGCCCTCAGCGACCGTATGCGATCCCTTGCCGGCCTTTGGCTTGGCGTCCGCAGAGGCGATCTGCGGCGTTGCCGCGCCCTTGACTTTGGGGGTTGCCGGCAAGACGGCGCTGGACTTCGGCGAGCCTGGCACCGGCACCTTGCCAGCCGGAACGGCGGACTTCGAGGTTTTGTCGAGATCGGCCGACGCCATCCGCGCGGCCTTGACCGGCTGCCCGCCGCTCGCCGTCGTCTCAGCAACCCTCGTCTCGGCGCTTTTCAGCTTAGCAGCGGCGGCGTCGCGTTCTTCGGCACGCGACAACGGGTCGACGTGGCGGCTGACAGCCGAGGCCGTCTGCGTTGCGTCCGCTTGCACACGGCGGCTGACCGGTTCCGCAGCGGCGACCGCCGCATCGCGTGTCGACGTTGCCGGGGGCAGCGAACTGCGGCCAACCTTCGACGCCATCGGCTCGACGGAGGCGGTGTAGGTGTTGTCGGTTGGGGCCGGCGCGACATAGGTGTCGTTGGACGCCGTCTGGCCGCCAACGATCGACTGCTGGTTGGAGGTCGATGCGGTGAAGGTGTCGTCGGTGAATCGCGACACGCCTGCACTGCATCCCGCAGCGAGGCCGCCAACGATGAGAAGCGCGACGCCGTGACCCAGATGGCGCCGATAACGGCGCGAAACTTCAACACGCATGCTACTTTACCCGCGTACTCGAACCCGAACGAGTCGATTAAAGCGCGTCAAGGTTACCGGTGGGTTAAACCGCTCGAAATTAGCGTAAATTGAGCCAAATCCGCTGCAGCGCCTGGGGCTCCGTTCAGGCCGGAGCGCGCCAAGCGGTCGGCGAAGCACCGGCAAGCTCTGAAAATTCGCGTACCAGATGGGATTGGTCCGCATAGCCGCAGCCAAACGCCACGTCGGCCCAGTCGGTTTCTCCCGCCGAGGCCATGGCCTTCGCCGCATTGAAGCGAACGATGCGTGCAACCTGCTTGGGCGGCAGGCCAATGTCCTGACGAAACCGTTCGACCAGACGCCGCCGGCTCCAGCCGAGACTTTGCGTCAGCGAGGAAATCCGAAGGTTGCCCCTGCGTCGGAGAACTGTGTCGAAAGCCCAGGAAACTCCCCGATCGACTGGCGGCGCATCGGCCAGCCGGGCTGCAATGAAACGCTCGACAAGATCCAGCCGCGCGTCCCAATCGTTCATTTCGCCCAGCCGGCGTTCCATCTCGGAGATCGCCCGGTCCCCAAAGGCGTCGAGACCGGCCATCTGCCCGGTCAACTCGCTCATCGGCCGGCCGAAGAACATACGACCGCCGCGCGGCGTAAAATTGACCTGAATGCACTGCGCGCCGCCGTCGGAGTCCATGATCACCGGACCGGCGAACAGGCCCGCCGTGAAGCTGCCGTAGCGTTCGTCAGGCGATGGAGCGCGGCCAAGCGCGATCTTAAAGGGACTGGCGAAGTTGAAGATGAGCGGCACTGTAAGCGAAGCGGTCTCGACCGCGCCGCGCATCGCGGCACCGCCTTCGTCATAAGCGAAGAGCCCGGTCACCAGACCGTGCAGAGGCAGCGCCGGCTGCCGCCTCAGAAATGTTTGCTGTATATCGCTTCCGTTCGGGTTGGCCATCGTGCGGCTAGATTAGGCGTTATCGCCCGCCGCCGAAAGTCCAAGCTTCTTGCCGAGACGATCTCAGGCGATCAAACGCCCTTACCAGACAGGCGATCGCCAGAAATAGATTGGTAGCCATCCGCAATCTTGGAAACGCATTGCAAAAAAGCCCGGCCATCGAAATGGCCGGGTTTTTTCAAAATCGCAGTTGGGTGGCTACGCGCCTTTGATCAGGCAGCCAATTGCCAGGATCACATAGCCAGCGACAACGAGCCAGAATGCATAGGTGGCCAGCGCCGGAAGAACGCCCAAGCCTGCAATCAGGCCCAGGATCGCTACGACCAGCGAGAGCAGGAAAAATACGGTGGTGGGTGCGCTGAGATTCATTGAGTTGCCCTCGTTGATTGGTCTGGAAGCGCTCGCCGCCAGACGGTTTACACGGTTGATGGTTCGCCCTCTCCGCATGGCGACGGCCGAATCGCAAATGCAGCGACTCAACCAAGCGTCTCGTAGAGCATTCTCGAGCCAAGGGGAATCATCGCATAACGCGGCGAAAACAAAGGCTTAGAGCAGTATTTGCTTATATACTGGGCGGGACCCACTCAAGCCGGCGGATCCGCTAGAGGCCAATGAAGGTGCGGATCGGATTGGTGGGGTCCAGCAAGAGCTTCACCGCGAGCGCCACGCAGGCCACGACAAGCAGAGGCTTGATCAGCCGGGCGCCGACGCGCATCGCCAGCATGGCGCCGAGCCGCGCGCCGAGGAATTGCGAGACGCCCATCATCAGGCCGACTTTCCAAACCACCGCGCCGACAGCGGCGAAGATGACGAAACTGCCGACATTGGAGCCGAAGTTGAGAAGTTTCGTGTGGGCCGTCGCCTTCAGCACGCCGAAGCCCAGCAGGGTGACGAAGGCAAGCATGAAGAACGAGCCGGTGCCGGGGCCGAACAAGCCGTCATAAAGCCCGATGGCAGGAACGACCGTCAGTCCGAACAGGAAGGGCCGCATGCGCTGCATGCGATCGACATCGTCCATATTCGGCTTGAGCGCGAAATAGAGGGCGATGGCAATCAGGAGGACGGGGAGGAAAGCGCGCATCCATTCGCCGGGAATGGTGGTGGCGAGCACCGCGCCGACCGCGCCGCCGCCGGCCGAAAGCAGCGCCCAGCCGAACTGTTCGCGCAGCTTCACATGTCCCTTCGCCGCATAGGCGAGCGTCGCCGAGCCGCTGCCGAACATCCCGCCCAGCTTGTTGGTACCCAGCGCATCGATCGGCGTCATCCCCGCCAGCAGCAGCGCCGGGATGACGATCAGCCCGCCGCCGCCGGCAATTGAGTCGATGAAGCCCGCCGCAAACGAGGCGAGCATCAGCAGCAGAACCGTTTCAGTGGCGAGTTCGAACATGTGGCGGGGGTGATACAGCGAGCGGGTCGCGCGCTTCGACCACACGCATTCCCTTTGCGCAAGCGACAAATATCGTTAGGCTTTGCGGCAACTTCGGAGAGATGCATACGATGGCAAAGAGCTTGCTGAACCAGATTCTGTCGGTGTTCGAGGGCGATCCCGGCATTCGCAAGGTGGCCGACGATCCTGTGCTATCGGCCGAGCTTCTGCTTCTCTTCCGCATGATCCTGGCCGACGGCGTCGTCCGCGAGGAAGAGATGGCGATGTTCCGCCGCATCTGCCGGGAGGCTTTCGACATCCCGGAAGACAGCATCGACGGCGTGATCGAATATCTCAACGACGTCGGCTACGAGACTAATGGCGGCCAGGCGGTCGCCATGTTCCAGGAACTCGACGAAGACCGCCGCCGGCTCCTCGCCCACCACATGGCGGCGATTGCCAAGGCGGATTCGCAATTGGCCGAGAATGAGGTGCGGCTGCTCCGCCGTACGTTGGACATGCTGGGCATCAGCCCCGTCGATGCGGTCAGGCCGAGTTGAGAGGGTAGGGGAGTTCCAGACGCTCCACGGCGGCGGAACGTTTTCACGCCCGCTCCACAGCGCGATTGTCGGGTCGAATTGCGCGGCAACGTTACACTATTTCTGTAACCCTCAACGATAATTACTCGGCGGCATTGCCGTTCAGGCCGTGCCGGGAGAGTTGACCCGGAAGCGCGGCTCGGCATGTCGCCATCCCAGTTCAACCCTTCATTGCCGCGCAAGCCGTGCGCGATGGGACCTTAGCCTCCTGGCGGTCATTATCTTTTCTTGATCTGCGACACTTACAATCCCAATCGAGATTTGATCTGCCCTGGCAGCATTCTCCGGCGCTGAAAAGCCTCTGGAGACACTCCATGTCCGACATTCTCTACCTTGCAATTGGGCTCGGCGCGTTGGCGCTGCTGGCGCTCTATGCGCGCAGTCTTGGCCGCATCTGAGGACGCCCGCAATGCTTGAACCCCTCATCGGCCTCGCCGTAGCGGTTGCGCTTGGCGTCTACCTCGTCATGACCCTCATCCGGCCCGAACGCTTCTAGCCATCCAATCAGGAGAAATCCCATGTCCATTGTCGGATGGCTGCAAATCGGCCTTCTGTGTCTCGTTGTCCTTGCACTGATCAAGCCGCTTGGCCTGTTCATGGCCAAGGTGCTCTCCGGCGAGAGAACCCTGTTGTCGCCCGTGCTTGAGCCGGTTGAGCGCGGGTTCTATGCTGCTTCAGGCGTCGATCCCGCGAAAGAGCAGGGATGGCTCGGCTACACGCTTGCGATGATTGCCTTCAGCATGGCCGGCTTCGCCCTGCTTTACGCCATCCTGCGGCTGCAGCTTTATCTGCCACTCAATCCGCAGGGGTTTGCCGGCATGGCGCCGGACCTCGCCTTCAATACCGCCGTCAGCTTTGTCACCAACACCAACTGGCAGTCTTACGGCGGCGAGACAACGCTGAGCCATTTCAGCCAGATGGCCGGCTTGACCGTGCAGAACTTCCTGTCGGCTGCGACCGGCATTGCCATCGCCATGGCGGTGACACGCGCCTTTTCACGCTCGAAGGCACAGACGGTGGGCAATTTCTGGGCCGATGTAACCCGCTCGACGCTCTACGTATTGCTGCCCCTGGCAATCATTGTCGCGCTGGTGTTCGTCGCCATGGGCTTGCCGCAGACGCTAGATGCGTCAGCCACCGCAACCACCGTCGAAGGCGCACACCAGACCATCGCTCTCGGACCAGTCGCCAGCCAAGAGGCGATCAAGCAGCTTGGCACCAATGGCGGCGGCTTCTTCAACGTCAACGCCGCGCATCCGTTTGAGAATCCAACAGCGCTCTCCAACTATCTGAACATCGTGGCGATGCTGTCGGTGTCGGCGGCGCTCGTCTATGCGTTCGGCCAGGGTGTGGGCGACCGCCGGCAGGGCTGGGCCTTTCTCGCCGCCACCGGCATCCTGCTTATTGCAGGCGTTGGCTGCATCTATTGGGCCGAGACCTATGGCAACCCAATCCTGACCGGGCTCGGCCTGGACACCTCACTTGGCAACATGGAGGGCAAGGAAGTTCGCTTCGGCCAGGCGATGACGGCAGCCTACGCGGCGGCTACGACGGGCCTTTCCGACGGCGGCGTCAACGGGATGCACGGCTCGTTCACCGGACTTGGCGGCCTGGCGCCGATGTTCCTGATCCAACTCGGCGAGGTACTGCCTGGCGGCGTCGGCTCGGGCCTTTACGGCATGGTGGTGTTCGCGGTGCTGACCGTTTTCGTCGCCGGTCTGATGGTCGGTCGTACCCCGGAACTGCTGGGCAAGAAGATCGAAAGCCGCGAGATGAAATACGCGATGCTGGCAGTGCTGATCCTGCCGCTGGTAATCCTGGGCTTCACGGCCGTTTCCGCAATGCTGCCGCTGGCGGTGGCCAGCGTCGGGACGAAGGGACCGCATGGCCTGTCGGAAATCCTCTACGGTTATACGTCCGCGGCGGGCAACAATGGTTCAGCCTTCGGCGGGCTGACCGCAAATACGCCCTGGTACAACACGACGCTCGGCATCTCGATGCTGCTCGGCCGCTTCGCCTATGCCATCCCGGTTCTGGCGATTGCCGGATCGCTGGCGGGCAAGACGCGCGTGCCGGCCTCGACGGGAACATTCCCCACGCATACGCCGCTCTTCGTCGGACTGCTGATCGGCATCATCCTCATTCTGGGAGGACTGCAATTCTTCCCGGCGCTCGCCCTCGGCCCGATCGTCGAGCATTTCGCAATGCTCTCCGGCCAGACCTTCTAAGGACCAATCCAATGTCCAAGCATCCCGCAATGGCCCACAGCCTGTTCGACCCGGCAATACTTGTGCCTGCGATCCGGCAGGCCTTTCTCAAGCTCGATCCGCGTCAACTGATGCGCAATCCGGTGATCTTCGTCACCGAAATTGTCGCCGCCGTCGTAATGCTGCTGTTCCTGAAGGACATGGTGGTGGACAACGGCGATGCGCTTTTCTCCGGTCAGATTGCCGTCTGGCTCTGGTTCACGGTGCTGTTCGCGACATTTGCTGAAGCTGTTGCCGAAGGACGAGGCAAGGCTCAGGCCGACAGCCTGCGCCGAACCAAGTCTCAATTGACCGCGCGCAAGCTGGTGAAACCCGATGGCATAGACGTCGTCGAAATACCCGCCGCCGATCTCAAGGTCGGCGATCTGGTCATTGTCGAGGCTGGCGAACTCATTCCCGGCGATGGCGAGGTGGTGAAGGGCGTTGCGTCCGTCAACGAAAGCGCCATCACCGGCGAATCTGCCCCGGTTATCCGCGAGTCCGGCGGCGACCGCTCAGCCGTCACCGGCGGCACGCAAGTCTTGTCCGATTGGCTGGAAATCCGAATAACCGTCGCGCCTGGCTCCAGCTTCGTCGACCGCATGATTGCACTGATCGAAGGCGCGGAACGCCAGAAAACGCCGAATGAGATCGCATTGTCGATCCTCCTTTCGGGACTGACGCTGATATTCCTGATCGCAGTGGTCACGCTCTGGGGGCTGGCAGGTTATTCACAAACAGTTCTCACCGTCACGGTCCTGGCGGCGCTGCTAGTCACCCTGATCCCCACCACGATCGGCGGCCTGTTGTCGGCAATCGGCATTGCCGGCATGGATCGGCTCGTTCGTTACAATGTGATCGCGACATCCGGCCGCCCGGTCGAGGCGGCAGGCGACGTGGATACGCTCTTGCTCGACAAGACCGGCACCATCACGTTCGGCAACCGCATGGCCAGCGATTTCCTGCCGGTCGAAGGGGTATCGCAAACAGAGCTGGCGGAAGCCGCGCTGCTGGCCAGCCTTGCCGACGAGACGCCGGAGGGCAGGTCGATCGTGGCGTTGGCGACCGGCGAGTTCGGGCGGTCGCAACAGGGAAATAAGCCGAACGCAGTCGTGCCCTTCGCCGCCGAGACACGGCTGTCCGGCGTCGATATGGATGGCAGGCGCATACGTAAGGGCGCGGTGGATGCCGTGCTGCATTTTTCAGGCATCGGCCATGCTGAAGCTCCCAAGGAATTCAGTGAGGCGGTGGAAGGCGTGGCACGCACAGGCGGCACGCCGCTGGCCGTCGCGGATGGCAACCGCTTGCTCGGCGTCATCCACCTCAAGGACATCGTCAAACCTGACATCAAGGAGCGCTTCGCGGCCCTGCGCGCCATGGGCATCCGGACGGTGATGGTGACAGGCGACAATCCAGTTACGGCTGCGGCCATCGCCTCGGAAGCCGGCGTGGACGATTTCCTGGCCGAAGCGACCCCGGAGCAGAAACTCGCCTATATCCGCAGGGAACAGCAGGGCGGGCGGCTGATCGCCATGTGCGGTGACGGCACGAATGACGCACCTGCCTTGGCGCAGGCCGATGTCGGCGTCGCAATGCAGTCAGGCACGCAGGCGGCGCGCGAGGCGGCCAATATGGTCGACCTCGACTCCAGTCCGACCAAGCTCATCGAGATCGTGGAGATCGGCAAACAACTGCTGATGACTCGCGGCTCACTGACGACCTTCTCCATAGCCAACGACGTGGCGAAATATTTCGCCATCATTCCGGCACTGTTCGTCACGACCTATCCGGCTCTGGCAACACTGAACATCATGGGTCTTGCCTCGCCGCAATCTGCGATCCTGTCGGCAGTGATCTTCAACGCGCTGATCATCATCGCGCTCATTCCCCTGGCGTTGAAGGGCGTCGCCTATCATCCCGTTGGCGCTGCGGCGCTGCTGCGCCGCAATCTCCTCGTCTATGGCCTCGGTGGCCTGCTGTTGCCGTTTGCGGGCATCAAGCTCGTCGACCTCGCCGTCTCAAGCCTACATATGGTCTAATCATGCTCACGCATCTTCGGCCCGCCCTCGTCATGACTGTATTGTTCACACTTCTGACAGGCATCGCCTATCCGCTCGCCATCACCGGCATTGGCCAGACTGCGTTCGCGTCGGCGGCCAATGGCAGCCTGATCCACAAGGGTGATACAGTCGTTGGATCGTCCCTGATCGGGCAGAACTTTGCTGGCGCCCGGTATTTCTGGCCGCGCCCCTCGGTCACGGCGGATGCTCCCTACAATGCCGGCGCTTCCACAGGTTCGAATCTCGGACCAACCTCGGTCGCGCTGAAGGAGCGCGTTGCGGCCGAGGTGGCAAAGCTGAAAGGAGCAGGCGTGGCCGGCCCGATTCCTGCCGACGCAGCAACCGCATCCGGTTCCGGCCTCGACCCGGACATCTCCCCCGAATACGCCAGGGCACAGATCGTCCGGATCGCCACGGCTCGCGCCATTTCAGCATCGGAGGTGACGATGCTGGTTGAACGTCAGACGAACGGTCGCTTGCTCGGCCTTATTGGTGAGCCGCGCGTCAACGTGTTGGAAATCAACCTTGCTTTGGATGCGCTGAAAGCCGGACAATAGCGTATGGCCGACGCGACCCGCGACCCTGAACGGCGACCTGATCCTGATGCGCTCCTGGCACTTGCCGGGCAGTCTGGGCGCGGCCGGCTGACGCTTTTTCTGGGTGCGGCGCCGGGCGTCGGCAAGACCTACGCCATGCTCGCCCGTGCGCGGCGGCTGAAGGCGGAAGGCAGCGACATTGTCGTCGGCCTGGCCGAAACGCATGGCCGTGCCGAAACGGGGGCATTGCTCGACGGTCTGGAGGTGCTGCCCCGCCGGCAGGTTGCCTATCAGGGCAGGTTGGTCGAGGAGTTTGACCTTGATGCCGCACTGACGCCGGCCCCGCGTCCTTATCGTCGATGAACTGGCGCACAGCAACGCAGCCGACAGTCGCCACCCGAAACGCTACCAGGACATTGAGGAACTGCTCGCAGCAGGGATCGACGTCTGGTCGGCGATGAACATCCAACATTTGGAAAGCCTTTCCGATGTCGTGGCCCAGATTACCGGCGTCCACGTACGCGAACGGGTGCCGGACATTGTCCTGGCGCGTGCCGATGAGGTGCTGCTGGTGGATCTTGCACCGGCCGAACTGATTGAGCGCCTGAAGGAGGGCAAGGTCTACCTGCCGGGCAATGCGCAGCGCGCGGCCGATGGCTTCTTTCGGATCGGCAATCTAACGGCGTTGCGCGAACTGGCGCTGCGCCGCACCGCCGACAGGGTCGACGACCAGATGGTCGACTACCTCAAGCAGAATGCCATCGAAGGACCGTGGCACACGGCAGAGCGATTGCTCGTCTGCGTGGGACCGGAGGCCTTGTCGGAAAAAGTGGTAAGAACCGCCGCGCGGCTGGCCTCTGGGCTCAACGCACCATGGCTTGTCGTCTCCATCGAGCGCGCCGACCGCGCATCCATGTCTGCAAGCGCCGCGCAGAAGCTGGACCTTCTTTTCAAGCTTGCCGAGAGCCTTGGAGCGGAAACGCGCCGTGTCGTTGGTTCCGATTTCGTCGACGAGATTCTCAAGCTGGCACGCCGCGAACACGTCACCCAGATCGTTATCGGAGGCAGAAAGCAGGGCCTGCTTCGCGCCTTGTTCAGGAAGTCGCTCCCCGATGCCTTGATCGCTGAGGTCGCGGGCGTCGGTGTTCACGTAGTGACGGACAGCGGCGGACTGGCAGACAGCGGGGCGGCTCCTTTAAGCGATGTTCGAGAACTGACGCGACGTAGATTCAAGCTGCCCTGGATGGGCCTTGGCGTCTCCGTCATCGCGGTGGGGGTCGCCTCTCTCGTTGGGTTGGCGATCAACCATGTTTTCGACCTACCCAACGTATCCGCCATCTATCTGCTCGCCGTGCTGGCCGCTGCTGTCTTTGGCGGCTACTCCGCAGCCCTGGCCGCCGCGCTTCTTTCGGCCGTAGCCTATAATTTCTTCTTCATCGCTCCGGTCGAGACGTTCACGATTGCATCGCCCCATGAAGTCGTCGGTTTGCTGATCTACGTCCTGACCGCATTGATCGCCGGCGGTCTCACTTCCCGCATTGCCGAACAGATGAGCGTCGCGCGAGCGCGCGCGGTTTCGACCCAATCGCTTTATGATTTTTCCAGAAAGCTCTCCGGCGCAGCGACAGCCGACGAAGTTGTGTGGGCGGCGGTCTCCCAGGTTAGGGGCATACTGCGCCGAAGCATCGTCTTTTTGCTGCCGAGTGATGGCGAGCTTTCGTTAAGCGCCGCCTGGCCGCCTGATACCGAGCTCGATGTTGCAGACATGACCGCTGCACGTTGGGCTTTCGAGAAGCAGGAACCGGCAGGCAGCGCAACCGCCACGCTGCCGAACAGCGCATTTCAGTTCAGGCCATTAAGGAGCCCCTCAGGCGTCGTCGCAGGAGTGATCGGATACAGCAGGGCGGACAACAGCCTCGACGCGGCGGAAGAGCAGATGTTGGCGACCCTTGTCGATCAGACGGCAATCGCAATCGACAGGGCACGCCTGTCGAGGCAAAGCCTCGATCAGGAAGCCAGATTGCAAGGCGAGCGCTTCCGCTCCTCGCTCCTTTCGTCGATATCCCATGATTTGAAAACGCCGCTTGCCACCATCACCGGTGCAGTGAGCAGTCTGCGGCAACTGGGCGACAAGATGAGTCCGGAAAGCCGCGACGACTTGCTGATTTCCATCGAGCAGGAAGGCGAACGCCTGTCTCGCTTTGTGGCCAATCTCCTCGATATGACCCGCATCGAGGCTGGCACAGTCAATGCGCGTCGCGATTGGGTGGACATCGCCGATATCGTCCGCGCCGCGGTCGGGCGTGCCGAGCGCTACTTCCCCGGGAAGGTGATTGAAACAAGCATCGCGCCCGATCTTCCTCTGATCAAAGGTGACAGTGTCCTGCTGGGACAATCGCTGTTCAACCTGATCGACAATGCGATCAAGTATGGCGGCGATGAGCCGGTCAGCATCTATGCGCGCAGCAATGGGGCGGAGGCGGTGATTTCGGTGACCGACCTGGGCAAGGGCATCCCCGGCAAGGAACTCGACAAAATCTTCGAGAAATTCTACCGGCGAGGCAAGGCTGATGGACGCCGGCCAGGCGCGGGCCTTGGTTTGGCCATCGCCAAGGGGTTTGTTGAGGCCATGGGTGGAGCGATTAGGGCGGAGAGTCCCGCGCAAAGACGACGTGGGACGCGAATCGTACTTCGCTTTCCAGTCGACTCACCACCCGGCTCCGCCGAGGCATCCGGATGAATGCCGGGCGTATTCTCGTTGTGGACGACGAGCCCCAAATCCAGCGCTTTCTCAAGCCGGCCTTGAGCGCAGCGGGCTATGAGGTGATCGAAGCGACAACCGGCGCGGAAGCGTTGAAGGCAACGGCCACATCCGTGCCGGATATTGTCATCCTCGATCTCGGACTGCCCGACATGGACGGCAAGGAAGTGATCGCCAGGATCCGCGCCTGGTCCGAGATCCCCGTAATCATCCTTTCAGCCCGTGACCGCGAATCTGAGAAAATTGCTGCGCTCGACCTCGGCGCGGACGACTATATTGAAAAGCCCTTTGGCATAGGCGAATTGACGGCCCGCATCCGAACGGCGCTTCGTCACCGGATCAAAAAGGACGGCGGCGAAATCGCTGTCAGCGTCGATGGCTTGGAGATTGATACGGTTCGCCGATTGGTCTCGCGCGACGGCGCTGCGCTGAAACTGACGCCGAAGGAGTACGACCTGCTCATCCTGCTTGCTCGCCACGCGGGCCGGGTTGTCACGCACAAGACCTTGTTGACGGCGGTATGGGGGCCGGCACATGGCGACGACCTGCACTATCTGCGCGTCTTCATCGGTCAGCTGCGCAGCAAGATAGAGCGCGATGCAACGAGCCCGCAAATTCTTCGCACGGAACCCGGTGTCGGTTATCGCTTTGTCATCGACTGAGGCCAGACCATCCACGCGGACCGAGAGGCAGTAGCCCATGCTGACAGCATATTATCATGACGGCGACCGCCTCGTTTCGGGCGAACTCCTCGGCAAGGCGAAGCCGGTCTGGATCGACATGCTCGACCCGACGAAGGAAGAAGAGCGTGCGGCCGAACAGCAGCTGAAGATCAGCATCCCCACACGCGAGGAGATGCACGAAATCGAAGTGTCCTCCAGGCTCTACACGGAGAACGGTGCGCTCTACATGACGGCGACGTTGCCGGAGAAAGCAGACAGCGACCATGCTGTCATGATGCCGGTTACCTTCATCCTGACGAAGGATCGACTGGTCACAGTGCGCTATCATGAGCCGGGCGCGTTCACGACATTTCCCCAGCGCGCCAAGCAGGTCGACCTGGCTTGCGACAACGCCGAATCGGTTCTCGTCGGCATTCTCGAAGCCGTGGTTGACCGCCTGGCCGACGTGCTCGAAAAAGCCAGCCTCGACATCGTCGCAATCGGTCGCGACATCTTTCACCCGGACCCGAAGCGGGTGCGGCAACGCAATATCGGCTTCCAGATCATCCTTCGGCAGATCGGCCGCAAGGAGTCGCTGGTATCGAACGTTCAGGAAAGCCTGATGACGTTGCAGCGGGTGGCAAGCTACTTCGATCAGGCCATGCGCAGCCGTAAGGCGGGCGCGCCGCTGACCAGCAGGATCAAGACATTGTCGCGCGACATTCGCTCCTTGTCCGAACACGCTATCACGCTGGCCCAGAAGATCGTCTTCATGCTCGACGCGACGCTCGGAATGATCGGCATTGCCCAGAATGACATCATCAAGATTGTCTCGGTGGCGGCGGTCGTGTTCCTGCCGCCGACACTCATCGCCTCCATCTACGGCATGAACTTCGACTTCCTGCCGGAGTTGAAGTGGTCGTTCGGCTATCCGTTCGCTTTGGTTGTAATGGTGATTTCAGCCATCGTGCCGGCCTGGATTTTCCGGCGGCTTGGCTGGATTTGACCGAATGGGGTTGTTTGACGGGCTGAAGGACAATGTCCGGCTCCCGCGAAAGATGACCCGGGCCTCAACACCCCATTTGGGTTTCCTCGACGGCATCGCGCCGCGACGTGCTGCCACTAGCAGGCTTCTCTGATTGGGGTAGGTGAGGTCAAGCTTTTCCTGTCTTTTTTCGGATCATGTTCCCCGTGGGTCACTCGCTTCTCTTCGCGGTCGATCATGGGGTCAGGAGAGCGAGGCGCAGCGGGGTTTTTGGGATGTTGAGGATCGTCTGATAGAACTCTCTGCGGGCGCGCCGATCCTTCGAGAAGGCGCCGACCAGGCTGCGTGATCTGAAGCGGGCGCAGACACGCGCCCCGCCGCGTCGAGGCGGCGACGAGATCGATCTTG
>Ga0190271_10001176_pt1 | contig 14554 bp, 13 predicted proteins | sample Popmic356T_FD_133747 | JGI IMG/M metagenome (GOLD analysis project Ga0190271, IMG submission 133747) | Populus adjacent soil microbial communities from riparian zone of Weber River, Utah, USA - 356 T | ecosystem: Environmental > Terrestrial > Soil > Riparian zone | place: USA: Utah | collected...
CGGGCACGGCCATGATCTCGTCGATGCGCTCGACCGCCTTTGCATGCTCGATGGTAATCACGCACACCATTTCTTCGTCGGCGGCCGCCATGTAGTCGGGCATCGGCATGCCCCAGCGGAACGGTGCGTGGAATGGTCCCCACTGCCGCTCGCCTTGCGGCGGATAGTGCATGCAGCGCACGGCGCGGACGGCGTCCACCGACGAGCTGATCATCGGAAAATTGATGCCGAACGCGCCGAAATCCATCGGCGCCTTGGCCAGATGCGGCTGGTTGTCGGCGATGCGCACGAGCGGCACGCAACGTGTGCCGGAGGTGGCGACGATCATCGCGTGCGCCGTCGAAAGGTCGATCGGGCCGTGCTCGAGATCGACCACGATCCAGTCGAGGCTCGCAGCCATGATCTGCACGGCCTGCACGCTCGGCATGGTCGCGATCGCGCCGAACGCAGGCTTCTTCTCGCGCCACAGGGCGCGCAGGCGGTTCAACGGCTTGGGCTCCCCGGTCATCCGCACCCTTCCAGTCGAGGGGCTTCGGGAGCGTTCAAGGCTTGCGCTTGATCACGCCGTACCAGCCGAGGCCCTTGTACGTCTCGTATCCCGGTGTGGCATGAAACGCCACCGTCGATTGATCGGCGGCGACATAGTAGCCGCTGGTACGCCCACCAGTTTCAAGCGAAAACGTATCGGCAAGGCTGTGACTGTCGTTGCTGGAGGCGATGATTCTCCGCTTCGCGTCGACGAGCACCACCGTGGTGTGCTGCCATTCCTCCGCGTCGAGCCGCGCACCCCTGACGATGGTACGGGCCTGGGGCGCCCAGTCGAAGTGGATCGCGAGCACGCCGCGCGGGCGGCCGTTGCTTTCGCCGCCCTCGCGAACGGATGCCGCATAAGTTGCAACCTGGGAGTTGCCGAGAGCATTGCACGTGCTGATGTCGGCTACGCTGAAGTCGTCTCCGGACGACAGCGCCGCAGCGCCTGCAAACCACGGTTCGCGCGCGACGTTCAGGCCTTTGACGGAGTACCGCTCCGGCCGGCCGTTAGCGATGACGCGCCCTTCCAGATCGCACAGCCACAGATCGAGATACACGGTATAGGCGCCAAGGATGACACCAAGCCGCTTTGACGCCCAGGCGCAACTCTGGTCCGTCGGGTTCGCCGCGCAGTCGACGATCGCGCTGTCGGTCGCCCACCAGCGGACGTCGCAGGTTCGCTCATAGAGATTGCGATCGATGATTTCGATGGCATTCAGCGCAAGGTCTACCAGCCGGCTGCCGACCGCGGCATCCGCCATGCTTGCGGTTGCGTTCCCCAGGTCGTCGATCTGCGTTGCGAGCTCCGCACGCAGCTGCTCCGAAATCAGCTCCACCTTGTTGGCAATTTCGCGCACCTCTGCCGCGACCACCGAGAAGCCGCGCCCGTGATCGCCGGCGCGCGCGCTCTCGATCAGGGCATTGAGCGCCAGCATGCGCAGTGCCCCCGTGATCTTCTGGATTTCGGTGATTTTTCCCGCCGCGGTGTCGCGGACCAGGTGCGTGCGGGAAACGGTATCTGAAATGATCTGCGAGAGCTTTGCAGCCCCACCCTCGGTTTGGGCTGCGACATCCGGGAGGCTCATTGGCACGGGAATCCGTATGTGACTAAGAATTAGGCAGGATCAAAACTGCAGCAATGTTGCCAATTTATGTTTAAGCGCAGGTAAATGCGGCCGGCCCCGCGTTCGCCGGGCCAGCCGTACTGGTCGAAAGATCTTATGGTCGAGTGGCGCGCGGTCAGTCGAGCTTGAAACCGAGCGCGATCAGCGCGGAGCGAATCTTGTCACGGCCATTGATTGATTTCGCGTCACGCCAGCGGCCCTTCATTGCGCCGGTCCAGCCGACTTCCTTGATCTTTTCCGAGCGCTGGAACGCCGTCAGCGTTGCATCGTAACTGTCGAGTGCTTCCTGCGGCAGGCTCGAGTCGTACTGCTCGCGGTGCAGGATCACGCGCTGCGGCAGCCGCGGCTTGACGTTGAACGGGCGCGCCGGATCGGGTGTGCCGACGCACATGCCGAACGCTGCGACGACGTTCGGCGGCAGCTTCAGGATGCGCGCGACCTCCTGCGGGTTGTTGCGGAGCGCGCCGATGTACACCATGCCGAGCCCGAATGATTCCGCAGCAACCGTTGCGTTCTGCGCGGCGAGCGCTGCATCGACGACCGAAACGACGAAGCTTTCGAGGAAGCCGGTGGCGTCGGTCGGGTAGTTGTGCCGCTCGCCCATCTGCTTGGTGCGCGAAAGATCGGCGCACCAGACCAGCAGCACCGGACACTCCTCCATGTGCTTCTGGCCGCTGGCGATCTTCGCCAGCGCCGCCTTGGTCTCGGCGTTCTCAACCGCGATCACCGTCCACGCCTGCACGTTGGATGATGACGACGCCGATTGTGCCGCGGCGACCAGCGCTTCGAGCACGCCGGACTGCAGAGGATCGCTAAGGAAGCCGCGTACCGAACGATGGCTCAGCAGCAGTTCGATCGTGTCGTTCCAGGCAAGCACAACGCCGGACTCGGCGGCGCCATAGCGCGCGGCGACCGAAGAAGAGACGTCGCAACTGACCGGCACGGCGGTGGTCGGCGTCCTGATGCTTTCGTTCATGTCCAGCCCCTGGTTGTTGTTTGTCTTGCTATCGGTGGTGCGGCGTTACGCACCGGTGATGAATGGATTTGTCTGCCGTTCCTGGCCGAAGGTCGAGCCGGGTCCGTGGCCACAGATGAAGCTGACATCGTCGCCGAGCGGCAGCAGCTTGGTCATGATTGACAGGATCAGGGTGGCGTGGTCGCCGCCCGGCAAATCCGTGCGTCCGACCGAACCGCTGAACAGCACATCGCCGACATGGGCGAAGCGCATCTCCTTCGAGAAGAACACCACGCTGCCGGGCGAGTGGCCGGGGCAATGAAAAATCTCGAAGCTCAATTCGCCGACCGTGACCTTGTCCCCCTCGTTGAGCCAGCGGTCGGGTGTGACGTTGCGGAAGCCATCGACGCCGAAGCGCTTGCCGTTCTCGACCAGCGTGTCCAGCAGGTACTTGTCGGCGATGTGCGGTCCTTCGATCGGCACGCCGCCGAGCTTTTCCTTCAGCTCCGCTGCGCCGCCGGCGTGATCGAGATGGCCGTGCGTCAGCCAGATCTTGTCCACCGTGACACCGGACTGGGCGATCGCGGCTTCGATGTCAGGCACGTCGCCGCCGGGATCGACAACCACGGCGCGCTTGGTCGTCTCGCACCAGATCAGCGTGCAGTTCTGCTCGAACGGCGTGACCGGAATGATCGCCGCCCGCGCCTTTGGCTGTTCGGTGGCCGCCTGCGTTTCGTTTGTCATGCCCTTCCCATGGCCGATTTTCGGGCTCCGGAAAAGGGTAAAGGGGGTGTGGGCGACGAGGGGCAGGGTTGAAAATGGCCCGGCTTTCAGCCGTGCTCCGCCTTTAGCCGTCAGGAGAACGGCTTTGTTTCGCTCGCCTGTGGCCATTCAAAGAACGATGACGCCGAGCGGAACTCGCTGCGGCCTTGGAACGAACCTGCTGCTCGCCTAAAATCCCGCCATGAGTCTCTACGCCTTGCCCGAAGCCTTGAGCCTGCCTGTGGACCGCCGCCAGTCCGAGACCGCGCTTACGGTCGCACGCGGCACCTCGCGCCTGCTGCGCTCGCTCGGGTTTTCGACCGTGGCCGAACTCCCGCTACCGTCGGGTCGGCGTGCGGACCTCGTGGCGCTGAACGAGCGAGGCGATATCTGGATTGTGGAGATCAAGTCGTCGCTCGCCGACCTGCGCGCGGACGCCAAGTGGGAAGACTATCGCTTCCACTGCGACCGTCTGTTCTTTGCCTTCACTCGTGACTTGTGCTGCGAGATTTTCCCGCCGGAGACCGGGTTGATCGTTGCCGACGCCTATGGCGCCCACATGCATTGCGAGGCGCCGGAACATCGGCTGGCGGCAGCCACGCGCAAGGCGATGTTGCTGCGCTTTGCCGCCACCGCCGCGCAGCGGCTCGCGCGGCTGGCCGATCCTGACGGGTTTCTGGAGGGATAGGCCCGCTATCTCTCGATTTCGATTTCGCGCGTTGGCACCAGCGAGGCGAGCAGCGCGGCGACGTAGTTCAGCGTCATTTGCGCCGGGAACTGGGCGCGGCCCCGGACCTTGATATGCGGCGGTGAGAAATTGCTGGCCGGCCAGGCGATCACATAGTCTTCGACCAGTCCGTGGCGTTTGGTGGCTTCGAGACGGGAAGAGATCGCCAGATGACGGGCTTTACGCATGCGTGACACCGCGGTTTCGAATGGAACACGGTGTCAACGTGGCCGCGTCGGATGTGTTCCATATGACATGGATCGAGGACGCCGGAATTTAGCCGTCGTTTACGTCACGCTGTTGTCACGAATCCGAATCAGCGCGGGGCGCGCTTGGCAAGGATGCGCTGCAGCGTGCGGCGGTGCATGTTCAGCCGGCGCGCGGTTTCCGAGACGTTGCGGTTGCACATCTCGTAGATGCGCTGGATGTGTTCCCAGCGCACGCGGTCGGCCGACATCGGATTTTGCGGCGGCTCGGTCTTCGACGATCCGGTCGCGAGCAGGGCGTTGACCACGTCGTCAGCGTCGGCCGGCTTGGCGAGATAGTCGACGGCACCGAGCTTCACGGCCGTAACGGCAGTTGCGATGTTTCCGTAGCCGGTCAGCACGATTGCACGGGCGTCGGGACGCTGCCGCTTCAGCGCCGACACCACGTCCAGGCCGTTGCCGTCGCCCAGACGCAGGTCGACCACCGCGAAGGCAGGCGCCGAACGTGCAATGTGCGCCAGCCCGTCAGCGACGGTTTCGCTGGTGCGGACGATGAAGCCGCGGGCTTCCATCGCGCGTGCCAGGCGCTCGAGGAAGGCCTTGTCGTCCTCCACGATCAGCAGATTGCGATCGGCCATGGCGAGGATCGTCGGCGAAGCCGTAACGGCTGCTGTATCGAGGCTGCTCAAGGTCTCGGCGCTCCGGTTTCGAACTCGACAAGATATGGCGTTTCGGCGCGGCTCTGCCAAGGCCTGAATGGTCGGGCGCGCAGACCTGTCCAATCGTTAATTTGCCGATTCAACCTTCAACTCCTCGGCCTCGAAGGCGTCACGCAGCCAGATGATGTGAACGATGGCGCCATGCGCGGGAAAAGTCCGGTTGCGGAACGAAACCTTGGCGCCGCTACGCTCCAGCAGGGTGCGGGCAATGAAAATCCCGAGCCCTAATCCGCCCGAACCGCTGTCCGGCGGCCGGCGCGACACATATGGCTCGCCGATCTTGCGCAGGATGTCCGGGGCAATGCCCGGTCCGTCGTCGGCGATGACGATCTCGACGTTGCGCGAATCCCACCACGCATCCACTTCCACCGCCTCGCGGGCAAAATCGACAGCGTTCTCCAGAATGTTGCCGAGGCCGTACAGGACGGCGGGGTTGCGATGGGTCACCGGCTCGTTCTTTCCGGGCACGGTCTGACGGACCCGGATGGCAATGCCGAAATCCCGATGCGGGGCAACGGCTTCCTCGACCAGCGCCGACAGCCGCATGCGATCGAACGGCGCGCCGGTCGACGACAGCTGTGCAAGCTTTGCCAGGATGTCGCGGCAGCGCTGGGTCTGCTCGCGCAAGGTGCGGATGTCGGAGGCTGCCGGCGACGCCGGGTCGAGCGTTCGTTCCAGTTCGCGCACGATCAGTGTGATGGTCGAGAGCGGCGTGCCGAGTTCGTGCGCGGCTGCGGCGGCGAGCCCGTCGAGCTGTGTCAGATGCTGCTCGCGCGTCAACACCAGTTCGGTCGCGGCGAGTGCGTCGGAAAGCTTGCGCGCCTGTTCGGTCGCCTGAAATGCGTAGAGGCTCGTCACGCCGATCGCGAGGATGGTCGAAAGCCAGCCCGCGAGCGAATAGGTGATCGGCAGGTTGAGCGGATCGTTCTCCGCCCAGGGCAGCGGCAGGTGCCAGAACGTCAATGCCGTGGAGCTCGCGGCCGCGAACGCGGCGAGCGCCAGTGTCAGCCGCGGCGGCAGCGCGGTGGCGGCAATCAGCGTCGGCGCCACGATCAGGATCAGGAATGGATTGTCCATGCCGCCGGTCAGGAACAGGAGTGCATCGAGTTCGGCGATCATCAGTGCGAGCAGGCCCGCGGCATATTTCGGCTCGAGCCGCCGCATCGGGTCGAAAGCGATCTGCAGCGCGACGTTCACGGTCGCCGAGAACGCGATCACCGCAAGGCAGGGAATCAGCGGCAGCTCGAAATCGAGGCCCTGTACGACGACGAAGATGGTCGCGAGCTGTCCGAGCACGGCGAGCCAGCGCAGCCGCAGAATCGTGTCCAGGCGGACATGGGGGCGTGGTTCGCGGAAATCGGTGGCGGCTGCATCGGACATCTGCGCGTCATATTGCCCTTCGAGGCCCCCGGTTACAAACAGCTTTCGAACAATTGAGCTAGTGTCCCATATCCGAAGTTCGCTTACTTGAAGCAAGTCCGGGAGCGAACTTCGGATTCGACAAGGACACTGGCAAATCCATGGTTCTGGTGTCGTTTGTGGTTCGGAAATTCGCACGACGGACTCGCGGCAACGAGGGTGCGAATTTCTGAACCACGACACTTGCGGCACTTTGCGATCGAAGGGCTGTCGCATAGGGTTGCGCGCGCAAAACGATCCCGGTCCGGAATGCCGAAAGCCATGCACAACGCGTCTGCCGCCATCGAGGTCGATCGCCTCGTCAAGATCTACAAGGCGACGCCGGCCGTGAACGACGTTTCCTTCAGCATTTCGCGGCAGAGCGTGACGGCGTTGCTGGGCGGCAATGGCGCCGGCAAGACGACGACCATCGGCATGATCATGGGCCTGATCCGTCCGACATCGGGCGCCGTTCGCGTGCTCGGTCACAGCATGCCCGACGAGAGCGCGCACGTGCTCGGCCGCATGAATTTCGAGAGCCCGTATGTCGACATGCCGATGCGGTTGACGGTGCGGCAGAACCTGACCGTGTTCGGCAGGCTCTATGCCGTGCAGGATGTGCGCTCGCGCATCGATCAGCTCGCCACTGAGCTGGAGTTGAAGGAGTTTCTCGACCGCCCGAGCGGCAATCTGTCGGCCGGGCAGAAAACCCGCGTGTCGCTGGCGAAGGCGCTGGTCAACCAGCCCGAACTGCTGCTGCTCGACGAGCCAACCGCTTCGCTCGATCCCGACGCCGCCGACTGGATCAGGCGGCACCTGGAAGACTATCGCAAGAAGCGCGGGGCCACCATTCTGCTCGCCTCGCACAACATGCTCGAAGTCGAGCGGTTGTGCGATCGCGTCATCATCCTCAAGCGCGGCCGCATCGAGGACGATGACACCCCGTCCGGAATTCGCGCGCGCTACAACCGTACGACGCTGGAGGAGGTGTTTCTCGACGTCGCGCGCGGGCGTGTGGAGAAGGCGTCATGAGCACGGCAGCGACGCACGGTTTCCGGCGCGGGATCGGCTGGCATCGCGTAGGTGCGATGCTGCTTCGCCACTGGTATCTGCTGACGTCATCCTGGCCCCGTCTGCTGGAGATGGTGTACTGGCCGGCGTTGACGCTGATCTCCTGGGGCTTTCTGCAGAACTATATCAGCAGCAACGCCGGCTTCTTTGCCAAGGCGGGTGGGACGCTGATCGGCGCGGTCATCCTGTGGGATATCCTGTTTCGCGGTCAGCTCGGCTTCTCGATCTCGTTTCTCGAAGAGATGTGGTCGCGCAACCTCGGCAACCTGATGATGTCGCCGCTGACGCCGTTCGAATTCCTGCTGTCGCTGATGATCATGAGCGTCATCCGCCTCGCCATCGGCATTGTGCCGATGATGGTGATGGCGGCTGTCTTCTTCGACTTCAACATGCTGGGCCTCGGCTTCGCGCTGGTCGCGTTCTTCTGCAACCTGATTCTGACGAGCTGGGCGGTGGGGATCGTCGTCTCCGGATTGGTGGTTCGCAACGGCATGGGCGCGGAAAGCCTCGCCTGGACGCTGGTGTTCATCCTGCTGCCGCTGGCCTGCGTCTACTACCCCGTCTCGGTCCTGCCGGCGTGGCTGCAGCCGGTCGCCTGGCTGCTGCCGCCGACCTATGTGTTCGAGGGGATGCGGGCGCTGATGATCGACAAAGTGTTTCGCGCCGACCTGATGGTCGAGGCCCTGGCGATCAATGCCGTGCTGTTCGTCGTTGCGATCTTCGCCTTTATCGCGCTGCTCAATAGCGCACGTGGCGCCGGCAAACTCATCCAGTCGGGTGAATAACGCGGCGCTGCCGGCCAAACACGAACGGCCGGCGGGCCCGAAACCTTTGGCTAACCTCGCCTAACAGACCTGAGGCGCATTGACGCGCCGGAAACCTCTCTCCATTATGCTGCGCTGCAAAAGGGGATTTGGGAAAATAGATGCCAATTGGTGAATTTGGCGGCGCGCCGCCAGCTGCAAGTGAAGGCACACCGGCGCTTACGACGCCACTCTACTGGATGTACGAGATGGGGCAGGCGTCGCTCAACCCGCTGCGGGCGATAACGGACGCGACCAAGCTCCTGTTCCAGAACCCGCTCAACCCGCTCTCTCACACCGAGTTCGGCAAATCGATCGCCGCCGGTTGCGAGCTCTTCGAGCGCACGACGCGGCGCTACGGCAAGCCGGAGTGGGGCATCAAGGATGTCGAGGTCTCCGGCATGCGCGTGCCGGTGCACATCCATCCGATCTGGGAACGCCCTTTCTGCAAGCTGCTGTATTTCGAGCGGATGATCACGCGGCCGCCACGCAAGCCGCAGCCGCGCGTCCTGATCGTCGCGCCGATGTCGGGCCACTATGCGACGTTGTTGCGCGGTACGGTGGAAGCGTTCCTGCCCGATCACGACGTCTACATCACCGACTGGGCGGATGCGCGCATGGTGCCGATGGCGGCCGGCCGCTTCGATCTCGACGACTACATCGACTACGTGATCGAGATGCTGCAGTTCCTCGGCGGTAATATTCATGTGGTGGCCGTGTGCCAGCCGTCGGTGCCGGTGATCGCAGCGGCGGCGCTGATGGAGGCTAGCAAGGATCCGTTCGTGCCGCTGTCGATGACGCTGATGGGCGGGCCGATCGACACCCGAAGCAATCCGACCGCGGTGAACAATCTCGCGCAGGAGCGTGGCATCGAATGGTTCCGCAATAACGTCATCACCAGGGTGCCGTTCCCGCATCCGGGTTTCATGCGCGACGTCTATCCGGGCTTCCTGCAGCTGAACGGCTTCGTCAGCATGAACCTCGACCGCCACATCGACGCGCACAAGAACCTGTTCCGCCATCTGGTGGACGGCGACGGCGACAGCGCGCAGAAGCATCGCGAGTTCTATGACGAATATCTGGCGGTGATGGATCTCGCCGCCGAGTATTACCTGCAGACCGTGGACACGGTGTTCGTCAAGCACGCGTTGCCGAACGGCACGATGACCCATCGCGGCAAGCCGGTGGACCTGACGAAGATTGAGCGCATCTCGCTGATGACGGTCGAAGGCGAGAAGGACGACATCTCCGGCATCGGCCAGACCGAGGCCGCGCACCGGCTGTGTTCGTCGCTCAGCGCGGACAAAAAGGTGCATTACATGCAGAAGGGCGTAGGGCACTACGGCGTCTTCAACGGCTCGCGCTTCCGCTCGGAGATCGTACCGCGCATTTCCGATTTCATGCTCAACGCCGCGCAAGGCAGGAAGCTGCACGTGGTCGGGGGACGGTAAGGCCTTGTCATTTGGGGCCCGGAACGCGCGAACCCTTAATCCCGAAGTAACTTGCACGTGGCCGACAATCTCTGGTTCCGGGTTCGCGAGCGTTGCTCGCGCCCCGGAATCACGCTTCACACGCTATACTCACCCCCATGAGTCGTGAACGTTTTGGCCTCGGCTGGCTCCCGCTGCTGCGCGGTATCGGTGCGATCAAGCGGTCGCGCGCGACGGCGGCCGGGCCTGCGCCGCAGATCATCACGGTCGTTGCGAACGGCGATAGCTGCGACGTTACGGTGCGCCGCCACCGCCGGGCCCGCCGTTACACGCTGCGCATCCACGCCACCCGCCGCGAGGCGATCCTGTCGATGCCGATGCGCGGCAATCTCACCGATGCGAAGGATTTCGCGCACCGGCATGGCGCGTGGCTAGCCGAACGACTGCGCAAGCTGCCGGACAGCATCGCTTTCGTCGATGGCGCAATGCTGCCGTTGCGTGGGGAGCCGCATCTTGTCGTCCACCGTCCGCGTTCGCGCGGCACCGTCTGGTGCGATTGCGGCGATGACGGCATTAACCTGCTGTGCGTCGCAGGTGACGCCGCGCACACGGCCCGACGCGTCAAGGATTACCTGAAACGCGAAGCACGGCGCGATCTCACGGTGGCCGTGCGGAAGCATGCCGACGCACTGGGTGTCACATTCAAACGCATCAGCGTCCGCGACCAGTCGAGCCGCTGGGGCTCCTGCAACTCCGATGGTGTGCTGTCGTTCTCATGGCGGCTGATCCTCGCGCCCCCCTACGCACTCGATTATCTCGCCGCGCACGAGGTCGCGCACCTGGTTGAGATGAACCACTCGGTCCGCTTCTGGCGGGTGGTGGATCGTATCTGTCCCGAGATGGAGCGGGCCAAGGCGTGGATCACTGCGCACGGTAATGAGTTGCACCGGTACGGGGTGAGCGACTGAGTTCTCAGTCATGCCCATAGCCGTTCGAAGAACGGAGTCGCTTCGCGCGCCTATGGAAAGCCGGCATCCAGTACGCCGCAGCGGATGTGATCGAATCTTCGACGCTCTGGAATACTGGGTCCCGCTTCGCGGGGACGACGCCAAGGGCTACCGTCGCCCCAACAGCTTGTCCATCAGCCAGCCATCGATGCCGGCTTCGGCGACGGGGCGCTGTGACGGCTGTGCGGAGGCCGTGCGTGCAGAAGGCGGCGGCGTCGCCTGATGCGCCGGTCCCGCTTGTGCGGCTGAATAGTTTGCGAAGCCACCGCCACCGGGCAGAGCCGCGACCGCTACGCCCTGATGCGCGGTGCGCATGAAGCGGGTCCAGACTTCCACCGGTAGTCCGCCGCCGGTGGCCTTCTTTGTCGGCGAGTTGTCGTCATTGCCGAGCCACACGCCGGTGACGAGGTTTGCCGTGTAGCCGACAAACCAGGCGTCGCGGAAATCCTGGCTGGTGCCGGTCTTGCCCGCGGCATACCAGCCGGGAATTTCGGCCTTGCGCGCGGTGCCAGAGGCCAGCGTCTCATGCATCATCGCATTCATCATGCCGACGGCGCGCATGTCGACGACCTGTCCGAACAGTTCCTTCGGACGTTTGTAGAGTGTCCTGTTGCCTTCGACGGTGCGGATCCGCTCGACCACATGCGGCGTTGCACTCTGGCCGCCGTTGGCGAACGGCGCATAGGCGCCGACCAGTTCGAGCAGTGTGACTTCCGACGTGCCGAGGGCGATCGAGGCGTTCGGCTCCAGCTTCGAGGCCACACCGAGCCGATGCGCCGTGCGCACCACGCTCTTCGCGCCGACTTCGAGACCGAGCCGCACCGCCACCGTGTTGAGCGACATCGCCAGCGCCTGGGTCAGCGTCACCTGGCCGAAATACTCCTTCGTGTAGTTTTCCGGCGTCCAGCCCTTCACGTTGATCGGCGAGTCCAGACGCAAGGTGTCGGGCGCGAGCCCGTTCTCGATCGCGGTCAGAAACACAAACGGCTTGAATGCGGAACCGGGCTGCCGCTTAGCCGTGACCGCGCGGTTGAACTGGCTGTCCGCATAGTTGCGGCCCCCGACCATCGCCCGCACGGCACCTTGCGGCGTCATCGCCACCAGCGCTCCCTGAGTGACGTTGAACTTCACGCTCTTGGCCGCGAGTTCGTCGATGACGGCCGCCTCCGCTACGCTCTGCAGCTTCGGATCGATCGAGGTCTCGACCACGATGTTCTGGTCGACCTGGCCGACGAGGTCGTCGAGCACGTCGATGATCCAGTCGGCGACATAGTTGATCGTCCCGGCGCCCGCAGCCCTGACGACATAGGCCGGATTGCCGATGGTCGTCTTGGCCTGGGCCTCGCTGATGAAGCCCGCGTCGGCCATGGCGCTCAGCACCGTGTGGGCGCGGCGTTCGGCGCCTTCGGGATTGCGGTTCGGCGCGAGGCGCGAGGGCGACTTGACGAGGCCCGCCAGCATCGCCGCTTCCGCCAGCGTGACGTGGCGCGCGGACTTGCCGAAATATTTCTGTGCGGCGGCTTCGACGCCATAGGCGCCGGAGCCGAAGTAGACGCGATTGAGATAGAGTTCGATAATCTCGTTCTTGGAGTATTTGTGCTCGAGCCACAGCGCCAGTTCGACCTCCTGCAGTTTGCGCATCATGGTGCGCTCCTGCGTGAGGAAGATGTTTTTTGCCAGCTGCTGCGTGAGCGTCGAACCACCCTGCGCGACGCCGCGATGCATCACGTTCGCCGTTGCGGCGCGCAGGATGCCCATCGGGTCCACGCCCATGTGTGCGTAGAAGCGGCGATCCTCGATGGCGATGAATGCCTTCGGCAGATGCGCGGGCAGTTCCTTCAGCGCGATGTTGGTGCCGGCCATTTCGCCGCGCGTGGCAAGAACGCTGCCGTCGAAGCCGGCGATCTGGATCGTCGGCGGGCGCTTTGGCACTTCCAGCGACTGGATCGGCGGCAGGTGCGCGCCGACCCAGATGATCACGCCGATGGCACCGATCACCGCCCACAGGCCGAGCACGGCGCCCCAGTATAACATGTTGCCGAAGAAGCCGCGGCCGGAGCGCGATTTCTTGCCGCGCTTTTTGGACTTTTCGCGTGCCTTCGGCTTTTCGTCGTCTTCGTCGTCGGCTCTCCGCTTGCTCATGGCCGGCGGCGCCTTGCGCGTGTCATCGGATGAGCCGACGCGGTCCTGCCGCGTGAGGCGCAGCCCGGACAGGGAACCGGTGAAGCCGAATCGCGGTTCGGTCCGCGATGCCTTGTTTCGCCGCCAGAACATACGCCAACAAACCCGGTCCGGTGCCCCATCGCGGCACGCTAGCCTCCGGGATTTAAGGCCGAGTTAAGCAGAGGTTAATGGCTCGTCATTCGCGCCCCGGAATGACGTCGGGGACGACGTCACGCCGGCCGGAAGATCCACACCAGCGCCAGCGTGACGATGGCCGGCAGTGCCTGCACGTAGAAAATCTTCCGGCTTACGGTGCAGGCGCCGTAGATGCCGGCGATGATGACGCAAGAGAGAAAGAACGTCTTGATGTGGTGCGCCGACAGTCCCCAGGGATAAAACACGCTCCAGATCAGACCGGCAGCGAGGAAGCCATGGTAGAGGCCCTGATTGGCTGCAAGCACCGCGGTATCGCGCGCGCGCTCCGGCGTATTGCCGAAAGTCTTCAGTCCTAGCGGTTTTTCCCAGAGACACATCTCCAGCACGAGAAAGTAGACGTGCAGGAACGCGACAAGCAGCACCAGAATATTGACCGGGTTTGAAGCTCCGATCAGCAAAATCTCGGCAATCCAGGTCAGCATGCCCGTTCTTTCTCAGGCTGCCGGCTGGCTTGCTTCGCCGCCTTCGGCCAACAGGTGGATCAGCGCACGCTTGATTGCCGCCTGCCGCGTCGGCGCGGTGATCTGCGCGCCCAACAGGTCGGTGACATAGAACACGTCGCGCGCCCGTTCGCCGAAGGTCGCAACGTGGGCCGAGGCGATGTTGAGGTTGAGCTTCGAGATCGTCGTCGTCAGCTGATAGAGCAGGCCCGGACGGTCCAGCCCGGACACCTCGATCACCGTGTAACGCTCCGACCACTGATTGTTGATGGTCACCTCCGGCTCGACGGTGAAGGCCCTGGTTCTTGCGCGGCCATTCGCGCGGCGGGCGACCACGTCCGGCAAGCGCACCTTGCCTTCCAGCGCCTGTTCGATCGTCTCGCCGATGCGCGTCGCCCTGCGGCCTTCGTCCTCGTCGCGGTCGTATTCGCGCGAGATCGAGATGGTGTCGAGCGCAAGCCCGTCGGTGGTCGTGTAGATCTGTGCGTCGACAATGTTGGCGCCGGCCGACGCGCAGGCGCCGGCGATAATCGACAGCAGCCAGGGGTGGTCGGGCGCAAGGATCGTCAGTTCGGTGACGCCGCGCGCCTCGTCGAAGCCGACATTGACGGCGAGCTTGTGGCCGGACTTCTCGCTGGCCGCGATGAAGCGGGCGTGGCGAAGCTTCTGCGCTAGATCGACCTTGAGCCAGTAGGCCGGATAGTGGCGTGCGATGTAGGCGTTGAGTTCGGTCTCGGGCCAGTCCTTGAACGCTTCGCGGAACTCCACCTGCGCCACCGCGATGCGCTGGGAGCGGTTGACCTCGGAGAAGCCGCCGGTCAGCGCAGGCTCGGTCTCGTAGTAAAGCGTGCGCAGAAGCTGCGCCTTCCAGCCGTTCCAGACTCCGGGGCCGACGCCGCGGATGTCGGCGGTGGTCAGGATCGTCAGCAGCTTCATCTGCTCCAGCGACTGCACGACGGCGGCGAAATTCTCGATGGTGCGGCGGTCGGACAGGTCGCGCGA
>Ga0190271_10001177_pt1 | contig 14554 bp, 3 predicted proteins | sample Popmic356T_FD_133747 | JGI IMG/M metagenome (GOLD analysis project Ga0190271, IMG submission 133747) | Populus adjacent soil microbial communities from riparian zone of Weber River, Utah, USA - 356 T | ecosystem: Environmental > Terrestrial > Soil > Riparian zone | place: USA: Utah | collected...
CGCTGCCGATGGCGGTGCGCGAGCTGCGGTCCTATCGCGAGGGCCTCTCGGAGGGCCCGGTGCGCTGCGTGGTGTCCGCGCGCGAGACCCGCGAGGCCCGCGCGGTGAGCGACGTGGTCTTCACCGACGCGAGCGGCGCCGTCGTCGCCGAGCTGCTCGGCGTCGAGACCGTGAAGCGCCCGGACGCGAACGGCGCCGTCGTCGCCGAGTTGCTCGCTGTCGAGACCGTGATGCGCCCCGACGAGCCCGGGGTCGCGGCGACAGTGCTCGGCTGAGCGCGGCCGGCGAGCATGGACTTCGAGCCGATCGCGATCGTCGGGCAGTCGTGCACCCTGCCCGACGCGCCGAGCCCAGCCGCCCTCTGGGAGAACCTCGTCGCCGGGCGGAGCGCGCTCTCGGCCGCCCCCGGCGGACCCGAAGGCCGCTGGGGACTCTCGCGTGAGCTGGCGATGGGGCGCGTCGAGGACGCGCTCGACAGGACCTGGTCCGACGTCGGCGGCTACGTCCGGGGCTTCGAGGCCGGCTTCGATCCGAGCGGCTTCCGTATCGACGCGGAGACCATCGCCGCGCTCGATCCCTTGTTCCACTGGGTGCTCGCCGGCGTGCGCCAGGCGCTTGGTGGAGACGCACCGGCGCGCACCGGGCTGGTGCTGGGCAATCTGTCGTTCCCCACCTCGTCGATGTCCCGGTACGCCGAGAGCGTCTGGCTCGACGCGCAGGGCGCGCGGTACGCGGGCGGTGACGCGTCGGCGCGCGCCGGCGTGACGAGACCGCACGCGTTCAACCGGTTCTCGTCGGGACTGCCGGCCCACCTCGCGGCGCGCGCGCTCGGGCTGGACGCGGGGGCCTTCGCGCTCGACGCCGCCTGTGCCTCGTCGCTCTACGCGATCAAGCTCGCCTGCGATCGGCTTCACGATCGCAGCGCCGATGTGATGGTGGCCGGCGGGGTCAACCGCGCCGACGATCTGTTCATCCACGTCGGGTTCTGCGCGCTCGCGGCGATGAGCAGGACGGGGCGCAGCCGGCCCTTCCACCGCGACGCCGACGGGCTCGTCCCCGCCGAGGGCGCGGGCTTCGTGGTGCTGCGCCGGCTCGCGGACGCGGTGGCCTCGGGGAGCCGCGTGCTCGGCGTGATCCGCGGGATCGGGCTCTCCAACGACGGCCGCGGGCGCGGGTTGCTCGCTCCCTCCGAGGAAGGACAGGAGCGCGCCATCCGCATGGCGCTGCACGGCGCAGGGCTCGCGCCCGCCGATATCGGAATGGTCGAGTGCCACGCGACCGGGACGCCCGTCGGCGACGCGACGGAGATCCGCAGCATGGCGCGCGTGTACCAGGGCTGCGCGGACGTCCCCATCGGCTCGCTGAAGTCGAACCTCGGGCACCTCGTGACGGCGGCGGGCGTGGCCGGCCTGATCAAGCTGCTCGGCGCGATGGAGCACGGCCTGCGCCCGGCGACGCTGCACGCCGAGGAGCCCGTCGACGCGCTCCACGGCACGCCCTTCCGTCTGCTGCACGCCGCCGAGCCCTGGGACGGACCGCGCCGCGCCGCCCTCAGCGCCTTCGGCTTCGGCGGCAACAACGCACACCTGATCGTCGAGTCCTGGGACGAGTTCCAGGATCGAGGCCGGCACGTGTCGGTGCCCGCGCCGGCGGCGATCGCGCCCGAGCCGATCGCCATCGTCGGCATCGGCGCGCGCGTGGCTGACGGCGAGAGCGTGCACGACTTCGCCGACGCGCTCTTCGACGGCGAGGCGAGGCACGAGCCGCGCGCCACCGTCGCCGTCGCGCTCGAGGGGCTGCGCTCGCCGCCCGCCGACCTCGCCGACGCGCTCGCGCAGCAGACGCTGGTGCTCGAGGCGGCCCGGGAGGCCACGCAGGAGATCGCGCTCCCGCGCGAGCGCACCTCCGTGCTCGTCGGGATGGGCTGCGATCCGGAGATCGCGCGCTACGGCGCGCGCTGGCGCGTGGCGGCATGGGCGGCGGGCTGGGCCGAGAGCGAGGGCGGCGCGGTGGACCCGGAATGGCTGGCGGCCGCGCGCGACGCCTTCCAGTCCGGGCTCAAGGCCGCGGGTGTGGTCGGGACCATGCCGAACATCCCGGCGAACAGGATCAGCAGCCAGCTCGACGTCGCGGGCCCGTCGTTCACGGTTTCCGCGGAGGAGGCCTCGGGGCTCGTCGCCATCGACGTGGCCGTGCGCGCGCTCCGAGCCGGTCACCTCGACGCCGCCGTCGTCGCCGCGGTGGACCTGTCGCACGAGGGGGTGCACCTCGCGGCGCTCGAATCGCTGGGGCACCGGCGCGCCCCCGGCGACGCCGCGGTGGTGCTGGTGCTCAAGCGCCTGTCCGACGCGCGCCGCGACGGGAACCCGGTCCACGCGGTGCTCGCCGAGGACGAGGCCCCCGCCACGCTCGCCCTCGGCGACGCCTCCGGCGGGCTCGACCTCGAGCGGATCTTCGGCGCTCCCCACGCGGCCACGGGGCTGCTGCACGTCGCCGCGGGCGTGCTCGCGCTGCGCCACCGCGCGCGACCGCGGCTCGGGGCGTGGGCCACGCCCTGGTTCGGGGAGCGCCGCGTCGAGGTCGCGATCTCGGCGCTGGAGGCGCCGCCGCGGGCGGTGCGGCTCGCGCCGGGGGACTGCGTGGCGTGGTTGGGGATCGAACCACCGCCGCGGCTCCATGTGTACTCCGGCCGCGATCGCGAGGGGGCCCTCGTCGCGCTCGAAGCAAGGCGCGAGTCCGACGCCGGGCCGGCCCGGCTGGTGCTCGTCGCGGCCGACGGCGACGAGCTCGCCGCGCGCGCAGACGCGGCGCAGCGATGGCTGCGGCGGGGCGGGCCGCCACCGGAGGGCGTCGCCTTCCGCGAGCGCCCCGTCGACGGAGAGCTGGCGTTCGTGTTCACCGGCGCGGCCGCCGCCTATCCGGGCATGGCCCGCGATCTCGCGCTCGGCCTCCCCGGACTCGTCGACGCCGTCGCCGCGCGCTGCGAGGAGATGCGCCGCTCGACGGACTGGCTCTACGGGCCCGGCGACGGGACGCCCGCGCACCCGCTCGATCAGCTCTGGGGCACGTCCTTCGTCTGCCAGCTCCACGCCGAGCTGAGCCGCGGCCTGCTCGGACTCTCGCCCCGGGCGACCCTCGGCTACTCGTCGGGCGAATCCAACGCGCTGTTTGCGCTCGGGGCGTGGACCGACCTCGACGCGATGATCCGCGAGAGCCGCGCGGGGAAGATCTTCACCCGCGAGCTCGCGGGTGCCTTCGATGCGCCGCGACGGGCGTGGGCGCGGCTCGGCCTGGGCGGCGAGACGTGGGGAAACTACATCGTGTCGGCGCCCGTCGAGCACGTGCGCTCCGCGCTCGCCGGCGAGCCGCTGGCCCACCTCACGATCATCAACACGCCCGAGGACTGCGTGATCGGCGGCGAGGCCTCCGCGTGCGAGCGCGTCCTGGCCCGGCTCGGCCGCGGGCGCGCGCTCCCGCTCGGCTACGACATCGCCGCGCACTGCCCTGAGCTCCAGGAGATCCACGCCGAGTGGCGGGCGCTCCACCACCGCGCGACGCGCGACGTGCCGGGCGTCCGGTTCTACACGCACGCGACCGGCTCCTGGTTCCATCCGACGGCGGACGCGGCGGCTGACGCGATCACGGAGCAGGCGGCGCGCACCCTGGACTTCCCGCGCCTCGTCGAGCAGGCCTGGGCCGACGGCGTGCGGGTGTTCGTGGAGCACGGGCCGCGCGGGCTGTGTTCCGGCTGGATCAAGCGGATCCTCGGCGAGCGGGACCACATCGCCGTCCCCCTCGACGTGCAGGGGCGCTCGGGCCTGCGCCAGGCGATGAACGCCGCGGCCTGGCTGCTGGCTGCCGGCGTCGACGTGCATACACGCGCGCTGGAGGAGGCGCTCTCGGCCTCGCTGCCGCCGCCGCGCGCCCCGGGCCGGCGGCTGACCCTGGCTGCGCACGCGCCGGCGCCGCGTCTCCCCGCGTTCGAGCCTCGCGTCCAGGTCATGGCGCGCGCGCCGCGGCTCCACCCGGTGCTGGCGGATCCGATGTGGGCCGCTCCCGTCGTCGACGCTCCGCCCGCGCCCGTGACGAAGACTGTTCCGCTCGCGCCTGCGCCGGCGCACTCGGAGGAGATGGTCCGCTACTTCCAGCAGCTCGGGGCGGTGCACCGGGACTTCGTGCAGCGCTCGGCGGATGTCCACCAGCGCTTTCTCGCGCTGCAGCGCTCGACGGAGGCGACCCTGTTCCGCGCGTACGGCGCCGTGCAGCGCGGGACGGCCTCGGGCGCGACCGCCTCGCAGCCCGCGACCGCCGCGCTCGCCGTTCTCGTCGCCACGCCTGGCGACGTGGCGGTGATCGAGCCGGCACCGACCACACCGGCGTATCCGATCACGGCGCCGGAGCCTCGGCCTTCGACGCGCGCACTGCCCGGGCCGACGTTCGATCGCGCGCAGCTGGAGGTGCTCGCGAGCGGCCGGATTTCGTCGGTGTTCGGGCCCGCGTTTGCCGGGCAGGACGGCTACCACCGCCAGGTCCGCATGCCGGAGCCGCCGCTGCTCCTCGCCGATCGCGTGGCCGGCATCGACGCGACGCCCGGGCGGCTCGGCACCGGCACGCTGTGGACCGAGACCGACGTCCGCGAGGACAGCTGGTACCTGAGCGACGAAGGCCGGATGCCCGCCGGAATCATGATCGAGGCCGGCCAGGCCGATCTCCTGCTCATCAGCTGGATGGGCGTCGATGCCCTCAACCGCGGCGAGCGCGTCTACCGCCTGCTCGGCTGCGAGCTGACCTACCACGGCAGCCTCTGCCGGCCGGGCGACACGCTCGTTTACGACATCCACGTCGACGGCCACGCCAACCAGGGCGAGGTGCGGCTGTTCTTCTTTCACTACGACTGCCGGGTGCGCGGCGAGTCCCGCCTCACCGTGCGCGGCGGACAGGCCGGCTTCTTCACCGACGAGGAGCTCGCGGGCTCTGCCGGCGTGCTCTGGGATCCCGTGGAGGAGCCGTATCGCGGCGACGGTCCGCTCGACCCGCCGGCGGTCGTGTGCGAGGCGCGCTCCTTCGGCCGCGACCGGCTGCGCGCCTTCGCCGAAGGGCGACCCTGGGACTGCTTCGGCCGCGGCTTCGAGGCGACGCGCGCGCACGTGCGGCCGCCGAAGATCTCCGCGGGCCGCATGCTGTTCCTCGACGAGATCACGGACTTCGACCCGCGCGGCGGCCCCTGGGGACGCGGCTACCTGCGCGCCGAGACGCCGGTCACGCCCGACGACTGGTACTTCGCCGGCCACTTCAAGAACGACCCGTGCATGCCCGGCACGCTGATGTTCGAGGGCTGCCTGCAGGCAATGGCGGTCTACCTCGCGGCGATGGGCTACACCGTCGACCGCGACGGCTGGCGCTTCGAGCCCGTTCCCGACGAGCAGTACCTGATGCGGTGCCGCGGCCAGATCACGCCGGCGAGCCGCCGCGCGGTCTACGAGCTCTTCGTCTCCGAAGTCCGATCCGGGCCGACGCCCACGGTGTTCGCCGACCTGCTCTGCACTGTCGATGGTCTCAAGGCCTTCCACGCGCGCCGCGTCGGCCTGCGGCTCGTGCCGGACTGGCCCCTCGAGCACTGGCGGCAGCTCGGCCCGCACGTGACGCAGCCGACGGGCGTGCCCGCGCCGCTGCGCGCGCTCGGCGGGCTGGTCGGCCACGTCGAGCCGAAGCCGGTTGCGTCCGTCGACGGCTTCTCCTTCGGCCTCGCGTCGCTGCTCGCCTGCGCATGGGGCCGGCCCTCGTCGGCCTTCGGCCCGTTCTACGGGGCCTTCGACGGGACGCGCCGCGTCGCGCGCCTGCCGGGGCCGCCCTACCACTTCATGTCGCGCGTCACGCGGATCGACGCGGAGATGGGCGCCATGCGGCAGGGCGGCAGCGTCGAGGTCGAGTACGACGTGCCCGAGGCCGCGTGGTATTTCGACCAGAACGGCGCCGCGACGATGCCGTTCTGCGTGCTCATGGAGGCCGCGCTGCAGCCGTGCGGCTGGCTCGCCTCGTTCGTGGGCAGCGCGCTCACGGCGGAGCGGGACCTCCTCTTCCGCAACCTCGACGGCACCGGGACGCTGCTCGAGGAGATCGTCCCCGGCAGCGGCCCGCTGCGCACGCGGGCGCGGATCACGTCGATCTCGAAGACGGCGGGGATGATCATCGAGGCCTTTCACGTCGAGTGCTTCCTCGGCGAGCGGCGCGTCTACGAGATGAGCACCGTCTTCGGGTTCTTCCCGAAGGAGGCCTTCGAGGACCAGGCCGGGCTCCCCGCCTCCGACGAGGAGCGTGCACGCATCACCGCGCCGTCGCAGGCCGCGATCGACCTCGCGCCGCGGCCCGCGCGCTTCTTCGAAGGCGCGGCGCGGCTGCCCGGAGAGATGCTGCGGATGCTCGATCGCGTCACCGGCTGGTGGCCCGAGGGCGGCAGCAAGGGCCTTGGCTACCTGCGCGCCGAGAAAGACGTCGATCCGGGCGAGTGGTTCTTCAAGGCGCACTTCTTCCAGGACCCGGTGCAGCCGGGCTCGCTCGGTGTCGAGGCGCTGTGCCAGCTGCTCCAGCTGTGCATGCTCGAGCGCGGCATGGCCGACGGGCTGGCCCGGCCGCGCTTCGAGCCGCTGATACTCGGGCGCGCCGCGAGCTGGAAGTACCGCGGGCAGGTCGTCCCGGCGAACCGCACGCTCACCACGGAGCTGGAGCTCACCGAGGTCGGCGAAGACGAACGCGGGCGCTACGCCGTCGCCGACGCCTGGCTGTGGGTCGACGGGAAGCGGATCTACGCGGTGCGGAACCTCGGCATGCGGCTCGTCGCCGGCGCCGCGCCCGACGACTCCGGCGACTCCGACGACGAGGTGCTCGATCCTGCAGTGGACGCGTGGCTCGGCGATCATCGCCCGACCTTCACGATGCCGGCCCTGCCGATGATGTCGATGGTCGATCGCCTCGCGCGCGCGGTGGCGCGGCGCACCGGGCGCGCGGTCGTCGCGCTGCGCGACGTGCAGGTGCTGCGCTGGTTGCCTTTCCCGGGCGGGCCGGTGCGGCTGCGCACCGAGGTCTCCGGCAGCGGCGACGTGCATGCGGCGACGCTGCTCGCCTGGCGGGAGGCGGGAGATCCCCGGCTCTCGCGCTTCGAGCCGGTCGCGAGCGCAAGCGTGCTCCTCGCCTCCGACACGCCCGCGCCTTCCGCCCTGGCGCCCCTCGACGAGCACGCGACCGAGCCAGTCGATGATCCCTACGCCTCGGGCGCGCTCTTTCACGGCCCGGCTTTCCAGTACCTCCGCGAGCTGCGCCGGGGCCCGCGCGGCGCCTCGGCCGTGCTCGACGCGGGGCACGGGAGTGTGCCGCGCTCGCTGCTGCACCAGGGGCTGCTCGACGCGACGACGCACGCGATCCCGCACGACGAACTCTGGCGCTGGTCGTCCGAGATCCCGCGCGACGTGGTCGCTTATCCGTACCGGATCCCCGAGATTCGGCTGCTCGCGCCCCTGCCGGATCGCGGCGCGCTGCGGCTCGAGGCGCGCTTCGCCGGGTTCGACGGCGATCCGCGCTTCCCGGCCATCGACCTCCAGATACTCGACGGTGATCGCCTGCTGGTGGCGCTCCGCCTCATCGAGGTGCTGCTGCCCAAGGGGCCAATCGGCACGGCCCCGTCAGCATCGCGCCGCGCCTTCCTGCGCGACCGGACGCACGTCCCGGGCATCGGGCTGTCGCGCGTCGACGGCGAGGCGACGGTGCTCGAGGAGGCCGTCATCCGCGGCAGCGACTGGCTGCCCGGCAACGTGGCGCGCATCTACGGCGTTCCCTCCTCGCGCGGTGCCGCGCTGCTCACGGAGGTCGCCGTCCGCGACCACGTCGCGCGGAAGGCGTTCGTCCACCCGTCGGCGCTCCACGTTGGCGAGGATCAGGAGCGCCTCTTCGGCGCGCGCGCGGCGATGCGGCCGCTGCGCCTGCACCGGGTGCGGGCGGAGCGGGACGGCGAGGTCGTGCGCGTCGTGGACGCGGGACCGCCCGTCCAGGATCTCGAGCCGTTGCGATCGTACTGGCGCGAGCGCATCGGCGTCGGTCCGTGGCCGATCGAGGATCTCTACTTCGGCCTGATTGCCCGCTCGGTGGGCGACGTGGTCATCGTGGATCCGGATGCCTTCGCCGCGGTGCGGGGCCGGAGCTGCCTCTATCTCGGCAACCACCAGGTGGGCATCGAGTCGCTGCTCTTCAGCGTGGTCCTGTCGGCGCTGTCGGGGACGCCCACGCTGACGCTGGCCAAGGCCGAGCACCGGACAAGCTGGCTCGGCACGCTGATCGCGCACAGCTTTGCCTACCCTGGTGTGACCGACCCGCGCCTGATCACCTTCTTCGATCGCGAGGACCGCGAGTCGCTGCTCGGCGTCGTCGGCGAAATCGGCGCGGAAATGCGTGCCGGGGCGAAGAGCGCCATGGTCCACGTGGAGGGCACGCGCTCGCTCGCCTGCGGCCGCCCCGTCGAGAAGATGAGCTCGGCCTTCATCGATCTGGCGCTCGCCGTCGGTGCGCCGATCATCCCGGTGCGCTTCGTCGGCGGCCTGCCGGTCGAGGAGCTGGCGGCGCGCCGTGAGTTCCCGGTGGGCTTCGGCCGGCAGGACTACTGGATCGGCACGCCGATCCTCCCCGAGCGCCTCGCCGCCATGGCCTACAAGGACCGCAAGGCGACCGTGCTCGCCGCGATGAACGCGCTCGGGCCGGAGATCGCCGAAGAGCGCCCGAGCGCGCCGGATCCGGCCTTCGAGCAGCTGGTCGACGCGTGGATCGCGCGCACCGGCGCGACGCTCGAGGACGCGGCGATGTTCTGCACCCTGGCGATGCTGGTCGAGCCCGGCGAGCCGGTGCGGAGGCTGTGCGAGGCGGCGCGGGGCGATCGCTGGGCGGCGGGCGCCGATCCGCGCGACGCGTGGCTGGCCGTGCTGGCGCGGCGCTTCTTCGGGCCGCGCGGCCCCGCCGTCGAGCACTGTCCCTAGATTTTCCAGGAGATAGCCATGAGTTGGGATCCGCGAGACGAGCATGCCGACTACGTGATCATCGGGGGAGGCAGCGCCGGCTGCGTGGCGGCAGGCCGGCTGTCAAGCGATCCCGCGGTCAGGGTCCTGCTCTTGGAGAGAGGCACGGACGTGTCGGGCGACGAACGGCTCCATGTGCAGACCTACAACGACATACTCCCGTCCAGTCCGTTGGAGTTCCTGCCGATCGAGACACTGTTCACGCGTGAGCGGAAGCTGCCTTCGGGGCACACGGTTACCTACGTATCCCGGGCGATGGGAGGCGGTCCAGCGATCTCGGGCTCGATGTGGGGCCGAGCCGATCCCTCCAACTATGACGAGTGGGCAGCGCTGGGCAACGCGGGCTGGTCGTACGAGGAGCTGCTCCCGTACTTCAGGGCCGCGGAGAGTTACCGCGACCTGTTCGACCCAGGGCAGCCGGTCTCGGAGGAGCGCGGCCTCACCGGCCCCATCCAGGTGGCGTCCGTCGACGAGAACCATCCCGTGCTCCGGGTCCTGCTCGAGACGGCGAGCCGCGCCTTCGAGTTGCCGCGGCGCCGGGACTACAGCACGCGCGAGGGCATCGAGGGCTTCTTCCCGATGCAGCGCAACCTGGGCCACGACGCGAGCAGTCCGCGGCGCTCGACCCCCTATACCGCGTACGTGCAGCCTCACCTCGCCCGCGAGAACCTGCGTGTGGTGGATATGGCGACGGTGGTCCGCATCCACATCGACCCTGCCAGCCGCCGGGCGCAACGCGTCGAGTACCTGCACAACGGGACGACGTGTATGGCGAGCGCGGGACGCGAAGTGCTCCTCTGCGCTGGCGCGGTGAATTCGCCGAAGGTGCTCCTGCAGTCCGGCATCGGTCCCCCGGAGGAACTCGGGAGGCTGGGCATCAGCGTCCAGCTCGATCTGCCGGGAGTCGGCCGCAACCTGCAGGACCATCTGGTCCTGCCGTTGGCATTCCGAACTGATCCCGCGACGCTGCCCGCTCAGACATCGAGCTCGCCCATCCTGATCGGATTCCTGCGGTCACCCGGTTCACGCTGGGTCGACCTGGAGGTAATGGCCACCATCAAGCCTCCGGATCACCTGCTCGTGTTCATCGCGAACCTGCGGACGGAGGCTGCGGGCTGCGTCAGGCTGACTTCCGCCGATCCTCTGGTGCCACCCTGGATCGAGCTCAATGCGGACCCCAGCGGTGCGGACGCGGAGAAGCTGATCGCCTTGGCGCGCCGCGTCCGCCGCTGGGTCACCGAAGAACGGCTGGCCGGCGCCGAGCTGGTGCCCGGCCTGGCTACGGTGCCAATCGACGCGAGTGAGGCTCATTGGCGAATGTGGCTCGGCGTCAGGCTGAAAGGCCTCTATCACCCGGCGGGGACATGCCGCATGGGGCCGACCGGGGATCCGGCGAGCGTGGTCGACGCCGAGCTGCGGGTCCACGGCATCCCCAACCTGCGCGTGGCCGACTGCAGCATCATGCCGCGCGTGGTGGCAGCACACCCCTCGGCGACGGCGGTGATGATCGGCGAGAAGCTCGCCGCCATGGTCGAGGCCACGCGCCGGGCCAGCGCCGCATGATGGTGTCGAGCGCCGACCCGCTGTCTTACTCCTCGGGGGGGCCCGTCATGACTGAAAGAACGTCGCGCGCTCCGGCTCTATTCGCCCGCGCCCAGGCGCCGCGCCGCGGCGTAATCCTGCTCGAGAACCTGGAACACCCCATCCGCGTCGGCACGAGGCCGGCCCGTCAGAAAATCCCAGGCGGGCTCCCGTTCGATGAAGCATTCCACGGTGCCGGCTTGCTTGGCTGCGGCGAACACGGCCGGGTAATCGACCACGCCTTCTCCGAGCACCTCCGGCGTGCCAGCGCCGAGCCCCGACGAGGTCAGGGTCAGCTCAGTGGTCGGCGTGAATCCCGGAGCGAAATCACGGGTGTGAAGCAATGGACAGCGCGTCGCGTGGTTCGTCAGGTAGGTGACTGGATCATGACCGGCCATTTTGATCCATCCACAATCGAGCTCCAGCTTGACCAGGTCCGGATCGGTCAGACGGAGCAGTTCGTCATAAGCGACGACGTCGCCGTAACGACGGAACTCGAAGTTGTGCGAGTGATAGGCGAGCTGCAGCCCTTCAGCTTTGATCCGTGAACCGACACGATTCAGCTGGTCCGCGTTCCACCGCCAGTCGTCGAGATCGAGGGCCGCAATGATCGCGAGAAAGAACGCCAGCTTACCGGCTTTTGGATCGGCCTTCACACGCGAGACGTCGCGTATCCACGGGGCCCCGCAGACCATGTACCGGGCCCCCATCGCCCGCGCACTCGCGATCTTCGAATCGAGGTCCCCGATGAGTTCCATCATCGCGAAGTGCATGCTCGGACACACGAGTCCGTGGTTGTCGAGCGCTTCGCGGGCGTCCTTCGGCGTGCGCGCGCCGAGCGCGGACGACGGCATTTCGACGCGACTGAAACCCGCGTCCGCGACGCGCGCCAACGCGCCGTCGAAATCCAGGCCGAGTTGCCCGAGGATGGAGTGGAGCTGCAGGCCGAGATGCATATTGATCGCGTCATTGTCTCACGACATCGCTCAGGAAGGCCTTCCGGCAGGCGCGGCGCTTCTCCGGGAGATGCGGCCCGGTGATGAGCGCAACCGAGATTTCGCGACGTGATTCCGAGCCGGAGCGTCCCGGCTGTCGGAGAGAGGCTTTGTCCGTGTGTGGAATCGTTGGTGCCATCGGATACGCGATGACCGAGCAGTCGCTCGACCGGCCGCTCCTCGCGCTGCGACACCGGGGACCCGACGGGCAGGGGCGCTACGTCGACGCCGCTCTCGACGTGGCGCTCGGCCACACGCGGCTGTCGATCATCGACCTGGAGCACGGGGCGCAGCCGCTCTTCTCCGAGGAGCGGGACCTCGTGCTCGTGTGCAACGGGGAGCTCTACGGCTTCGAGGAACTCCGGGAGGGCCTGCAGGCGCGCGGGCACCGATTCTCGACGGGCAGCGACTCCGAGATCATCCTGCACCTCTATCAGGAGCACGGACTCGATTTCGTGCGCCACCTGCGCGGCGAATTCGCGTTCCTGCTGCTGGACCGGGCCCGGCGTGAGCTCTTCGCGGTCCGCGACCGATTCGGGATCAAGCCGCTTCATTTCCACCGTCGAGAGGGCCGGTTCCTGTTCGGCTCCGAGGCGAAAGCGCTCTTCGCGACCGGGAAGCTCGCGCCCCGGATCCGAGTCGAGGCCGTGCGCGATTACCTCAGCTTCGTCGTGCCGGATTCGATCTTCGAGGGGGTGGAGGTGGTCCCGCCCGGCTGCATGCTGCGGATCGATCTCGCGCGCGGCACCGACGAAGTGATCCGCTATTGGGACGTGGATCTGCACGAGACCGAGCCGGGCGCGGGCGACTTCGACGAGGCGCGAGCGCTCGTCCGCGCGCAGGTGGAAGAGGCGATACGGCTGCGCCTGCGGGCGGACGTGCCGCTCGGGGTGTACCTGAGCGGCGGCATCGATTCGGCCATCGTGGCGGCGACCGTGGCGCGGCTCGCGCGCGGGCCGGTGAAGGCGTTCACGGTCGCGTTCACCGACGACGACGAGTTCAACGAGGTGCACCTCGCCCAGGGAATGGCGTGTCGGATCGGCGCGGAGTTCCACCGTGTGGATTGCGATCGGGGCACGCTCCTGGCGAACGCCGAGGACGCCCTCTGGGTGAGCGAATTGCCCTTCCAGAACCTGCACGGAGTGGGCAAGCACATCCTTGCGGCGCGGGCCAAGGAGCACGTGACGGTGGTCCTCACGGGGGAGGGCTCGGACGAGGTCTTTCTCGGATACGACTTCTTCACGAAGGGCGGACGCGACGGTGAGCCGGCGGCGCCCCCGCCGGCAGGCGGCCTGGCCCGGGCGATGTTCGATGCGCTCGGGTTCGTTCCCCGGCGGGATATGCGTGCGCAGTTCTCCGCGCCGGTGCAGGCCGTGATCCGCTCGCTCTTCCGCCGTGACCATCACGCCCGGCTGCGCGCGCGGACGCCGCTCGAGACGGTGGCTGGCCGCACCGGCAAGGACAAGATCGCGCGGCTGCCGGAGCGCCGGCGACGCCAGCACTACTGGATCAAGAACGTCCTCCCGCAGTTCATCCTCACGAAGCTCGGAGATCGCGCGGAGATGTCCCACGGAATCGAGGGGCGGACGCCGTTCCTGGACCACGTCCTGTTCGAGAGCGCCCGCGCCGTGTCCGACGAGCACAAGATCCGCACAGGTGTCGAGAAGGCGGTGCTGCGCGAGGCCTTCCGCGACGACCTGACCCCCGAAATCCAGCAGCGCAGGAAGTGGCCCTACATGGCGCCGCCCTTGTGGATCGAAGAGGGCGCGCACCCCACGCTCGATCGATTGCTCCGCGAGTACATGTCGCGAGAGGCGCTCGTGCGCGCGGGGATCTTCAGTCCAACCGCGTGGACCGTGATCCGGCTGTTCGCCTGGCTCCTGTCGTGGTCCGACTCGAAGCCGAGGCGCGTCCTCAACCAGCTCGCGCTCGCGATGTTGACGGTACAGGTGCTCTACGCGCAATACGAAGGCGATTTCGACGAAAGCCTCCGACAGCGCGCCGCGCCGCCGCCAGGGGCCCTCCTAGGTGTTCCGCTCGACGTGCAGGGTGCGCGTGGAGCGCTCCATCTCGCCGCTCAGGAAGGCCTCCCGGCAGGCGCGGCGCATCACCTTGCCGCTGGTGGTCTTCGCGACCGTCCCGCTCCTGCCCACGACGATCCGCCAGGGCGGGATCGCGTGCTGCTCGACGATCGCGTTGCGCACCGCGGCGGCGATCGCCGGCCCCTCGCCGGTCGCCTCCCGCTCGTCGCGCACCTCGACCGCGAGCACCAGCCGCTCGCCGGCGTCCTCGCCCTCGCCCGCGTCGACCGCGAAGGCGGCGACGCTGCCCGGCCGCAGCATCGGGTGGACGTCGCGCACCGAGTCCTCGATGTCCTGCGGATAGACGTTCCGGCCGCGGATGATGATCAGGTCCTTGAGCCGGCCGCAGATGAAGATCTCGCCGTCGTGGATGAAGCCGAGATCGCCGGTGCGGAGATAGTCGCGATCGTCGCCGGGCAGCCGGGCCCGGAACGTCTCGAGCGTGTCCTCCTCGAGCCCGAAGTAGCCGGCCGCCTTGCTCGGCGAGTCCACCCAGATTTCCCCAACGCGCCCGAGCTCGAGGGCCACGCGCCGCTCCGGATCGACCACACGAACCGTCGCGCCCTGCGAGGGCCGGCCGCAGCCCACCAGCGTCTTCGCCTCCTCACCGTTCTCCGGCGCCCGCGCAGCGCCCTCGTGCTCGAGCGCCCGCCGCGACACCCTCGCCGTCGCCCGGCCACCGACCGACACCCCCACGGTGTGCTCGGCGAGGCCGTAAGCGGGGCAGAAGGCCGACGGGCGCAGCCGGCTCGGCGCGAACGCGTCGAGGAAGGCGCGGACGGCGTCCGGCTGGATCGGCTCGGCGGCGCTCATCACGACCTCGAGCGGGGAGAGATCCCAG
>Ga0190271_10001178_pt1 | contig 14548 bp, 12 predicted proteins | sample Popmic356T_FD_133747 | JGI IMG/M metagenome (GOLD analysis project Ga0190271, IMG submission 133747) | Populus adjacent soil microbial communities from riparian zone of Weber River, Utah, USA - 356 T | ecosystem: Environmental > Terrestrial > Soil > Riparian zone | place: USA: Utah | collected...
ATTACCGGCGCGGCAAGCGAAGGACGACCGCAGCTGACCGCGGCCTTTGCGGCCATTATAGACCGCGTCGGCGAGTTCGGTCTCGACATGCTGCTCGGCGAGATCGTCAACAAGCGCGACGGCTTGCGCATCTTCATCGAACGCCTGCACGCCGATTCGCACGACCGGCCCTTTCAGGCGCTTTTCGATGAATTCGGTTTTGGTTCCAATGACGATGCTGCCTCGATTGCCGCTGACATCTGGCCTTTGCCGGGGTTCGACGCGGCCTACTTCGACGCATTCGCGAGCGAAGCCGAAGCCAACGACGCCGGTAAGGTGCTGACCACCATCCTGCCTTCGGCGCGCGCTGCCTTCGCCGAAACCGATCCGGTGCGGCGCCTGACCCTGCTGGCGGAAGGCTTCCTTTCTGAAAAAGGCGAAATCTACAACGCCAGCAAGATGTTCAAAAAGGCGCTGGTGGCTCGGCTGCCCGATCTGGTGGATCGCTATCAACAGGCGGCGGAAGCGATCATCCCGGTTCGTGACCGCGTGGCGCTCTACCGAATGCTGGAAGACACTTCAGCCGCCTTGACCGTCGCCGATTGGCTGATCGCCCGATATGAGCAGCTTAAGGCGGGCCGAGGCTTTCTCGATTTCAACGATTTGATCAATCGAACGGCGCGTTTGTTGTCGCGGCCCGACGCCGGGCCGTGGGTCCAGTACAAGCTCGACAAGGGCATCGATCACATCCTGCTCGACGAGGCGCAGGACACCAGTCCTGAGCAATGGTCTGTAGTCAATCACCTGGCCGCCGAATTCTTCGCGGGGCTTGGTGCACGCGAAAATGTGGAACGCACCATTTTCGCCGTCGGCGACGAGAAGCAATCCATCTATTCGTTTCAGGGTGCGTCGCCGGACTCCTTCTCCGACAGCGGCAAGGTGTTTGCGGCGACGGTGAGCGCCGCCGGCCGACCCTTCGAACGCATCGGCCTGAAACTCTCGTTCCGCTCCACCGATGACGTGCTGCAGGCTGTCGACCGCGTCTTCGCCGATCCGGACGCCCGACGGGGCCTGACACGGGATCCCGAAGCGATCGAGCACGCTGCCATCCGCGCGGGATCTCCGGGCTATGTCGAGGTTTGGCCGTCGGTGGGTGCCACAGCCGTGGACGAGCCTGAGGATTGGCGCCAGCCCGTCGACCATACTGCCGCACCTGCGGTGATTGTCGCGGAACGTGTGGCGGCGACAATCGATGGCTGGCTGAAGGCGCGCGAGACTATCGGCGATGAAGACAAGCGACTGACCGCAGGCGACATCATGGTGCTGGTGCGCAAGAGGGATCGCTTCGTTCATGCCCTTTCACGCGCCCTGAAAAACCGCGATATCGCGGTCGCCGGCGCGGATCGGCTTCGGCTGCCAAGCCACATCGCCATCAAGGACCTGACCGCGCTGGGAAAATATCTGGTTCAGCCGGAGGACGATCTTTCGCTCGCCGCGGTGCTGAAAAGCCCGATCTTCGGGCTCGATGAGACAGACCTCTATCGATTTGCGGCCGCGCGCGGCGAAGGTCAGTCGCTAGGGTCCTCGCTGCGCAGCCATGCCGCCGGGGACATGCTCTACGCTTCCATTGTCGAGACACTGGATCGCTGGGCCGACGAAGCAGCCTTCAAGCCCGTGTTCGAGTTCTATGCCGGCGTGCTCGGCCGTGACGGCGTGCGCAAGAAGCTCATCACTCGGCTCGGGCACGAGGCCGGCGAGATCCTGGACGAATTCCTTGCCTTCTGCTTCGCCGAGGAACGCACCGCGTTGCCCGGCCTGGAAGCGTTCCTCATTACGTTGGAGACCGCCGGCCCTGAGATCAAGCGCGAGATGGATCAGAAGCGCGACGAGGTCCGCATTCTCACCGTCCATGCCGCCAAGGGCTTGGAAGCGCCGGTGGTTTTCCTTGTCGACAGCGGCAGCGCACCGGTCATCGAGCAGCACATGCCGCGGCTTACACCATTTCGGCCGCGTGGAACCATGAGAGCCATCGAAGGGTATCTCTGGCGATCGGCGGGAGATGTTCGGAACCTGTTCTCGGAGCAGTTGAGGGCGCGCCTGCGCGAACGCGCCGACGACGAATATCGTCGGCTTCTCTATGTCGGCATGACCCGCGCCGAGGACCGCTTGATTGTCTGCGGGTATCACGGAAAGCGCCCGCCAAGCCCGCGCACATGGCTTGGATTCGTGACCCGGGCGTTGGCAGGCATCTCCGAAGCGCGGCCGCATCCGGTCGTCGAGGACGTCGTTCATCGCTTCCGCGTGACTTCCGCGAGGCCGCACGTAATGGCCGGCCCCGAAGCTCTTCCACCGCCCATCCCGTCTCGCCTTCCGGCCGAGCTGCGTACACCGCTGCCGCCGGAAGATGATTTGCCAAAGCCGCTCACCCCATCCGGCGCCTCCCTTTTGATCGACAATGCGCCGGAACAAGCCAGCTCCCGGCTCTCACCTGTGCTCGACAGCGATGGCACGCAGGGGTTCGCCGTGGCGCGGGGCCTTGTGGTACACAGGTTGCTTCAGGTCCTGCCGACGCTGGAGCCCGGCGCGCGCGGGGACGCCGCGGAGCGCTACCTGAAAAGTGCAGCCGGCGATTGGCCATCGCATGAGCGTGCGGAGGTCCTTCGAGCAGTCGACGCAATCCTCGCCGACCCCTCACTGGCGGCACTCTTTGCCGAAGGTTCGCGCGCCGAAGTGTCAGTTATGGGCCATTTGACACTGCGCGGCCGGGAACGGGTTGTTTCCGGGACCATCGACAGGCTGGCAGTCACCGCGCACGAAGTTTTGATCGTCGATTACAAGACCAACCGCCCCCCGCCGGCAGGGCTGGACGAGGTTCCCGATGGCTACGTTCTTCAGCTCGCGCTCTACGCCGAACTGCTGAAACCGCTGTATCCCAGCAGGAAAGTGCGGGCGGTGCTGCTCTTTACCGAAACGCCGCGCCTGATCGAAATTCCCTCGGACGCGCTCGCTACCGCGCTTGCTCGACTCGCGCGGGCGTGACACAAGATCCGCTTGATCGGTGACGCCTGCGCCACCACATATCGCCCGACACCAGCGCGACGCGCTCATCGAAAGGATTTTTTCATGGCAACGGTCAAGGTCGACAAATCGAACTTCAAGGCTGATGTGCTGGACTCCAAGGAGCCGGTTGTCGTCGATTTCTGGGCGGAATGGTGCGGACCGTGCAAGATGATCGGACCGTCGCTTGAGGAAATCGCGTCCGAACTGGGCGGCAAGGCCAAGATCGCCAAGCTGAACATCGACGAGAATCCCGAGCTTGCCGCGCAGTTCGGCGTTCGGTCGATCCCGACGCTCATGATCTTCAAGGGCGGCGAAGTCGCCGACATCAAGGTTGGCGCGCTGCCGAAGACTGCTCTGTCGCATTGGATCAACGGCGCGGTCGCCTGAACCAAACGCGTCGCTGATGCGGAGCCCGGCCTCGCGCCGGGCTTTTTGTTGTTTTGCCTCAGCAAAGGGATTGCGCAATGGCGTGCGATTGGCAGGCGCGCCTTTTTCAGGCAAAAGCTGCAGGCGGCCAAAGCATGCCGCAAGTGCCAAGCGCGAGGTTTGCCATGTTTCGTTGGGGTGTTTTGTCGACCGCCAAGATCGGCCGCGATCTCGTAATCCCTGCTTTGGTCGAGGCAGAGAATGGCCTTCTTTCCGCGATCGCCAGCCGCGATCTCGGCAAGGCGCGCGACTTGGCCGATCGGTTCGGCGCGCGGCATGCCTTCGGCTCCTACGAAGAATTGCTCGCTTCGGACAAGGTGGATGGCGTCTACATTCCGCTCCCGACGTCCCAGCACATCGAATGGGCGGCCAAGGCGGCGCAGGCCGGCAAGCATGTTCTGGTGGAAAAGCCGCTGGCGCTCAAGGCCGCCGAGATCGAGCCGCTGATCGCCCTACGCGACAAGTCAAAGGTCCTCATCTGCGAAGCCTTCATGGTGACCTACCACCCGCAATGGCTCATGGTGCGCGAATTGATCGCCGACGGCGCGATCGGCACGCTGAAATATGTGCAGGGCGCTTTCACCTATTACAATGTCGACCCGTCCAACATGCGCAATGTTCTGGAGCTTGGCGGGGGCGCACTGCCCGACATCGGGGTTTATCCAACCGTGGCGACGCGCTTCGTCACCGGCAAGGAGCCGTCACGGGTGACGGCGACGGTCGAGCGGGATCCGAAGTTCAAGACTGACAATTATTCCTCGATCCGCGCCGATTTCGGCGGCTTCGAGCTCTCCTTCTATCTCTCCACGCAGATGGCAAATCGCCAATTGATGGTGTTTCACGGCGACAAGGGCTTTATCGAAGTGCGGTCGCCGTTCAATGCGGGACTGTACGAGCATCACAAGATCGAGCTTCACAACCAGAAGCACACCGAGGCCACCGTTTTCCGCTTTCCCGGCGTGCAGCAGTACCGCCTGCAGGCCGAAGCCTTCGCCCGCGCCGCGCAAGGCGGCAGCGATCCGGTTTTCTCCCTGGAAAGCTCGCTGGCCAACCAGAAGGTCATCGACGCGATCTTCCGGGCCGGTGAGAGCGGCAAATGGGAAGAGGTTTAGCTTCAACTGTTCATGCTCTGTACTCAGACAGAGAATTTAACAGTTTCGTCTAATGAAATACCGTAGGTTCGGGGAACTCCGACTGACATGGCTCCGTTTTGGCGCTAGTGTTTTGGCGCACAAGGAAATCGCGGGCTTATGTTCGATCCGGTGAAGAACGAACGTCTGGACCAGAATAGCGACCACAGTTCGAGGCCTGCGCGCGGGCTGACCCTGCCGCGTTCGCTGGCAGTCGCCATTCAGCGCGGCGGTTCTCGTTACACCAGGATGGGAGGAGGCAAGTCCAACGCGTCGGTTGCCTCATACAACATCCATAAATGCGTCGGCACGGATGGGCGCTTTGACCCAGAGCGGACGGCGAAAGTCGTCGCCGAAATCGATGCCGACCTGATCGCGCTGCAGGAAGCTGACCAACGGACCGGCGACCGCTGCGGGCTGCTCGATCTGGCCTGGTTGGAAAAGCATGCCGGGCTGGTGCCGGTGCATCTGCCTGAAAATAAGATCAGCCATGGTTGGCATGGCAACCTTATCCTGGCCCGACGGGGCGTGATCCACCACGTCCATCGTCTGAAACTCCCTGGTCTCGAGCCGCGCGGTGCGGTGATTGTCGACTTGGAGCTGAAAGGCGCCTCGCTGCGCATCATCGCCGCGCATTTTGGCCTCTTGCGCCGGTCGCGGTCGCAGCAGGCACATGCGATCCTCAGCGCGGCCGATAGCAACAGGCCAACCATCATGCTGGGCGATCTCAATGAATGGCGGGTCAACAAGCGCTCTTCGCTCCTGAACCTTTTGCCGCATTTCGGACCGATCGACGCCGTCGTTCCAAGTTTCCCGGCGCGTTTCCCTCTCTTCGCGCTCGACCGCATCATGGCCCGGCCGGCGAGCCTCATTACCGATATCGAGGTGCATCAGTCGACATTGGCGCGCGTCGCCTCCGACCACCTGCCGCTCAAGGCACGGCTCTGCCTGGACGGCGTGCGGCGGCGTCAGGGGACAGAAGGCCTGGCCGAGGCTTCCTGACAAAGAAGTGAGGCAGCCAGACGCCAATGCCACCATGGTGAGCGATACGGAGGCTCCCGTTGCGCCGGCAAAGAGCCTCGGCGTCAGCGGCCTGCTTCTGGTTTCCGACAATAACGACGCCTACGCCATCCGCGTTCTCTTGGCGCGCCATGCCGTCCGCTCGATCGACGTGATGTACTACCTCTGGCGCGCCGACTCGACCGGAAGCCTCCTGACCGCCGAACTGATCCGCGCGGCTGACCGTGGGGTGCGGGTTCGCATGCTGCTGGACGACATCAACCCGTTCAACAGCGATCAGGCGCATATCGCCCTGAACAGCCATCCGAACATTCAGCTCCGGCTTTTCAATCCGAGCCGCGCACGCGATGGCTGGTTCCGGCGCGGCGTCGAACTGGCATCCAACCTGTTTCGGCTGACCAGGCGCATGCACAACAAGGCCATGATCGTCGATGGCGAATACGCGCTTGTCGGCGGTCGAAATGTTGCCGATGCCTATTTCGACCAAGCCGAGACGAATTTCCGCGATCTCGATGCGTTGATGCGCGGACAGGCGACACGGCAGACCATGGAGATTTTCGAGCGGTTCTGGGACTGTCCGAGTTCAGTCCCGATCGACCGTCTCAATCCTGCTCCAGCCATGGGCAAGCGTCGCGCACTGCGCGAACTTGCCGGCGCCCTGTCGACCGCTGATACAGCGGAAGTCCAACACCGCGCGAACCTGTACGAAAACGTAAACGCGTTCATTGACCGGGCCGGCGGCTTCTGCTGGACAAATTCAGCGGATGTCATCAGCGATCCGCCCGAAAAGGCCGACGGTCAGGGTCGGGATGGCTGGCTGTTGACAGCGCTTCTCGACCGGATCCAATCCAGCCGCCAGACGCTGAAGATCACCTCACCCTATTTCATCCCAGGCAAGCGTGGCGTGGCGACCCTCTCCAAGCTGGTTCGCGACGGTGTGCGCACGACGGTCTTGACCAACTCGCTGGCCGCAACGGATGTGGCGGCCGTTCACGGCGGCTACGCGAACTACCGAAAGGAACTCCTTCGCAACGGCGTCGCGCTGTTCGAACTGCAGCCCTTCGAGCGCGGTCAGAAGATGTCAATGTTCGGCTCGAAGGGCGCCAGCTTGCATACCAAGGCGTTCATCGTCGATGACCGCTCCGCATTTGTCGGTTCGTTCAACTTTGATCCACGGTCCGTCTCGCTCAATACCGAAATGGGCGTGCTGTTCGAGCATGAGGGTCTCATCGGTCGCCTGAGGGAGCTTTTCGACCTGGAGATAGCTCCCGACACGTCATATCGGCTGAGCCTGGAGGGAAACCGGCTGCGCTGGGACGCAGAAGAAGGCGGGGCCGCACAAACCTATTTCAGCGAACCTGAAGCGACCCTGTTTCGCCGGTTTGTTGCAGCGATCGTTCGGTATCTGCCGATCGAATCGCAACTGTAATATTACGCTGGCCGCGCTTCGGCCGAAACCTTGAGCCACAGCGCCTTCTCTCCCAGACGCTCAACCATGGCGGCATGGGCAGCGAGTTCACCCTCGGAAACGCGTGGCGCGAGCGGTGCGGGGCGAGCCTCGATACGGATATCGATCGATGTCTCGCCACGCTGGGCTGCGCGCGCGCCGGGCGTCTCCAGGATCAGCGCCGCCTGGCGGCCGCCGGCCAATTCGACATAGACTTCCGCCAGCAATTCGGAGTCGAGCAGCGCGCCATGCTTGGTGCGGCGGGTGTTGTCGATGCCATAGCGTCGGCACAGCGCATCGAGGGAATTCGGCCCCATCGGGTGCTTGCGGCGCGCCAGCGCCAGCGTATCGATGATACGCGTGGTTTCGACCAGGGGATGGCCGAGACGTTCGAACTCGGCATTGACGAAGGTGAGATCGAATGTCGCATTGTGGGCGACCAGCTTGGCGCCATCGATGAACTCCAGGAAATCGGCAACGATTTCCGTGAAAGCCGGTTTGCCGGCAAGCTGCTCATCGCCAATGCCGTGAACTTCCAAGGCCTCGTGGTGGACCTTGCGCCCTTGCGGATTGATGTAGGCATGAAATGACCGCCCGGTGGGAAACCGGTTGACCAGTTCGACTGCACCGAGTTCGATGATCCGGTCTTCGCGGAAATCCAGGCCCGTAGTTTCGGTATCGAAAACGATCTCGCGCAACGAATCACTCCCGGCGTCATGCCGTTGGAGGAAATTGCGGCCAGCCGCCCCGTAAGGCAAGGTTTCCGGCTTAACGCGGGCTGGTTTTCCCACGCAGATCGGCAATGATTGCGTCTACCGCCTGGCGGGCCACTTCCAGTCCTTCACCGGTGTTGACGACATAGTCGGCAAGCTCACGTTTTCGACTGTCCGGCACCTGGCGGGCCAGGATCGCCTCGAACTTTTCCTTCGTCATGCCGGGCCGGGCAAGCACGCGCTGCCGCTGAACGTCAGCCGGCGCGGTGACTACCACTACCTTGTCAACTCGATCCCTGCCGCCGGTTTCGAACAGCAGCGGAATGTCGAGTACGGCGATATCCGTTCCTTTTGCCCGGTTTTCGGCAAGGAAGGCTCCCGCGTCGGCGCGCACAAGCGGGTGTACGATGGCTTCCAGCTGCTTGATGGCCGGACTGTTGTTGAGCACGACGGCAGCAAGCTTGGTGCGGTCTACCGTTCCGTCGTGCGTTGTTCCGGGGAAAGCAGCTTCGATCAACGGCAGCGCCTTGCCGCGATAAAGACGATGCACCGCCTCATCGGAATCGTGCACGGGTACGCCGGCGTCGACAAACATCTTTGCCGTCGTCGACTTGCCCATGCCGATCGAGCCCGTGAGGCCGAGGACGATCATCACGAGCGCTCGATGTCGGCGACGATTTTGGCTCTCAGGGCGTCCGTCACTTCGGGCCGCTTTCCAAACCAGCGCTCGAAACCCGGAGCCGCCTGATGCAACAGCATGCCCAACCCGTCTATCGCTCTAAGCCCGCGCTTTTTCGCTGCCGCCAGCAACGGTGTCTCCAGCGGCACATAGACGAGATCGGTGACGAGCGCCGTCTCGGGGAGCAAGCCGAGATCGACGGGGAAATCTCCCTGCCCCTTCATGCCGAGCGAGGTCGTATTCACAAGCAGCGCCGCATCGCCCAGCAGCTTGTCGGCGTCCCTCAGATCATGGGCCGTTACGGGATCGCCGAATGTCCTGGCGAGGTCCTCAGCGCGATCAACCGAGCGGTTGACCACGCGGATCTCGGAAAAGCCTCGCTGTTTCAGGACGTGTAGGACGGCGCGCGCCGCGCCTCCGGCGCCAAGCACGACGGCAACGCCTCCCTTATCCCAGCCTGGCGAGCGCTGATCGAGATTGGCGGCAAAACCATGGCCGTCGGTATTGGAGCCGACGAGTTTTCCGTCCTCTATCCAGACCGTATTGACAGCCCCTATCGCTTCCGCGGCTTCATCGCGCCGTTCGACCAGGCGAAACGCAGCTTCCTTGTGGGGGATAGTCACATTGCCGCCGACATAGCCGCGCTCGCCAGCGCGCATCAGGAACTCGGAAAAGCGGTCAGGCTCTACGTCGATCGCTTCGTAGCTGCCGGCGATACCCAGTTCGTCAAGCCAATGACCGTGTATCTTGGGCGAGCGCGAATGGGCGATCGGGTGGCCACAGACGAAAGCCATTTTTCTCTGTTCAGCCATCGATGGCTCCCAGCCGGCGCAGTTCGGCGAGCACATCGAGCAGCGGCAATCCGACAATTACGAAATGATCGCCATCGATCCTTTCGAACAGCTGGATGCCTGGACCTTCGATCTGGTAACCACCCACGCTAGTCAGCGCCTTGTCGCCGACCAAGGCGAGGTGGCGTCCGATGAATCCCGGATCGAGCTTGCGCATCGTCAGATGCGCCGTGGCCACCTGCCGCCAGATCGCCTCACCTCCGCGCGCCAATACTGCGGCGCTGTTCAGCTCATGCGTTTTTCCCGAAAGCGCGAGAAGGCGACGCCGGGCCGCCTCCATATCCTCCGGCTTGTGCAGGATCTCCTCACCCAGCGACAAGGTCTGGTCGCAACCGAGAACTAGCGCATCCGGATAGCGTTCGCTGACATCAACGGCTTTCGCCTCGGCAAGCACGAGGGCAATATCCTCAGGGGTCGCACCACTGCCGGCGAGCGATGCTTCGACCGTGCGCTCGTCGATCTCGGGTTTGGCGGTGTCAAAGCTTAGGCCGGCATCGGACAGCATTGCTTTGCGGAAGGGGCTGGTCGAGGCAAGGATCAATCTGTCAGGCATCAGCTTATCTCACGGCAATGCGGGCGTCCTGCCTATCGTCCCTTGCCGCGCAGAGCAACGATTGCAGCCGCCGTTTCCTCAATCGAGCGCCGGCTGACATCGATCATCGGCCAGCCGTGGCGCGTACAGAGCTGGCGGGCATAGGCCAGTTCTTCCGTGATATGCACGCGGTCCGTATAGCCGTTGGGATCGAAACCGGTCGTGCTGCCGAGCAGCCGGTTCTGCCGGACATGCGAGATGCGCTCGGCGGTCGCCACCAACCCGACAATCAGCGCTTTCTCGGCCCTGATCAGGCCTTCGGGCAAAGGCACGCCGAGAACGATGGGGATATTGGCGGTCTTGATGCCGCGATTGGCGAGATAGATGCTGGTCGGCGTCTTAGAGGTCCGCGAAATGCCGATCAAAACGATGTCGGCTTCATCCATATCCGTCGGCAACTGGCCGTCATCATGTTCCATGGTGAAGTTGAGCGCGTCGATACGGCGGAAATAGTCCGCGTCGAGTTGGTGCTGCGCGCCCACGCGCCGCCCCGCGACTGGCGCACCGAGATAGGACTGAAATACCCCCAGCACCGGTTCAAGCACCGAAACATAGGGTAACCCCATCACCTGGCAGCGCTGGTCGATGATCGTGGCCAGCCGCGCATCGACCACCGTATAGAGCACGATACCCGGTTCCTCCTCGATCTCATCGAAGACCTTGATCAACTGCTTCTCCGTCCGGATCAGCGGGTAGATGTGCTCGATCGCGCGTGCATCCTTGTATTGAGCGGACGCAGCGCGTCCCGCTGCCAGGAGGGTCTCGCCCGTTGCGTCCGAAATCAGGTGCAGATGGAAGAAGTTATGGGGTTTGTTCACGCTATCCCGCGTCGCCTGTGGCCAAATGTGGAAAACCTGCCGACGCGAAGCCGCATGGCGGGCACCACTGTATCAGATCGCGGTTTGTCCACAATTCACCCCTGCTGGGAGCCGGCCAGCGCGCTGTGGAGGAAACTGGGGAGGGCTGACGCTTATCCAGACCCTCCCCTCGACGTTTACACTTTCTTAACCTGCGTAAGCGCTTGGCTAGGCTTTGGTTTTCCCGCTCTTCCCCTTTATTCACAGACCACTCAACCTTTGCCCGCGACACTATGCGGTGTAGCGAACCCCCGGCGCTTGGTCTGAAAACCTTGCGACCACGATTCTCACAGAGTCGTAGAATCAAAAGAAAGTCTTTCTCTATAGATTTGTTTTATAGAAAGGCCCGCTGGGGATGCTGTTGAATGCATGAGAACCGAAGGGTCCTGAACGTCCTGAAGGGGGAAGCGGTATTTCCCCCTCCGCTTTGGATGATGCGTCAGGCCGGCCGTTATCTGCCCGAATATCGCGAGGCGCGCGCCAAGGCAGGAAGCTTCCTCGACCTCTGCTACAATCCGGATTTCGCGGTAGAGGTGACGCTGCAGCCGATCCGCCGCTTCGGCTTTGATGCCTCGATCCTGTTCTCCGACATTCTGGTCGTGCCGCATGCGCTGGGGCGTGACCTCGCTTTTGAGGAAGGGCGGGGACCAGTCATGACGCCGATCTCCGTCGACGATATAGACCGGCTGGATGGCTCTGCGTTTCACGTGAATCTTTCGCCGGTCTATGAAACGGTGAAGCTATTGCGGACGGAACTTCCCCCGGAAACGACGCTTATCGGCTTTTGCGGCGCGCCCTGGACATTGGCGACCTATATGATCGCCGGCCACGGAACGCCGGACCAGGCGCCGGCGCGCCTGTTTGCCTATCGGCACCCGCAGGCGATGGCGAAATTGCTGACCACGCTTGCCGACTATGCCGCGGACTATCTGATCCGCCAGATCGACCACGGCGCCGACGTGGTGCAGATTTTCGACTCCTGGGCGGGTGTGCTCGACCAGACCGGCTTTGAGACTTGTTGCATCGCTCCGGTGTGGCGGATCGTGGACAAGGTGAGAGCCGTTCATCCCACCGTGCCGATTATCGGCTTCCCGCGCGGCGCGGGGACATTTTACGACAGCTACCGGCAGGCGACCGGCGTTACCGCCTTGGGTTTCGACTGGACGGCCCCTCTGGACCAGATCAAGCGCCTGCAGCGCGATGGAGCGGTTCAGGGCAACCTCGATCCTTTGCGGCTCGTTGCGGGCGGGAAGGCGCTCGCTGACGGGGTGGATGGCATCCTGGAGGCATTGGGAGACGGTCCGCTGATCTTCAACCTCGGCCATGGCATTACGCCGGAAACGCCGATCAGCCATGTCGAGGCAATGGTTGCGCGCGTGAGGAGTGCGTCGCGATGAATACCCAGGCATCAGGACGAGCCTCCATCATTCGCATGATTGCTGCCTTGGCGCTCCTGCTGGTGCTCACGCTTGGTTTGGTGTTTCTTGCCGGCGAGGCCTTCTACCCCTGGGCAAAGGCGATCCATGTCATCGCCGTGATCTCATGGATGGCCGGGATGCTCTATCTCCCTCGCCTGTTCGTCTATCACGTCGATGCCGCGCCCGGTTCCATCCAGTCCGAAACCTTCAAGGTCATGGAGCGCCGGCTTCTGCGCGCGATCATCAATCCGGCAATGATGGTGGCCTGGGTGTTCGGGCTGTGGTTGGCTTGGCGCGGTTTTGCGTTCCAGGGCGGCTGGCTGCATGCCAAGATCGCGGCTGTCCTTGTATTATCCGCCCTGCATGGCTATCTCTCCGCCAGCGTCCGGGCTTTCGCCGAAGACCGTAATACGAAGACGGCGCGTCATTGGCGCATTGTCAATGAAGTGCCGACCGTCCTGATGATCATCATCGTCATCCTGGTGGTGGTGAAGCCCTTCTGAGGTGCTTGAGAATCCGCCTTGCCCTTTTTTGTCGGCGGCGGTAGAAAGCATTCCTCTCCCCGCCTTGCGTCGCCTTGTTCCTGAACCGGCTGCACGCCTTCGGCATTTCTAGAATAGCGCCGGTACGCAATTTCCCCTCTCTCTTAACGCCTAGAGTCTGCCCTATGCAGGAAATGAAACTTACCGAATTCAAGAACAAGAAGCCGCCCGAGCTGATTGCTTACGCCGAATCGCTCGAGGTCGAGAACGCCAGCGTCATGCGCAAGCAGGAGCTGATGTTCGCCATTCTCAAGAAGCTGGCGGCGCAGGAAGTCGAGATCATCGGCGATGGCGTGGTTGAGGTGCTGCAGGATGGTTTTGGCTTCCTGCGCTCCGCAAACGCCAATTATCTGCCCGGTCCCGACGATATCTACATCTCGCCCTCGCAGATCCGCCGCTTCTCACTGAAGACCGGCGATACGGTCGAAGGTCCGATCCGCAGCCCCAAGGAAGGTGAGCGCTATTTCGCCCTTCTCAAGGTTAACACCATCAATTTCGACGATCCGGAAAAGATCCGTCACAAGATTCACTTCGACAATCTGACGCCGCTCTATCCGACATCGCGGCTGAAGATGGAGATGGAAGTTCCAACCGGCAAGGATATCTCGCCGCGTGTCATCGACCTGGTCGCACCGCTTGGCAAAGGGCAGCGCGCGCTGATCGTGGCGCAGCCCCGCACCGGCAAGACCGTGCTACTTCAGAACATTGCCCATTCCATCACGGCGAATCACCCTGAATGCTATCTCATAGTGCTTCTGATTGATGAACGGCCCGAGGAAGTTACCGACATGCAGCGCTCGGTAAAAGGCGAGGTGGTTTCCTCGACCTTTGACGAGCCTGCAGTGCGCCATGTGCAAGTTGCGGAAATGGTAATCGAAAAGGCCAAGCGCCTGGTCGAGCATGGCCGCGACGTCGTCATTCTGCTGGATTCGATCACGCGTCTCGGACGCGCCTACAACACCGTCGTGCCCTCTTCGGGCAAGGTGTTGACCGGTGGTGTCGACGCCAACGCATTGCAGCGGCCGAAACGCTTCTTTGGCGCCGCCCGCAACATCGAAGAAGGCGGTTCGCTTACCATCATCGCGACGGCGCTCATTGACACGGGCAGCCGCATGGATGAGGTCATCTTCGAAGAGTTCAAGGGTACCGGCAATTCGGAAATCGTACTCGACCGCAAGGTTGCCGATAAGCGCATCTACCCCGCGATGGACATCCTCAAGTCCGGCACGCGTAAGGAAGACCTGCTGGTGCAACGTGCGGACCTTCAGAAGATCTTCGTTCTTCGCCGCATCCTGGCTCCGATGGGAACCACCGATGCGATCGAATTCCTTATCGACAAGCTGAAGCAGACCAAGACCAACGCGGACTTCTTTGACTCGATGAACTCCTAAAAGCGTTGGCAAGCGGTTCCGCACGATGCGGTGCCGCTATTCTCGCGAAGAATCCGGACTCGATTCGCTAGCGGAACAAGATTCCACGACCGGGGATGGGCTTGGCGGAGTTTAGGACACCTCGCCTCCCGCCTATTTGTCTCGGCGCAGTCGTGCGCGCCCTAGGGGGCAGCTCCACCGACCCGTCGTCGATTCGACCGACTGAGAGGCGGAGCTATAGCCGTGCGGATTTCGGGCGGAAGCGGCGCGGATCACCAGATGCGCAACCAGAGGCGGAATTTGCCTCTGTGTTACCTCTTTGACTCGATTCGGACTCGAAACAAGAACTCAGACCCGTCGGTCAAATCTGAGGCGGTTAAATCGGCACATGATGCACGCCCACTTGGCCCAAAGAGCCCGTCTGCGCTAGTAATATCGAATGAACTCGCCTGACACCATCTACG
>Ga0190271_10001179_pt1 | contig 14547 bp, 12 predicted proteins | sample Popmic356T_FD_133747 | JGI IMG/M metagenome (GOLD analysis project Ga0190271, IMG submission 133747) | Populus adjacent soil microbial communities from riparian zone of Weber River, Utah, USA - 356 T | ecosystem: Environmental > Terrestrial > Soil > Riparian zone | place: USA: Utah | collected...
GACCTACGTACTGACCCCTGCGGGGCGCGATCCCGAAATCGCGCGGGTTCCTGCGCGTGCCGTGGTCATGCACAAGCTCATGGACGCCCTGCGTGCGTCGCCTGCACTTGGGGAATCGGCAGCGCGCGGGATCTCGCCGCGGGCGATGACCGTATTGCGGACATGGATCGAGTGCGGTTGGGTAGAGCGGCGTCAAGCCATCGAGGCGGCCGCGGGCTCCGGGGCGGCGGCAATGCTGCCAGGTCCGGCCCTGACCGACGAACAAGGCATCGCGGTCGAGCAGATCGCCGGCGGATTTGGAAAATTCTCGCCCTGGCTGCTGGAAGGCGCCACCGGCAGCGGCAAGACCGAAGTCTATTTCCGGCTCATGGAGATCGCGCTGTCGCGAGGCCTGCAGACGCTGCTGATGGTCCCGGAAATAAACCTCACGCCACAGCTCGAATCCCGTTTCCGGGAACGCTTTCCCGGTGTCAACATGGTGAGCCTGCACAGCGGCCTGGCGGAGGGCGAGCGCAGCGAGCGATGGCTGTCCGCACGCGATGGCTCAGCGCTCGTGGTGGTGGGGACCCGGCTTTCGCTGTTCACGCCGCTGCCCGGGCTCGGGCTGGTCATCGTCGACGAGGAACATGACGCCTCGTTCAAGCAGCAGGACGGTGTGCGCTACTCGGCCCGCGACCTCGCGGTGTTCCTCGCCATGCAACGCAAGGTTCCGATCGTGCTGGGATCGGCAACCCCCGCCCTCGAGTCCTTCCAAAATGCCACGGCAGGACGCTTCGGCCATCTGCGCCTGCGCTTGCGGCCCGCCGCGATGAAACCTGAAATCAGGCTGGTCGAACTGGAGGCGCGGCCGCCGCCGCACGGCCTTTCGGAAAGGGTGATGCAGGCCATAGCGGCCCGGCTGGAGAAGGGAGAGCAGAGCCTGGTATTCCTCAACAGGCGCGGCTACGCGGCCACCCTGATGTGTGCCGCTTGTGGCTGGGCTGCGGAATGCAGCCGCTGCAGCGCGCGCCTGGTATGGCACCTGCAGGACAAGGTGCTGCGTTGTCACCATTGCGGGCACGAGGAGCGCTTGCCGCGCGAGTGCGCGTCTTGCGGCAACCAGGATCTGCGCGGCCTCGGTCAAGGAACGCAGCGCCTTGAGCAGGCGCTCGGCGAAAGGTTTCCCGCCGCGCGCCTGCTGCGCATCGATCGCGACAGCACCCGGCGCAAGCACGCCTGGGCGTCGATGCGCGATGACATTCACGCCGACCGCGCAGACATTCTGGTCGGTACGCAGATGCTCGCGAAAGGGCACGATTTCCCGAAGCTGACCCTGGTGGCCATCGTCAATCCGGACAATGCGCTGTATTCGACCGATTTCCGCGCGGCCGAGAAATTGTTCCAGCAGCTGATGCAGGTCGCGGGCCGTGCCGGCCGCGCGGATCTTCCCGGCGAAGTCCTGGTGCAGACCCGCTTTGTCAGCCATCCGGTGTACCAGGCCCTGCTGCGCCAGGACTTTTCGTCCTTTGCGGGCGAACTGCTGGATGAGCGCCGCCGCGCGGGATTTCCACCCTTCGTCTATCAGGCCGTGCTGCGCGCGGAAGCGCCGCAAGTGGCACCGGTGATGGATTTTCTAGATCGGGCGGCACGGCTCGGAGCCGGGGTCGATCCCAAGGTCACACTCTACGATCCGGTTCCCGCGACCATGGCACGGGTAGCCGGCCGCCATCGCGCGCAACTGCTGGTGCAGGCTGCGTCCCGCACCGCGCTGCAGGGTTTTCTGACGTCGTGGCTCGCCGGGATTTCGGCACTCAAGACCAACCGCGTGCGGTGGTCGCTCGATGTCGATCCGGTCGAGTTGTGAACCGGCCGCCGCAGGCGAGCCGGTATAATCCCGCCTTTTCGCCAGCGCCTTTCGCGACGCCATGAACAACGCCCATCCCGACCTGCGATCCCATCTGACTGAACTGCTGCGTTCAGCATTGGGGCGGGTCGCCCCGGAATCGAATTCGGCATCCATCCAGCTCGAGCGACCGAAGTCCGTCCAGCATGGCGACTACGCCAGCAGCCTCGCGATGCAGTTGGCAAAGGCGATGAAGCGTAATCCGCGCGAACTCGCGCAGGCACTGGTCGCGGCCTTGCCACCCTCGCCACATCTCGACAAGGCCGAGATTGCCGGCGCAGGATTCATTAACCTGTACCTCAAGCCCGCGGCAAAACAGTGGGCCGTCAAGGAAATCCTGAATCGCGGCCCTCTGTTTGGCCGTACCGGAACCGGCGGCGGAAAAAAAGTGCAGGTGGAGTTCGTCTCCGCAAATCCCACCGGCCCGTTGCATGTCGGCCACGGCCGTGGCGCGGCCTACGGCGCAAGCCTGGCGAACCTGCTCGATGCCGCCGGCTATGTGGTTTCCCGTGAGTATTACATCAATGATGCCGGCCGGCAGATGGACATCCTGTGCGTATCGGTCTGGGTGCGCTACCTGGAACTGTGCGGAGTGTCGCTGCCGTTTCCGGCGAACGGCTACCAGGGAGACTACGTGCGCACCCGCGCCGTGGAACTCAAAGCGGCGGACGGTGAGCGCCTGCAACGTGCTGCATCCGCTGTGCTGGAGGCGCTGCCCGAAGCGCCCGATGGCGATGAAGATGCCATCGAAGCGCGCATGGACGCACTGATCGAACGCGCGCGCAAGCTTCTCGCTGCCGACTTCGAGCACCTCACGCGCTTCGTTCTCGATCGCCAGATTGCCGAGATCCGCGACGTGCTCTCGCGATTTGGCGTGGAATTCGATGTCTGGTACTCGGAGAGATCGCTATATGAATCGGGGCGGGTGGCCGATGCCCTCGCCGTGCTTGAAAAGGCAGGCCATCTCTACGAAAAGGATGGCGCGCGCTGGTTCCGTTCCACGGATTTCGGCGACGACAAGGATCGCGTCGTACAGCGCGAGAACGGCCTCTATACCTATTTCGCTTCCGACATCGCCTACCATTTCGACAAACTTGAACGCGGCTTCGACACCTTGATCGACGTCTGGGGCGCCGACCACCACGGATACATCCCGCGGGTCAAGGCGGCAATCACGGCCCTTGGACATGACCCCGCGAAACTCGAGGTTCCTCTGATCCAGTTGGTGGCGCTCTTCCGTGGCGGAGAGCAGGTGCGCATGGGCAAGCGCAGCGGCAGTTTTGTCACCCTGGAGGAGTTATTCGACGAAGTCGGGGTGGATGCGACGCGCTATTTCTACCTTGCCCGCAAGAGCGACCAGCAGCTGGATTTCGACCTCGACCTCGCCAAGGCGCAGAGCAACGACAATCCGGTCTATTACATCCAGTATGCCCATGCCCGGGTGTGCTCGGTCATGGAGCAATGGGGCGGCAATCCGGACGAACTGGTCAACGCGGACCTGGCCATGCTCGTTGAAGAACCGGAGCTGCTGCTGCTGCAACGACTGCTGGATTTTCCGGAACAGGTCGATGCCGCCGCGCGCGATCTCGCGCCGCATCAGATCGCCTTCTACCTCAAGGACCTGTCAGCGCTGTTCCATAGCTACTACAACTCGACCCGCCTGCTGGTGGACGAGCCGGATGTGCGCCTCGCGCGGCTGGCACTGGCTGGCGCCGTGCGGGAAGTGCTGCGCAACGGCCTCGCCATCCTGGGGGTCGGCGCACCGCAAAAAATGTGAGTAAACTGCCCGCCATGAACCGAGACTACAAGACTGTCGGCACCGCGAAGAACACGGCACGCAGCGGCGGCAGCCCGATGGGTGTCGGTATCCTGATCGGCCTGCTGCTCGGTCTTTGCATCGCGCTCGGCGTTGCGCTGTACATCAACAAGGGTGCCAATCCGTTCCAGCAGAAAAAGCAGCCAGAGGCCGCGAAGGAAGCGCCGGTGCAGGAGCCCGCCAAATCGGCATCTTCATCTTCTTCGGAGAAGTCGGCGAAGGCGGGTGAAACTTCGCCGCAGACCAAGCCGCGATTCGATTTCTACAAGATCCTGCCGGGCACCGAGGAAGCGGTCACCGACAAGGAATTCAAGCGCGCACCCGCCGCGTCGCCCAAGGAAGTCTATTTCCTCCAGGTCGCGGCGTTCCAGAATCCCTCCGATGCCGACAACATGAAGGCCAAGCTCGCCCTCGCCGGCATCGAGGCGCAGATCCAGACCGCAACGTTGCCCGACGGCAAGGTGTGGCATCGCGTAAGGGTGGGGCCGTTCAGCGGCCAGGACGAACTAAGCAAGTCGAGAACCGCTCTGAAGGAAAACAACATCGAGGCCAACCTGATCAAGGTCCGCGAACCGGCGCCCTGATCCCGAATGGGAACTTTCATGATCCGTACCTTCCGTATCCTTGCACTGTTCTGCGCTTTCCTCCCTCTGCTTGCGGCCCACGCCGCACCGCAGGTCGACGTCGAGTACAAGCTCATCAAGCCGGCGCAACCGGTGACGGGGAAGAACGTCGAAGTCATTGAATTTTTCGCGTATGCCTGCCCGCACTGCGCGGAGTTCGAACCGGCGCTGCAGTCGTGGCTCAAGCGCAAACCAAAGGACGTGGACTACCGCCCGGTGCCGATGATATTCCGTGCCGAGTGGAAGCCGGGCGCCAAGCTTTACTACACGCTCGAGACCATGGGCGTTATCGAGAAGTACCATCAGAAAATCTACGATGCCTCCCACAAACAGGGCAAGCAGCTCACCTCTGACGAGGCCGTGAAGGATTGGGCGAAAAGTGCAGGGGTCGACTCTGCCAAGTTCAATGAGGTCTATGACTCGTTCGCCGTGGATACGAAGGTTCAGCGCGCAATCACGATCGGTCGTTCCTACGGCGTGCAGTTCACCCCTTCGCTGGCCGTCAACGGCAAGTACTACACCGGTCCCTCGATGGCCGGCGGCAACGACTATGCCAAATTCTTCGGCGTACTCGACCAGCTGATCGACATGGAACGCCACGGCGCGAAGTAAGAGGGCAGTCGTGGGACTGTCCATCAAGGTACGGTCGCTGGCGGCGGCTTTCGCAGTTCTCCTCGGCATTGCCGGGTTCGCGAATTCGGAACCGATGGAGGGCGTGGATTATGCCCTCCTCGATCCGCCGGTTATCCTTCCGGGTCCCCAGGTCCAGGTCGCCGAATTTTTCCACTACGGCTGCGAGGCCTGCTATCGCCTTGAACCGCTGCTGACGCCCTGGCTCGCCGGTTTGCCCGACGACGTCCTGTTTTTAAAGGTACCGGCCCTGCGGCGCAGGGACTGGATTCCGCTGACGCGCCTGTTCTTCGCCCTGGATTCGCTGGGGGAATTGAAACGCCTGAACGGCGAAGTTTTCAGCGCAATCCATGACAGGAAAATCAATCTCGGCGACTCAACGCGAGCCATCGAATGGGCTGCGGACAATGGCATCGATCGAGCCGCTTTCTCCGCCGCCCTGGACTCGAAGGACATCGACCTGCGCGTTCAACGCGCCCGCGATCTGACTGAAGTTTTCGGCATTCAGGACACCCCCAGCATCGTGGTCGACGGCCGCTATCTGACTAGTGCGGCCATGGTCGGCAACATGAATGCCTTGCTCCCTGTGGTCGATGGACTGATCGCGAAGGCCCGCGCCCTGCGCGCGAAACAGTGAGCGGCCTGAAGGTCGTCATCACGGGAGCTACCAGCGGCATCGGCCGCGCCCTCGCCGTCGAGTACGCCCGCCGCGGCGCAATGCTGGCATTGATCGCGCGCCGGCAGGAAATGCTGGATCAGCTCGCCGCCTCACTGCCGGCGCGTTCGTTCTGCTATGCCGCCGATGTGAGGGATCCTTTGGCGCTGGCGCAGGGCGCGAGCGATTTTATCGCCCGTGCCGGTTGTCCCGATATCGTCATTGCCAACGCCGGCGTGAGTGCGGGCACCCTCACCGGTGCCGCCGAAGACAACGAGGTCTTCGAGGAAATACTCGCCACGAATGTGACCGGCATGATGCTGACGTTCCAGCCCTATATCGAGGCGATGCGGGCACGCGGCTCGGGAGCGCTCGTCGGCATTGCGAGTGTTGCCGGCTTTCGCGGCTTGCCCGGCGCAGCAGCGTATTCGGCGTCCAAAGCCGCGGCCATTAGCTATCTGGAAAGCCTGCGCCTGGAATTGCGCGGCAAGGTCGACGTGGTCACCATCTGCCCGGGCTACATTGCCACGCCGATGACCTCGGGCAATCCCTATCCGATGCCGTTCCTGATGGCGCCTGCGGCCGCCGCGCGGAACATTGCCGACGCCATTGCCAGACGCAAGCGTTTCCATGTCCTGCCGTGGCAAATGGGCCTCGTCGGCGCCTTGCTGAGGAATCTGCCCCGCCCGCTCTACGACCTGCTCTTCGCGCGTGCTCCGCGAAAACCGCGGCGTTCCGGCGGAAATCTCAACGAAGGCTGATTTCGAGGGTCGACTCGAGTTCGCGCAACGCGGACTGCGGATCGTCGACCTTGATGGTATGCATGCCCATGGCCCGCGCCGGCTTCAGGTTGGGGCCCAGGTCATCGAGATACACCGCCTGCTCCGGGCGAATGCCGAGTTGTGTGCACGCCAGCTCGAAAAAACGGGGCTCTGGCTTGCGCACACCGAGCTTTGAAGATTCGATGATCGTATCGAACAGGTCCATCACCGCTTGCCATTGGCCCGCGCGCTGCGGATCGCGGTCGAAACCCCGCCGCGGCCCGGCGGCCACATTGTTGGTCACGCAGGCATTCGTGAAATGCCGCTTGGAAGCGCGCAGCGCATCGACCATCGCGGGACGGACGTCGCCGTAGACAAGGTCGATCACGTCGAGTCCGCGCACCTCGTGGCCTGACGCCCTGGCCTCTTCGGCGAATGCCTCATCGAACTGCGCCGGCGTCAACTCCGAGCGCTCGAAGCGAGCCCACGCATTGGTGTCCGGATTGCGCGTGTTGATGTCGCGCAGGAAATTCTCGGGCAGGCCGCGCTCCTGTTCGAAGCGGCGAAAGGCAAGAAACGGACTTTCCGTCATGACGCCGCCGAAATCCCACAGTACTGCGCGAATTCCCGGGTTGGCCATCTACTTCTTCTTTTTGTAAGTGTCGACTGCACGCTTCAATTCCTTGTACTCCTCGCAGGGTATCGGTGTGCAGATCTTTTGCAGTTCGGCCAGGTGCTGTTCGGCCTTTGGCAGGTTGTCGGTCAGGAGGTAGGCCTCTCCGATGTATTCGTGCGCGTGCTTGTGCTTCGGATTGAGTTTCAGCGCCGCCTCATAGTGCTCGAAGGACGCAGCATAGGCGCCCTTCTTGCGATAGGCGTAGCCGAGGAAATTCTGCGCATCGGCATTGTTGGGGTCAGCCTGCACCGCCTTCGTCAGCAATTCGATTGCCTTGTTCCAGTCCTGTGCCTCGACCGCCTTCTTGCCCTCCACGAAACCGGGGTCCGAACTATCCGAGTCGTCCGCGCCCAGGTTTGCGACGGCAGACTGGAAGGGCAACATTCCGCACAACAAGAAAAAAACAGGCAGCAAATTCTTCATCGACGCTTTCATGTCAGAGCCTCCTTGGCGTTTGCCGGATTCGGTGGAAGGCTTATTCCACGGTGACCGATTTTGCGAGGTTACGCGGCTTGTCGACATCCGTACCCTTGGCAAGCGCTACATGGTACGCCAGCAATTGCAGGGGCAGCGTGTGCAGGATCGGGCTCAGGTTGCCGGCATGTTCCGTCATCCTGATGACGTGCACCCCGTCCGCGTCCTGGATATGGGAATCCGCATCCGCGAACACGTAGAGCTCACCGCCGCGGGCACGGACTTCCTGCAGGTTCGATTTCAATTTTTCCAGCAGCGCGTCGTTGGGCGCGATGGCGATGACAGGCATGTCTTTGTCCACGAGCGCAAGGGGACCATGCTTGAGCTCCCCTGCGGCGTAGGCTTCGGCATGGATGTAGGAGATTTCCTTGAGCTTGAGCGCGCCTTCCAGTGCGATCGGGTAGTGCATGCCCCGTCCGAGGAACAATGCATGCTGCTTGGCCTGGAATTTCGTCGCCCATTTCGCCACCTGTGGCTCCAGCGTAAGCACCTGCTGCAGCGCCGCTGGCAGGTGGCGCAGGGCCTGCAGGTGTTCCTGCTCGACTTCCGCGGATAGCTGGCCGCGCTGCTTGGCGAGCACCAGGGTCAGCAGATACAGGGACGCAAGCTGCGTGGTAAACGCCTTGGTCGAGGCGACGCCGATCTCCGGGCCGGCCCGGGTCAGGAACTTCAGACGCGCCTGGCGGATGAGCGTACTTTCGGCGACATTGCAGATCGCGAGCGTCAGTTCCTGGCCGAGAGACCGGGCGTGCTGGAGTGCGGCGATGGTGTCCGCCGTCTCGCCCGACTGGGAGATCGTGATCACCAGCGCATCGGGGTCCGGCACGCTTTGACGATAGCGGTATTCGCTCGCTATCTCGACGGAACACGGCAAGCCGGCGATTGCTTCGATCCAGTAACGGGCCACCAGCCCGGCGTGGTAGCTGGTGCCGCAGGCGAGGATGGTCACGGACTTGACGCGATCGAAGGCTGCTTCCGCCTCGGCGCCGAACAGTTGCGCCACGATCGACCGGGCGCCGGTCACCATCTCCAGGGTATTGGCTACCGCGCCGGGCTGCTCGAAGATTTCCTTCTGCATGTAATGGCTGTAGGGACCAAGCTCGACCGCATCGGCCGACAGCTTGCTTTCGTGTACGGTGCGCTGCGCCTGCCTGCCGTTCGAATCGAAAATGCGATAGCTTTCGAGGCCGAGCTCGGCGACGTCGCCTTCCTCGAGATAGACGATCTGCTTGGTCACCTGCAGCAGCGCGGAGGCATCGGATGCGGCGAAGTTTTCACCCTTGCCAAGGCCGATCAGCAGGGGCGCGCCCTTTCGCGCCACCACCAGCGTGCCCGGCGATTTCTCCGACAGCACGGCGATTGCGTATGCGCCCAGCAATTCAGTCATCGCCTCGCGCACGGCGCCGCAGAGATCGCCGCTGCGCTTGAAATTGAGGTGGACCAGATGCGCGACGACTTCGGTGTCGGTATCGGAACTAAAGCGGTAGCCGGCCTTTGCAAGGCGCTCGCGGATGATTTCGTGGTTTTCGATGATGCCGTTATGCACCACGGCCAGCCCGTCGTCGCTGACATGGGGGTGCGCGTTGCGCTCGGTCGGCGCCCCATGCGTCGCCCAGCGCGTATGCGCGATGCCAAGGTTGCCCTGCAGCCCGGACCGGTCAGCCATCTCCGTAAGCGAGGCCACCCTGCCGACACTGCGCAGCCGGTGCATCCCGTCGTTGACGACCGCCAGACCGGCGGAATCGTAGCCGCGGTACTCCAGCTTGCGCAGGCCCTCGAGAAGGACGGGAACGATGTTACGTCTGGCGACCGCGCCTACGATTCCGCACATAGTTTAAGTGTTGGGATTGGAGCGCACCGGGGGGTCGCACCGGGCTTTCGCCCGCAACGATTGACCGGGAATTGCGTTCAAAGTTTACTTCTTCTGCATCTTGACCGGCCGCTTCCACCCCGCTATCGAGGTCTGACGTGCCCGTGAAACCGTCAGTTCATCCGCCGGCGCATCGCGCGTGATGGTGCTGCCGGCGCCGATGGTGGCGCCCCGTCCGATCGTGACTGGCGCCACCAGCTGGCTGTCGGAACCGATGAAAGCGTCGTCTTCGATTACCGTGCGGAACTTGTTGGCCCCGTCGTAGTTGCAGGTGATCGTGCCGGCGCCGATGTTGACGTTGCGGCCGACCGTGGTGTCGCCAAGATAGGTCAGGTGGTTGGCCTTCGAGCGGCTGCCGATATCGGTGGCCTTGGTCTCGACGAAGTTGCCGACGTGGACCTCGTCTGCCAGCCGGGTTCCAGGCCGCAGGCGCGCGTAAGGCCCCACGCGGCACTGCTTTCCGATTACGGCGCCATCGACGTGGGAATAGGGCGCAAATTCCGTGTCGCTGTCTGCCTCGACGTTCCTCAGCACGCAACCCGGGCCCACTTTGACGCCGTCGCCCAGTTTCACGCTGCCCTCGAAGACGCAGTTCACATCGATGGATACATCCCTGCCGCATTCCAGCTGCCCGCGCAGATCGAAACGCCAGGGATCGGCAAGCGTCACTCCCCTCTTCATCAGCAGCCGTGCTTGCTCGAGCTGATGCACGCGCTCCAGCCACGCCAGCTGGTCCTTGCTGTTCACGCCCAGGATTTCCCAGTTGTGCGCCGGCTGGCTTGCCTGCACGCGCACGCCCGATGCGATCGCGAGTTCCACGATGTCGGTGAGGTAAAACTCCTTCTGGGCGTTGCTGTTCTGCAGGAGCGGCAGCCACCGGCCAAGTTTTTCGGTCGACGCGCAGAGGATGCCGGTGTTGATTTCCGGTATCCGCTTTTCCTTCGCGCTTGCGTCCTTTTCTTCGACGATGCGGAGGATCGCACCGCCCTTGTTGCGCACAATGCGGCCGTATCCGGCCGGGTCGTCAAGGGTGGCGGTCAGAAGGCACAGGTCCCGGGATCCAGCAATTAGTTGCTGCAGGGTTTCCACGCTGGTGAGCGGGACATCGCCATAAAGCACCAGCGTGTACCCGCCAGGCAGCAGGTGCGGCAGCGCCTGCTGGACGGCATGGCCGGTGCCAAGCTGGGGCTCCTGCAAGACGAACCTGGCTGGACTGCCCGCGAAAGCGGAAGGAACGGCATCGCCGCCATGCCCGTAAACGACCACAACCCGATCGGCATTCAGTGCGACGGCCTTGGTGAGCACATGGTCGAGCAATGGGCGGCCAGCGAGCGGATGCAAGACCTTGGCCAGCCGGGAATGCATGCGGGTGCCTTTTCCGGCGGCCAGCACGACGACATTGAGCGATGTGGTTTTCACGGGAAGAGAAGGCGGGTCACGGCAGAATTATCTCACACAGCATCCGCAGACCTGATCGTCACTGTCCCGCTTGCCCGGAGCGTACCCATTCCAGGAACGCATCCTGGACGGCCTGTGCCCCCCGCGCCGAAGGATGGTTGATGACGAGCACCACGGCCATCATGCGGCCCCGTGAATCCAGCGTGTAGCCGGCGATGGCGCGCACGCTGTCCAGGTAACCGGTTTTGATGTGTGCCTGTCCGGCCACCGGGGAATTGGCGAGGCGTTTGCGCATGGTCCCGTCGATTGCAGTGAGCGGCAGCGAGGCGATGTACTCGGGCATGAGCGGACTCTTGTAAGCAGCGGCGAGCAACTGGCCGAGGTGGCGTGGACTGATGCGATCGGATCGCGACAGGCCTGCCCCGTTGTCGATCGCCAGCTCGCTGAATGTCATTTCCCTGCGCGCCAGCCAGTCACGTACGGCCCGGCCGGATTTCTCCAGCGTTGCGGGCGGGCCGGTATCGCGGGTGCCCAGCGTCAGGTAGATCTGGCGCGCCATCACGTTGATGCTGAATTTGTTGACGTCCCGGATCAGTTCGGAAAGCGGGGGTGATTCCCAGGAGGAAAACAGCTTTGCGTCCGGCGGCAACTGGGCCTCGCGCACTTTCCCCGTCCAGGTGCCGCCCGCTTGCTGCCAGAACTGGCGGAATAGCGTCGCCACATAGTCGTTGGGGGAGAGGAGGCTGAAGTAGCGCGACTTCTCCCCGCAACTCGAGGGGAACACACCGAAGAAGGTCAGGTTGTTGCCGGCGACTGCCGGCTTTTCGGGCCAGACGTCGCAGAAGCCCGGCGCGAGGTGCAGGTTGTTGACCACGTTTACCTGCGGCAGCAGCGGCTCGGAATACACGAGCACCGACCGATTTTCGTCGTCCGGCACGAACTGCAGGCGGAATGACTTGAAATTGATGAGGAGGGCATCCGGGCCGACGTTGTAAGGCCGGGTGGGCTCGTTGTCGAACTGCCCTGGATCGTGTGCCTCCACCGAGAAGAAACTGCGGTCGAGAACCAGGTCGCCGTTTATCTCGCGCAGGCCACGATTGCGCAGGTCGCGCACGAACAGCAGCAGGCTCTCCAGGTTGAATTTCGGATCGCCGTAACCCTTCAGGACCAGGTTGCCGTCCAGCCGCCCCTCGTTCAGGTTGCCGTCGAGCCAGGACTCGGTCTTCCACGTATAGGAGGGCCCGAGGATTTCCAGCGCGGCAAAAGTCGTCACCAGCTTCATGACGGAGGCCGGGTTCATGGCGCGATCCGCCGAGAACTCCAGGGCGGGCTGGTCTGCGGACAGGTCGTGAACGTATGCCCCCACCTGGTTTTCCGGGACACCGGACTGGGCGAGAGCGGCGGCGACCGGCTTCGGCAGCGTGCGGTCGTTGGATCCGGCGCCCGCAGACGCGGGCAGCGCGGCAAGCAGGCAGGCGAGTGCGAGAGTGGATTTCATCGGGATCGAATGCTAGCAAATTGCCGCGATTGTTCCTTGCGCCAGTTGCGCCTAGGGGTTCTGCTGCAGATCGTCGAGGATGGCCATGGTCCCGTCGACGATCAGGTCCATGTGTTCAGGCTCGATGACATAGGGCGGCATGAAATAGACCGTGTTCCCGAGGGGACGCAACAGCAACCCTTTCCCGAGCGCGCGTTCGTAGAAGCGGCGCGAGAAGTCCGGCCGTTCATCGACGGCATCGAACGCCCAGATCATTCCGGTATTGCGGAAATTCCTGACCATCGGGTGCCGGATCAGCGGGGCACACCTGCGCGTGAATGCGGCAGCCTTCTCGCGGTTGGACTCGAGAATGCCGTCCAGCCGGAAAATGTCGAGCACCGCCAGTGCCGCCCGGCATGCAAGCGCATTGCCGGTGTAGGAGTGCGAGTGCAGGAAACCCCGTGCCGTCGAATCATCGTAGAAGGCGCCGTAGACGTCGCTGGTCGTAAGGGTTACGGACAACGGCAGGTAGCCGCCGGTCAGGCCTTTCGACAGGCACAGGAAATCGGGCCTGATGCCGGCCTGTTCGCAGGCGAGGAAGGTGCCGGTGCGGCCGAAGCCGACGGCAATTTCGTCCGCTATGAGATGGACGCCATGCACGTCGCACAACGCCCGGGCCTCCTTCAGGTAGCGCGGGTGATACATCGCCATCCCGCCCGCACCCTGCACGAGCGGTTCGAGTATCAAAGCCGCGGTTTGCGAGTGATGCTCTCGCAAGTGTGCTGCCAGGTCATGCGCCGCCCGCACCGCGACCTGTTCAGCGCTCTCGCCGGGCTGCGCCTGCCTCCAGTCGGGTGACGGCACCTGGAAACTCTCCCGGAGCAGCGGTGCGTAAGTGTCCCGGAACAAGGGCACATCGGTCACCGAAAGGGCGCCGAGCGTTTCGCCGTGATAGCCGTTTCGCAGGCTGACGAAGCGGGCCTTCCCCGGTTGTCCGCGGTTGCGCCAGTAGTGAAAACTCATTTTCAGCGCGATCTCGGTCGCCGAGGCGCCGTCGCTGCCGTAGAAGCAATGCGAAAGTCCGGTGAGTTCTGACAGTTGTTCGGACAGGCGCACCACCGGCTCATGGGTGAAGCCGGCGAGGATCACATGCTCCAGCCTGCCGAGCTGATCCACGACTGCCGCGTTGATGCGCGGATTGGCGTGCCCGAACAGGTTCACCCACCAGGAACTGATGGCGTCCAGATAGCGGTGGCCGTCGAAATCGTACAACCACATTCCCTCAGCCCGCGCAATCGGCACCAGCGGCAACTGCTCGTGATGCTTCATCTGCGTGCAGGGATGCCAGACAGCTTCCAGGCTGCGGGACAGCCAGTCGGCGTTGCGCGTGTCTTCGGGATTCATGATAAGAAAGGGCGGAAGCAGTGGCGGGCAGGCGTCGGTCGGGTCTGGCGCATTCTCGCAGGAGCGAATCAAGCGTGCTCGGCGGTATTTGCAATCAGGTTGCTGGCACTTGAACCTTGCGGCTGCCAGACGCTCTGGCATCGTTGATGCTTTGAACTCTGGCAGGTGTATTGCATTCGAACGCAAAAGGAGCCTGCGCATGAATTTTCTGGAAGCTATCTCCGACCAGGTCGAGGCCAATCCGCTGCCACTCATGGCCATCACCGTTGCGGCGGTACCGTGCCCGGATACGCCGGTGATCCTGACCCTGCACTGGCACGGTTTCATCGAGGAGAAACTCATCGACCTCGAAGAAGCCTCCACCGTGGCCTACACGCCAATCCCGAGTTCCGCACTCCAGGTCAATCACCGGTGGAAGGATCTCGCGGTGCTGGATCGCGCGGCGATGGAGGCCGGCTGGGAACTGGGCGCATGGGATGTCGCGCGGGCCGAACGCGTCGGTTGCGTCCGCTCCAGCGAATCAATCGAGTGCCTGCGCGCGTTCGGAGCCTTCCCATTCGGATTGAACGGACAGCAACTGGTGATCTCCGACGCACCCGATGCCGAGGATCTGGTCAATCTGGCAGCCCGGAAAGGCTATCTGATGTGGATGTTCCGGCCGGTCCATGGCGGCATCTGGGCGGACTATGCCGACGATGCGACCCTGCGCGCGGACGGCACGCGTTCGCCTCCTTGTCCGGTCGATCCCATCCCGCCGGCCGGCATCGGACAGGCCCGAACGGTTTATCGGTTCGGCGTTCCGGGCGGCGCACAGCCGTTCAGCTAGGCAAACCCCTCGCCTGTACTATATCCCAGTCTATGTAAGCGCACGCTTATATAGA
>Ga0190271_10001180_pt1 | contig 14533 bp, 16 predicted proteins | sample Popmic356T_FD_133747 | JGI IMG/M metagenome (GOLD analysis project Ga0190271, IMG submission 133747) | Populus adjacent soil microbial communities from riparian zone of Weber River, Utah, USA - 356 T | ecosystem: Environmental > Terrestrial > Soil > Riparian zone | place: USA: Utah | collected...
CCGCGTCGAAGTGCAGGCTGGCGGTGGGCGCGGCCACCGCGCCGGGCACCCGTGCCAGCAGGCTCTGATAGCGCTGCGCATCCCCGGCATCGGCGACGCGCTCTATGTAGGGCGGCAAGGGCACGCTGCCAAAGCGTTCAAAAAATTCCAGCGCCGGCTGCGGCAGCCACAGCCGCCACATCTCGCCTTCCCGCCGCAGCAGGATTACTTCGCCGCCGTCCGTGTGGAGGTGCTGGCCGGTTCGCAGCCGCTTGCCGCCGCGCAGCTGCACCAGCGCCTCGTTCTCCGCCTGGGGTCGTTCGAGAAAAATCTCGATCCGGCCGCCGGTGCTTTTCCAGGCTGCCAGGCGCGCCGGAATCACCCGCGTGTCGTTGAACACCAGCAGGTCGCCGGGCTCCAGCTGCTGCGGCAATCCGCGAATCAGTGCATCGCGCCAGCTGCGCTGCCGGCCATCCAGCACCAGCATGCGGCTGTCGGAACGCTGCGGCAGCGGCTGCTGCGCGATCAGATCCTGCGGCAGCGCATAATCGAAGTCGCCGATGTGCATGGTGGCCTCGCTCGGAGTCGAACCGAGATGGGCAAGCCCGGTCGATTTTGAGTCGACTGCGTCTACCAGTTCCGCCACGAGGCCCGACGGCCGCGTACGATACCCGAATCGCCCGCCGACAGGCCATACTGCAAGCCCGATGAAATTCTGTAGCGAATGCGGTCAAAGGGTGGAACTGCGTGTGCCGGAGGGCGACCAACGGCCGCGTTTCGTATGCAGCGCCTGCGGCACCGTCCACTACCAGAATCCACGCATCGTCGCGGGCTGCGTGCCCGAGTGGCAGGGACGCATCCTGCTGTGCCGGCGCGCCATTGAACCGCGGCGCGGCTACTGGACCACACCGGCGGGCTTCATGGAAATCGGCGAAACGCTGCCGCAGGCCGCCGCGCGCGAGACCCTGGAGGAAGCCGTGGCCCAGGTCAGCATCGGCTCGATGCTGGCCGTTGTGGACGTGGTCTACGCGGCCCAGGTGCACGTCAACTTCCGCGCCCGGCTGCAGCAGCCCGAATTCGCCGTGGGCGCTGAAAGTCTCGAAGTGGGCCTGTACGAGGAAGAACAGGTGCCGTGGGACGACATTGCCTTTGAAAGCACCCGCTTCAGCCTGCGCCGCTACTTCCACGACCGCCAGATGGGCCGGGAAGAGCTGCATTTCCACGAATTGCTGCGGCGCTGAGCGGCCCAACGGCCCGCTTGCGCTTGGGGGCATGTTTGGCAGAATACCGGCCCGGCCGCCGAGGCCTTCTCCGGCCGGCAGCTTCACGGAGCGCTAATGACTTTTGTCGTCACCGAAAATTGCATCAAGTGCAAGTACATGGATTGTGTGGAAGTCTGCCCGGTCGACTGTTTTCACGCCGGGCCGAATTTCCTGGTGATCGATCCGGACGAATGCATCGACTGCACATTGTGCGAGCCGGAATGTCCGGCCGAGGCCATCTATTCGGAAGAGGAATTGCCGGCCGGTCAGGAACACTTCACGGCGCTGAACGCCGAGCTGGCCAAGCAGTGGCCGGTGCTGACCGAAAAGGGTCCGGCGCCGGCCGATGCCAAGGACTGGGACGGCAAACCCGACAAGCTCAAGCTCCTCGAGCGCTGAGCGCGGGCTACTTGCCCTTGCCGTTGCTGGCAGCGTCTGCCTGCAGCGCCTGCAACAGGTTCGGCGGCGGCAGATAACCCGGCATCAGCTCACCACTGTCGGTGATGATGTCGGGCGTGCCGGTCAGGCCCAGCGCGCGGCCCATGGCATAGTGTTCAGCCACCGGGTCGGACTTGCAGGTGGCCGGAGAATCCAGCTTCTCGCCCTTCTTGGCGCGCGTCAGCGCGGCCCTCGGATCCTTCGCGCACCACACCTGCGCGGCCTTCGTCCATGACTCGGAGTCGGGACCCGAGCGCGGGAAGGCCATGTAACGCACCCTGATGCCCAGCCGGTTGTAATCGGCGATCTGGCTGTGCAACTCGCGGCAGTAGGCGCAATCGACGTCGGTGAATACGGTGATGGTGTACTTCGGGTTGGCCGGCCCGAAAACCAGCATGCTGCTTTCCGGCATCGGCTTCAGCAGGGCCAGCCGCAGCTCGCGCCGACGCGAATCGCTGAGATTGCTGCGGTCCGAGAGCTGGTAGAGGTCGCCGGCGAAGGCGAAGCGGCCGTCTTCGCTGACATACACCAGCTCCGCGCCGCGCCGGAATTCGTAGACGCCGGGCACCGGCGTGGCACGCAGGTCCGCGGCCTTGGCGCCGGGAATGCGCGCCGCCACAGCGGCCAGATCGGCGGCGGCCCAGGCCCAGGCCGGAACCAGCAACAGCAGCGCAAGGAGGGCCGGGCGTTTCATGGAGGTCAGATTGCCGCACCCGTGCCCGGCAGTCCAGCAGTTCAGCCGCGGGGATGATGCTCGGCGTGCAGCTCTTTCATGCGTTCGCGCGCCACGTGGGTGTAGATCTGCGTGGTCGACAGGTCGCTGTGACCCAGCAGCATCTGCACCACGCGCAGGTCGGCGCCGTGATTGAGCAGATGGGTGGCGAAGGCGTGACGCACTGTATGCGGCGAGAGGTCGCGATCGATGCCGGCCTTGCGCGCATAGCGCTTGATGATGTGCCAGAACGCCTGGCGCGTCATGCGATCGCCACGGCGGGTCGGAAACAGGTATTCAGTGCTGCGTTCGAGCAGGATCTCGCCACGCGGACCGCGCATGAAACCGCTCAGCCAGCGCGCGGCCTCCTCGCCCAGCGGAATCAGCCGTTCGCGATTGCCCTTGCCCAGCACGCGCACCACACCCTGGGTCAGATTGACCTGGGCAGCGCGCAGGCTCACCAGTTCGGAAACGCGCAGCCCGGTGGCGTACAGCACCTCCAGCATGGCGCGGTCGCGATGACCCAGCGGATCAGTGGTTACCGGCGCCAACAGCAACGATTCGACCTCGGCCTCGCTCAGCGACTTGGGCAGTGAACGGCCAATGCGTGGCATGGCAATCTGCGCCGTCGGATCCTCATGGACCACGCCCTCGCGCATCAGCTGGCGGTAGAAACGGCGGAAAGACGACAACTGGCGCGCCATCGAACGTGGCCGCGCGCCGGCGAGCACCCGTGCGGCGATGAAGGCCAGCAGATCGGCGCGTGTGGCGGCCGTCAACGGAATATGACTTTTTGCGAGCCAGCGACCGAGCGCCACCAGATCGGCGCGGTATGCTGCCAGCGTGTTAGACGACAGTCCGCGCTCCATCCACACCGCATCCAGAAACCGGCTGATGGCCGGGTCCAGTTCGTCGGCAGTGTCTTTCACGGCGGTTGCAGTCGCAGTTCTGGTCAAGGCGTTGCCCCGGTCTGTGGGATCAGTGGGCTCACGGGTTTCCGGAGCCCGGCCAGTATGCAAACCGTGTAGGACCATCGGTGTGATGTTCCTCACAACGACGGCCCACCGTTAACATAAGAGAGAACTGCATCACATGCGATTGCTCCCAGGCCAGCCTTGCCGATGACCCCACTGCACGATTCCACCACGGTGTGGTGGCGGATACTCGCGGCTCCGCTGCGGCTGATGTATGCCTGCTATGCGTGGCCCGCCTTCCTGCTGATGGGCCTGCTGGCCCTGCCACTGACGCTGATCCCCTCGCTGCCGCGCCGCCGCCGGCTGATCCGCGGCATGGCGCGGGCCGCGCTGGCCACCCTGGGCATGCGGCTGCAGGTAACCGGCCTTTCACGCCTGCCCTCAACCTGCGTGGTGGTGGCCAATCACTCCAGCTACCTGGATGGCGTGGTACTGGCCGCCGTGCTGCCGCCACATTTCAGTTTCGTCATCAAACGCGAGATGCGCGCAGTGCCCGCGGCGGGCTGGCTGCTCGAGCGCATCGGCGCCTATTTTGTGGCGCGCAACAATGGCGCCGGCAGCGCCCGCGACGCCTTGCGGGTGATGCGCGGCGCCAGCCGCGGTGAAGCCCTGGCCTTCTTTCCGGAAGGCACCTTCCAGCACCGGCCCGGCCTGATGCGCTTCCACAGCGGCGCCTTTGCCGCTGCCGAACGCGCGGGTGTGCCCGTGGTGCCGGTAGCCATTCACGGCACGCGACACTGCCTGCCACCGCGCTTGCCGCTGCCCTGGCCCGGCCGTATCAGCGTCGAAGTGCTGCAACCCATCGATCCCGTGATCGGCCAGCCCGACGGCGCCAGCCAGCTGCGCGATGCGGCGCGTGCGGCCCTGCTGTCGCGACTGGATATTCCGGATCTGGCGGCGTGAGTACCTCGCGCACCACCGGACTGCCGGCGCTGTATGCCGCCGAACTGCGCCACCGCGGCTATGACAGCGATGCCGCGCAGTTGCACGCCGTTGAATGCCTCGAACAACTGCGCCGGCAGCTGGCGCCGGCCGGGCCGGCGCGTTCCGCTCGCACCCTGGGCCGGCTGCTGCGTCGTGACGCCCCCGTAGCCGCTCCGCGCGGCATCTACCTGTGGGGCGGCGTCGGACGCGGCAAGACCTGGCTGATGGATCTGTTCTTCGACAGCCTGGATTTTCCCGAGCGGCGTCGCCTGCACTTCCATCACTTCATGCGCGAGGTTCACGCCGGGCTGCGCACGCTGTCGCGCCAGGCGGCGCCGCTGCAGAGCCTGGCGCAACGCATGCGCGCCGAAACGCGCCTGCTGTGCCTCGACGAACTGTTCGTCAGCGATATTGCCGACGCGATGATTCTGGGCGGTCTGTTCGAGGCCTTGCTGAAGGCCGGCACGACGCTGGTGATCACTTCCAATGTGCCGCCCTCGGGGTTGTACCGTGATGGTCTGCAGCGGGCGCGCTTCCTGCCCGCGATTGCGCTGCTGGAAAGGCAGCTGCAGGTGCTGAACCTCGACGGTGGCACCGACTACCGGCTGCGCCAGCTGCGCCAGGCGCCGATCTACCTGGTGGAGGGTGCGGCCGCCCGCGAGCAGCTGGGCCGGTTGTTCGAGCGCCTGGCCGATGCGCACGCCGAGCACAATGCCGAACTGCATGTGGGCGGACGGCCGATCGCCGCCTGGCGTCGCAGCAGCGATGTGGTCTGGTTCGACTTCGCCAGTCTCTGCGAGGGGCCACGCAGTCAACACGACTATGGCGACATCGCCGATGAGTTTCACACCGTGCTGGTCTCCGACGTACCGGTGTTTGGCGACGCCCACGACGATGCAGCGCGGCGTTTCATCGCCTTGGTGGACGAGTTCTACGATCGTGGCGTCAAGCTGGTGCTGTCGGCGGCCGCACCACCGCCACAGCTGTATCGTGGCCAGCGGTTGCGCTTCGAATTCCAGCGCACTGTCAGTCGCCTGATCGAAATGCAGAGCGAGGAATATCTGGCGCGCGCACATCGCGGTTGAAGGCCGGGCCGCCCCGGGCAGGAGGTCGGCCCTGCCAACCGCACAGGCAGTGCCGCCACCATTGGGGCAAATGCTACGATGCGGAATGGAACGGAATCGCATCGCCGCCAGTTTCAGTATTTCCCGGGTGCAGTGGCTTGATTCCGAGGGTCAATGCGCCGATGCGCTGCCGGCCTTCGCCACCGAAGCCGCCGCGATGCTGGCCATGTATCGCGTGATGGTGCAGGCACGACTGTTCGATGCCAAGGCTGTCAACCTGCAGCGCACCGGCAAACTGGGTACCTATCCTTCCTGCCTCGGACATGAAGCCACCCATGTGGGTGTCGGCGCGGCACTGCGGCCTGAAGACGTGGTGTTCCCGGTGTATCGCGAAATCGGCACCAAGTTCTGGCGCGGCATCAGCATGAAGGATGTGCTGCTGTACTGGGGCGGCGATGAACGCGGCACGCTGTATGCCAATTCGCCGCAGGATTTCCCCTTCTGCGTGCCCATCGGCTCGCAGATGCCGCACGCGGCCGGCGCCGCGCTGGCTTTCAGTCTGCGCGGCGAGCCGCGCTGCGCGCTGGCCTACATCGGCGACGGTGGCACGTCACAGGGCGCCTTCTACGAAGCCATCAATTTTGCCGGCGCGCGTCGGCTGCCGCTGATCACCGTGATCGTCAACAACCAGTGGGCCATTTCCGCGCCGGTGTCGACGCAGACCGCGGCGGAGACGCTGGCGCAGAAGGCCGTGGCGGCCGGCATTCCCGGGCTGCAGGTCGACGGCAACGACCTGATCGCGGTCCGTCACGCCGTCGCCGAGGCCGCGGCGCGCGCGCGCGCCGGAGAGGGGCCGACGGTGATCGAGGCGCTGACCTATCGACTCTCCGATCACACCACCTCGGATGATGCCAGTCGCTACCGGCCGGCCGGTGAAGTCGATCAGGCGCGCGCGCTGGAACCGCTGCTGCGCACCCGACGCTACCTCGAGGCGCGTGGCTGGTGGGACGATGCGGCCGAGTCGCAGCTGCGGGCCGAATTCACGGCGGCCATCGAAGACGCGGTGAAGCAGTACCTGGCCACGCCGCGACAGTCCACTGACGCCATGTTCGATCATGTGTACGCGAACCCGCCGCGCGCGCTGCAGTGGCAGCGCGACATGGCGCGACGTTACGCCGGCCGGCACTAGGCGCGAGCGGGCACGGGATGGCGAAGTTGACGATGGTTGAAGCCATCAACCTGGCACAGGCCTGGGAACTGGCGCACGACCCGCAGATGCTGGTGCTGGGCGAGGATGTGGGCATCAACGGCGGCGTGTTCCGCGCCACCTCGGGCCTGCAACAGCGTTTTGGCTCGCAGCGGGTATTCGATACACCGCTGGCCGAAGGCCTGATCGCCGGCGCGGCGATCGGCCTGGCCGCGCAGGGATTGCGGCCGGTGGCCGAGATCCAGTTCATGGGCTTCCTGTATCCGGCGCTGGACCAGATCGCCAGCCACATGGCGCGGTTGCGCAACCGCACGCGCGGGCGGCTGTGCTGTCCGGTGGTATTGCGCATGCCGCACGGCGGCGGCATCCATGCGCCGGAGCATCATTCCGAAAGTCTTGAAACACTGCTGTGCCATCACGCCGGGTTGCGCGTGCTGTGCCCGTCTTCGCCGCAGCGTGCCTACGGCCTGCTGCTGGCGGCCATCCGCGATCCGGATCCGGTGATGTTTCTCGAACCGGTGCGGCTGTATCGCCTGGGCAAGCAGGAAGTCGAGGACAACGGCCAGGCGCTGCCGCTGGATCGCTGCTTCGTGCTGCGCAATGGCGAAGACGCAACGCTGATCACCTGGGGCGCCATGGTCACCGAAACCATGAAAGCCGCCGAAGTGCTGGCGCAGCAGAACGTGGACTGCGAAGTCATCGATGTCGCCAGCCTGGCGCCGCTGGACTTCGAGACCATCCTGGACTCGGTGGTGAAGACCGGGCGCGTGATCATCGTGCACGAGGCGATGCGCAATTGCGGCGTGGGCGCCGAAATCGCCGCCACCATCGCCGAACATGCGCTATATGATCTGTGTGCGCCGGTGCAGCGTGTCACGGGATACGACACCATCATGCCGCTGTATCGGCTCGAGCACGATTACATCCCCGGCGTGGACCGCATCGTCGACGCGGTGCGCGCCACCTTGATCGAATGATGGAGCGATCTGGATGAGCACCTTCAGGCTGCCGGATCTGGGCGAGGGTCTCTCGGATGCCGAGATCGTGCGCTGGCATGTGCAGGTCGGCGATACCGTCACCGTCGATCAGCCACTGCTGTCGGTGGAAACCGCCAAGGCCGTGGTGGAGGTGCCCTCGCCCACCACCGGCGTCATCACTGCATTGCATGGCGCGCCCGGCGAGCGCCTGGAAACCGGCGCGCCGCTGGTCGACTTCGCGGGCGGTGACAATGGCGGCGCGGATTCCGGCACCGTGGTCGGTCACATGCCCGACCACAGCGGCGACTACGCCGACAGTGCGCTGGAACCGGGCGCTGGCGCGGCGCTGCAACGAATCCAGGCCGTGCCGGCGGCGCGCGCACTGGCGCGCAGCCTGGGTGTGGATCTGGCCACCATCCAGGGCAGCGGCCACGGCGGATTGATCACGCTGGCCGACGTCATTGCCGCGGGTCTGCCGGCGGGACGGCCCGCCGCGCCGCGCGGCAGCACCATGCGTCCGCCGCCGCAGGTCGAGCATGGCGAAGTGCAGCCGCTGAAAAGCCTGCGTCGCGCCATGTCGCAGAGCATGGCGCTGTCGCGGGATTCGGTCATGGAATGCACCGTGGTCGATGACGCCGACCTGTGCGCCTGGCGCGCCAGCGACGACTACACCGCGCGCGTGCTGCGCGCCATCGCGCACGCCTGCGTCGAGGTGCCGGGGCTCAATGCCTGGTACGACGCCGACTCGCAGTCGCGTCGGTTATTCGAGCATGTGGATGTGGGCCTGGCCGTCGATACGCCCGAAGGCCTGCTGGTGCCGGTGATGCGCGACGTGGGTCGGCGCAGCAGCGCCGATATGCGCGCCGAGCTGGAACGCTTCAAGCAGGGCGCGATGACCCGCAGCCTGCGCAGCGAGGAGCTGCGCAACTTCACCTTCATGCTTTCCAACTTCGGCATGATGGCCGGGCGCTATGCCTCACCCGTGGTGGTGCCGCCGGCGGTGGCCATCCTTGGCACCGGCCGTGCCCGTCAGGATGTGGTGGCCGTCGAGGGCCGCATCGAAATCCATCCGCGCATGCCGCTGTCGCTGACCTTCGACCACCGCGTCGTCACCGGTGGCGAGGCGGTGCGTTTTCTCGGCGCATTGATCCGCGATCTGGAATTACCGGAGTAACCGCTTGTCCGCTGCATCGACTGGAAAATTGCTGCTGGTCCGGCATGGCCAGAGCACCTGGAACCTGGAAAACCTGTTCACCGGCTGGACCGATGTGGATCTCACCGAACAGGGCACGCGCGAAGCACAGCAGGCCGGTCGCGAAATCGCCGCCGCCGGCGTGCTGCCGGACGTGGTGTTCACTTCGGTGCTGAAGCGCGCCATCCGCACGCAGTGGCTGATCCTCGAGGCCATGGATCTGCTCTGGCTGCCGGTGGAACGTCACTGGCGCCTGAATGAACGCCACTATGGCTCGCTGCAGGGACTGGACAAGGCGCAGACCGTGGCGAAGCATGGTGAAGCGCAGGTGAAGATCTGGCGCCGCAGCTACGACATTCCGCCGCCGCCGCTGGCCGACGACGATCCGCGCCATCCGCGCTTCGATCGCCGCTATGCCGGCGTGGCCGCCGCCGATCTGCCGGGTACCGAATCATTGAAGGACACCCTCGCGCGCGTGCTGCCGTACTGGGAGCAGCACATCGCGCCGCAGCTGCGCACCGGCCGCAATGTGCTGGTGGTGGCGCATGGCAACAGCCTGCGCGCGCTGGTGAAGATGCTGGATGGCCTGTCGGAAGCGGCCGTCGTCGAGTTGAACATTCCCACCGGCGTGCCGCTGCTGTACGAACTGGACGCGCAGCTGCGTCCACGGGGCAGCCGTTACCTGGGCGATGCCGCGGCCATCGCCGCGGCGGCCGAAGCGGTGCGGCGCCAGACCGAAAAACGCTAACGGCGGCGCAGGATCTCCGGCTGCTCGCGCGGCCGCGTCACGCCGGGCGTGGCCCAGCCGTCGTACAGGGCGCCGTGCGCGGCCGCCAGCTTGCGGAAACGCACCGAGAATTCCTGCATGGCCTGCACCGAGACACGGATGGCCTTGCGGGCATGCAGCGAGTAGCCGCTGGCGCCCTCGGTTTTCATCGGCTGGTAATCCACCTCGAATCCTTCGGCGCGCAGTACCGCCGCCAGCGCTTCACATCCGGCCGGCGTGTCGCAGCTGAAGAAGAAATCGATGTCGTAGGAGGTGAAGGCATTGCCGCCGTGCGCGCGCAGATTGCGCACCAGCATTTCGTCCCAGTCGTCGTGGCGCGCGGCGCGCGCACGCTTGAGAGCATCATAGATGCGATAGGCGGCGACCAGCCCGCCCAGCACCAGCAGCAGATACAGCAAGTTCACGCGGCTCAGTCTTCCGGCGCGATGGTGACGCGCAGGCCCGCCAGCGCCTCGGTCATCGTCAACTGACAGGACAGCCGCGAGTTGTCCCGATGGCTGCCCAGATCCTGCAGCATGTCGGTCTCGTCGGACATCGGCGCCGGCAGGCGGCTCACCCACTCCGGGTCAACGTACACATGGCAGGTGGCGCAGGAGCACATGCCGCCGCAGATGGCCGTCACGCCATCGTCCATGTCGCGCAGCGGCTCCATCAGCACATGGCCGGCGGGCGCATTGATCTCGGTTTCCTGACCGTCGCGGTCAACCACTTTCAGCAGCGGCATGGCAGTTCCTCGTCGGTGGGGCTGCGTAGTTTGCCCACTGCCGGCCGCCGATGCCAGCCTCACCGAAGCAGCGTCAGCCGTGGCGGAATCCACGGCACATGAAACCGGCAGCGCGCCGGCGGATCCGGGAGCTCGAACTCGGCGAAACCCAGGCCGGCCTCACGGTCGAAACGCAGATCGCCGAGCACGCGGCGGTGACCCTCTTCAATGAAGAATGGCGCACGCGCAAACTGCATCAGCTCCCGGGCTTCGCAGTTTTCCGCGACGATCGCGGCCAGGCGGGACCGGTCCATGACCAGCTCACCCTGCCAGCGAACGCTGGCGGACGATGCCGTGCGGGGCCTCTGGTATGGCGCTGTCACTTGCACGCCCAACGGCAATGTTGGACAGCGTCCGGCGGCAAGCAGGGACGGCGCCACGGCGACCACGCCCTGGCGCACGACGTATTGCTCACCGGCCTCCTGCAGCAGCAGCACGTTCCAGCACAAGGGATTCGACGGCAGCGGCGAGAGCACGTGATCGACGGTGCTCTCACGCGGAAAATTCGTCGCAGCGAAGGCCGCCACGTCCCGCGCCGCGACGCGGCCGGAGACCAGGAACACAGCGGTGACGCAGACGATGGCGACCGCGCTGGTCAGCGCCGCCGCGCGCGCGGAATAACGCCTGCCGACCAACAGCATCGCCGCCACCAGTGGCAGCGCACACGCCAGCCACAGCGGCAGATCCCGATGCAGGAGGCCACCGATTCCCAGCGCCAGCAACAGCACCAGGCACAGGGCGGCGCGAGCCCATCGCGTCCGCACCGTGAAAATCAGCGGCGCCACGCTGAGCCAGTACAGCGGTTCGATGATGAACACGGCATCACCGTAGAACCAGCGATTGTCGAATGGCCACCAGGGGTGGACCCCGTAGCTGTTGAGCGAGTCCATGCCCAGATGCAGCAACACGCCAAGCAATGCCGCGACCGCGATGACGACGCGATCACCGCGCGCCAGGGGGTGTCCGCGAAAGCGCGCCCACAACCGGGCCCCGGCATACAACAGCGCCGCGAGCAGCAGGCAACCGATGACGGTGTGGGTGTGTCCGCGATGATGCAGCAGATAACCCATCTTGCCCGGCGCGAATCCGCCATACGTCAGCAGCAGATCGATGTCGGGCAGATTGCTGCCGAGGGCGGCAACGGCCACCACATAGGAACGCCGCAACGTTCCCGATAAACCGCCGGTGGATACGGCGCCCGAGCGTGCGATCACATCGCCCGCGACCATGCCCACCAGCGTATGCGTGAGATTATCCATGCGGCGGCAGCGCCTCGCCGCGCGCGTACAGCCACAGATCGCCCAACGCGCGATGAATGGTCATGGCCGCTGCCAGCGCCGGCTCATCGCCGGGTTGCTGCGCGGCCTCCAGCAGGGCTGCCCGCCCGGACATCGCCTCAGGGTAGTAAACCAGCACGGCGGCCACATCGAAAATAGGGTCCGCGCGTTGCGCATACTCCCAGTCCAGCAGCCATAGTTGCTCGCCATCGATGAGGTTGCCGTGCACGGGATCGCCATGCACCACTGCGGGTGCGGCGGCCCGGGTCGCCAGCACATCGTGGGCGCGCTGGATCTGACGCAGCAGCCGCAGCACGCGGCGTGTGGTATCGGCATCCGGCTGCTCGCGGCCGCTGATATAGCCATGCGCAATGCTCACCGGATCGAACGATGCCACATCGGCGGGCGCCGGCAGGCGGTGCAATTGTGCCAGCTGTTGCCCCAGACGCTGCAGCTGCTGCGGATCGGCATAGTCCCGCGAGGTCCAGTTGCGGCCCGCCACAAATTCACTGACCCACACATCCAGCGCCGCAGAGGTGGCGACGATGCGCGGCGCCAGACCCGCGGCCGCGGCGATCGCATGCAAGCGCAGTTCGCGGGCCCGGTCGACGCCGGGCCGCCGCCAGCCCGGACCATCCATCCGCAGCACGAAACGACCCGCATCGGTGTCGACCCGCCACACCTCATTGACGCTGCCACCCTGCAGCCGCTCGAGGCGCAGCGGCTGCCGCTGCGCCGCGCCCGGCACCAGTGCCAGCGCCTGCGCCGGCGGTGTCATGTCTGCTGCCGGCGGTAGCGTTGCAGCCATGCATGGAATCCGAAGGCCGCGACAATCATGTAGCAGACAAACAATCCCGCGGTGAACGGGTGCGACTGCTGCAGGAACAGGAACACCGCCAGCGTGTCGGCGGCAATCCAGTACAGCCAGTTCTCCAGCACCGAACGCGCCACCATCCAGGTCGCCAGCAGACTGATGCCGGTGCACAGCGAATCGATCAGCGGCCAGGCCGCCTGGGTTTCGCTGGCCAGCCAGCGTGCACTGAGCGCGCTGGCCAGCACGATGACGCCCACGGCCAGCAGGTGCCGCCGCCACGGCCAGCGGTAGATGCGCCCGGCCTGGGCGCTGGCATTGCGGCTCCAGCTGTACCAGCCGTACACGGCCATCACCACGTAGTAGCCCTGCAGCAGCGACTGCATCGGCAATTGCGCGCGCGCCGCCAGCCACACATAGATCGATGAACTGAGCGCGCCGGCCACCCAGCCCCAGCGGTTACGGCGCGCGATCAGCACCACGTACACCAGTCCGGCGATGATCGCCGCGATTTCCAGAGGCGAGGTCTGCAACAGCGCCTGCCAGGCGGTGTTCATTGCACGGCGGCCAGCGGACCCAGCACCTTCATCACGAATACCGCCTTGTCGTTGTCCTCGAAGCTGCGGCGCATCTCGGCGGTGAGCAGCGGCATCAGCAGCCCGAACTCGCCAAAGACCTGCGTGCTCATGCTGTTGGTATGGACTCGCAGGCCCTGATGGGCGTTGAGCCGGTCGATGAAGGACTGGATCGGTGGAATGTAGTCGGCGTGCAACGGATACAGGCTGATCTCGACTCCGATTTCCATACGCACCTCATTGACCGGGCTGGTAGCGGACCGTGATGCCGACCTGCCGCGGTTCACCCCGCTGCAGATACAGTCGGTCGGCAAAGTCCGGCGGTTCATTGCCGAAGTAGAACGCGTGCACAGAATAGTCGGCGTCGAACAGATTGCGCACCCAAAAGCTGACGTCCCAGGCCTGGCGCGCGTGTCCGAGGCGCAGATTCACCAGCCGGCGCGCGTCCAGCTGCTGATCGTGGCTGGCGCTGGCGTAGAAGGCCGACTGGCCCTGCGCATCGGCGCGCCCGTACCAGCCCGAGGGATGCCGGTACCCGGCCTGCAGTGCCAGCTGCAGCTGCGGCGCATATTCCTGCTCGCGTCCGGACAGATCGCGCAGCGCCAACTGCGGATTGCCCTGGCTGTCGTACACCGTGTGGTAGTAGCTGAAGTCCAGATAGCGCGCGCGCAGCAGGGCGAGGCTGCCCCCGAACTGCCAGCGCGGACCCGCCTGCCACTGCAACGCCGCCTCCAGCCCATAGTTCTCGCCGCGCGCTGCGTTGTCGGTATAGAACTGGTAGGTCAGCGGATCGGAGGGATCGATCTGCACCGAGGTGCTCACCTGCTGGTCCTCGCGCCGCATGTAGAACACATCGGCCTGCCAGTTCAGCGTCGCCGCGGCGTTGGCGCCCTTGCGGCCCAGTTCCAGATTCCACAGATATTCGGGACGGAACTGGCGGCGCTCATCGGGAATGCCGGTGCCGATGTTGAAGCCGCCGGCCCGGTAGCCGCGCGCCAGCGTCAGGTAGTCCAGCTGCTCGCCGCTGCGCCCCAGCGTCAGGTGTCCACCGACCATGCGGTCGGTAGGCGCGAAGGCATTGCCGTCGCTGTCCTGGTAGTCCGCGTCGCGTTGTTCGCCGCGCAGGCCGGCGCTGAATTCCAGTGCCGACGCCAGCGGCCAGTCCAGCTGCGCATACAACGCGGTGTTGATGGCGCGGTAGTCGCTGTCGAGCTGGCGATACACGGCGCCGTTGTAGTGATCCAGCTGCTGGTTGGCCTCGCGCAGCCGCATGACATACGCACCCAACAGCCAGCGCGCGGCGCCGAACAGCAGATGCTGCGCATCGCCGGTGAATCGCAGGTCTTCCGCCAGCGTGTCGCGCTGGCGATCGGTGTGCGTATCGTAATCGTAGGGCACGCAGGCCGACGGATCAGGCACGCAGGCCGGCGTCGCAGCCCAATAAGCATTGTTGCCCCAGTCACCGTCGTACGAGAACACGATGTCGGAGTCGGCGACGCTGCTGATGCTGCGCAGTTCGCCCCAGCCCGCGCCGTAGTCCAGTCGCAGTGCCGCGCCATTGGAGCGCTGCGCATCGCGGCCCGGCTGGTCC
>Ga0190271_10001181_pt1 | contig 14528 bp, 14 predicted proteins | sample Popmic356T_FD_133747 | JGI IMG/M metagenome (GOLD analysis project Ga0190271, IMG submission 133747) | Populus adjacent soil microbial communities from riparian zone of Weber River, Utah, USA - 356 T | ecosystem: Environmental > Terrestrial > Soil > Riparian zone | place: USA: Utah | collected...
ACTGCCCTGCTGGTGGCTCGTGCGCGACCGGGCCGACGAGATGGATCTGAGCTTCGCTGGCGGTGATCTTCGGCCGCCACACCTTGACGATACCGAAACGCTCGGGGTTCGCGCGATATTGCCGCCCAATCTCCTGCAGTGTGCGGAAGCGCGTCTTGTGCTCCTCGGCGTCGACGCCCGGCATCTCATCGGCGAGTTCGAGCAGCGACTTCTCCCACATCACCATCGCGCGCAGATGGCGCGCCCTGCGCGAGTTGAGCTGCTCGAACGTCAGGGCGATGACGAAGCGATATTCGTCCATCGGCCGGCCGATCGCGAGATCCATTGAGTCGTCGTTGGTGCAACGCTCGCTGATCAGGCTGATCAGCGGCGCGTAGGTCGCGCGATAGTCATCCTCCCGGATCATCGGCACGCGGCGGCTGCGGCCGTTTTCGGTGATGCGGACGCTTGCGAACCTCGCGGCGACGCGCCGGCCGATTCCGTTGCTCGCCGGATCCTCCTGGGGAAACTGCAGGACCGGATTGTCGGTCGTGGTGCGCCGCGCGGCGCGGCGGATGAGGAGCTGACGATAGGCATTCGGCCAGACCGACCAGATGCGGCGGTCGGCGATGATGGTGTCGAACTTCAGGTGACCATCGACCACCATGTTGAGCGTGACATTGACGGTGTTGCGCTCGTCGCCGCGCACATAGTCGAGCCAGCCGGTCGCATGCCGGCCGACAATAGTCAGCCCTTTCGCGCCGGCGCCGCCGAGCGAGCGGATGATCACGCCGGTCGCAACCGCGCCGAGATAGACCGCCAGCACGCCGAGGCCAAACAGCAGGCCATCGTAGATTTGCGCGGCGTTCTCGGTCATTCGCAGCTCCACGCCTTGGGCCAAGGCATCGTCTCGCCTACCATAGCATTCGGGCGGTGGCGGGCGCTCTACACCCCTGATCAGACGTGGCTTTTACTCAATTTGCAACTTATTCGCATTTGCATTAGCATCAAGAAGATCGATCATTTCAAGTCCGAGGGCACGCATGCAGCTGTCATTTCGTTTCGGCCTTGGCGCGGCCGCCCTGCTCGGCCTCGCTTCCGGCGCGGCGCTCGCTGCCGGCGACCTGTCGCGGCAGACGCCCATCGAAATGACGATCGATCTCGGCTCGCCCGGCAAGCACGAGTTCGCGCCGAAGCAGCTCAAGTTCGAAACCGGCAAGCTCTACAAACTGACGCTGCGCAACGCGAGCAACGATCCGCATTACTTCACCTCGCATGCGTTCTCGGCGATGGTGTGGACGCGCAAGGCGCAGGTCGTGCAGCAGCGCGACGGCAAGCCCGTCACGCTTGCCGAATTCAAGGGCGCGATCCGCGAGATCGAGGTTTATCCCGGACACTCCGCCGAGTGGTGGTTCGTGCCGGTGGCCGCGGGCCGCGTCACCGATCTGCGCTGCGACATCAAGGGCGCCGACGGCAAGACGCACGCCGACCTCGGCATGACCGGCGAGATCGTCATCGAGTAGTTCCCGCGTCCGCGGCGGAACACGCTCCTGGTGCTGGCGTTCTCATCTGATCAGTATCGGATGAGGAGCATGTCATGCCCCGTGGAGACAAGTCTGCATACACCGACAAGCAGAAGCGCAAGGCCGAACACATCGAGGAAGGCTACGAGAAGAGTGGCCTCGGCCGGAAGGAAGCCGCGCGCAGGGCCTGGGCCACGGTGAACCGCGAGAGCGGCGGCGGCAACAAGAGCGGCTCCGGCCGCGGTGTGAAGGACACCAAGGTTTCCGCAAAGCGCGGCGGACGCATTGGCGGACGGGCCTCGGCGCTGCGCTCGGCGGCGGCGAAATCACGCTCGGCAAAGAAGGCAGCGGCAACACGGAAGCGACGGGCGGCGCGAGGGTAGCTACCATCACCAACCTGACCCCTCATCCTGAGGAGCGCGAAGCGCGTCTCGAAGGATGCAGGGCCGAACGTTTGCCGCGAGCACCTCGGCCTCGCCCTTACCTCCTCAGGGTGAGGAGTTGATGGTGAGGGTTTGATGATGATGCCGGTGGTCGCCCTACGCCACCTGCGACTGCTGCCGCGCCAGCATCGCCAGCACGTCTTCCTGAGGGCGGGCCTTGCTGAACAGGAAGCCCTGCCCTTCATGGCAGCCCTCGCTGCGCAGGCAGCCGAGCTCGGCTTCTGTTTCGATGCCCTCGGCCGTGACGGTGACACCCAGGCCGCGGCCGAGATTGACGATCGCCCGCACAATCGCCTGCGCATCCGGGTTGCCGGCAAGCCCGCGCACGAACGACTGGTCGATCTTGATCTTGTCGAATGGAAACCTGCGCAGGTAACTCAGCGACGAGTAACCGGTGCCGAAATCGTCCATCGACATCCGGACACCGAGCGCGCGGAGTGCATGCAGCGTGGCGACGACCTGTTCGCTTTTCTCCATCAACAGCGTCTCGGTGATCTCGAGCTCGAGCCGCCTTGCCGGCAGCTTCGATTGCTTCAGCGCGTCCATCACCACCGACAACAGGTTGCCGGTGCGAAACTGCAGCGGCGACAGGTTGACGGCGACCCGCACGTCGGCAGGCCATTGCGCGGCCTCGTTGCACGCGCGGCGCAGGATCGTGCCGCCGAGCGCGTTGATCAGGCCGGTTTCCTCAGCGACCGGAATGAATTCGGACGGCGGGATCATGCCGCGCTGCGGATGCGGCCAGCGGACCAGCGCCTCGAATCCGGTAATTTGCCCCGATGTCAGATCGACCAGCGGCTGGTAGTACGGCCGCAGCACGCAATCGTCGATCGCCGCGCGCAGGTCGACTTCCAGGCGCCGCCGAATCTGCGCCTTCGCATCCATCGCGGCCTCGAAGAAGCTGAACGTGCCGCGCGCGTCGGCCTTCGGCCGCGCCAGTGCAAGATCGGCGTTTTTCAGCAGCTTCTCGGCATCATCGCCGTCGCCGGGCGCAATCGCGATGCCGGCGCTTGCCGTGACGGCCACGGTATGCCCGTCGATCAGGTACGGCTCACTGACCGCACCGATCAGCCGCTTGGCGAGCTGGCCTGCGTCTTCCGGCCGGCCGATTCGCTGATGGACGACGACGAACTCGTCGGCGCCGAGCCGGGCGAGAAGATCGCCGTCACGCAGCGAGGAACGCAGCCGCTTGCCGACGCCGCGCAACAACTGGTCGCCGACCGCGTGTCCGAGGACATCGTTGACGGCCTTGAAGTTGTCGAGGTCGAGGCAGATTACGGCCAGCTGCTGGCCGTTGCGCCGCGCATAGCCGAGCTGGTCATCCAGGCGCTGGCGCAGCATCGCGCGGTTCGGCAAGCCGGTCAGGCCGTCGTGCTGCGCCATGAAGGCCAGCCGCGCCTCGGCCTGCTTGCGTTCGGTGATGTCCATCAGCGCCAGCAGCATGGCCGGCCGGCCGTCGTGCATCAGCTGGCGCGAATAGATGGCGACGTCGATCAGCGATCCGTCGGCCTTCACGTGCTTCCAGACTTGCGTAACCTGCTCGTCGTCGGATTGGCTCCTGGCCCAGGGCACTTCCTTCTCGAACGCCTGCAGATTGCGAACGCTCATCCGCTCGAATGCCGCACGATCGTAGCCATAGTGTGAGACCGCGGCGTCATTGACGGCCAGAATCTTCTCGTCATCGAGCGCGCAGACGATCATCGGCACCGGATTGCCATCGAACAGCAGGCGGAACGACGCCTCGCGCTGCTTCAGTTCGGTGATGTCGACGCGCAGGCCGATCACGCCGCCGTCACCAGTCAGCCGCTCCTCGATCAGGATCACGCGGCCGTCCTTCAACGTCTGTTCGTGCCGCTGACCCGGATGGTAGAGCCGGCTCAGCCGATCGGTGAGCCACTCTTCCTCGCGGCCGATCGCTTCCGGATATTCGCCGCGCGCGACACCGATCCGAAGCGTGTCCTCGAGCCTGACGCCCTCGCGATAGAGGTCAGCGGTGGCGCTGTAGATCTCCGCGTACTTCCTGTTCCAGAGGATGTAGCGGCCGTCGTTGTCAAGGAAGACGATGCCCTGCGGCAGGATATCGATCGCCTCACGCAGCCGCGCATGCGAACGGCGGGCCTCCGCCACGGCGCGCTCCGCTTCGGCTCGCTTGCGCACGAGTTCACCGATCTCGGCGGACGCTTGCCTTGCCTTGTCTCTTGGTTTGGCGCCCGGCGGTTTGCTTGCGGGCCGCGCGCCGCGCCGGGGTTTTGCCCCGCTTGTTGTTTTTCGCCGAAACGACGGCATCGCACGCCCCACCAGTAAATTCCGGTTTTGTTTGTGAGCTAATTGTCTGAAAAAAAGGTATCACCGTGCAGGTCGCGGACGACGCACCGCTGCGATTCCCTCATGACAACTGCATGACGCTGCCCAACAAACAGGCGACAACTGCGCTCGCAGCGCACGCGCGGGTGCGCATTGAAGGTCTCGCATGCAACCTAGCGCCTGACGGCGTCGCCCGCTGGACCGCAGAGCGCCGATTGCATACGGCATCGGCGACGCGCACGAATTTGCGCCAACGCATCGCAGCCTTAACGGAAGCTTATGATCGGCTGCCGTCCGCCGGCCGGTTCAATGATAAATCGCGATCCGCGTGCGTCCAGGTCCGTGCCACTGCACGAGCGAGAACAGCGCCGCCGCATTGCGCGGATGCAGTCTGACGCAACCGTGCGACGCGGGACCGCCGAGCCGGTGGATCTCGCCGGTGCCGTGGATGGCATAGCCCTTGTGGAAGAACACCGAGTACGGCATCGGCGAATTGTAGTAGCGGCGGGAGAACCAGCGCCGCTCGAGACGCTGCGGACGGAACGTGCCGCTTGGCGTGCCGAACCGGCCGCGCCCGGTTGACACCGGCCACTGATGGCGCGTCACGCCATTCACCGTCACATACATGGTCTGTGTCGACTTCTCGATTTCGACCAGGATCGCTGCATGCGCGGGAACGGCGCACAGGATTGCCGCCAGACCGATCGCCGCAACCAGCAACGAACGCAAACGAACAACGGTGCTCCGCATCATCCCCTGCCCAAGGACAATTCAAACCGCTGGAACATGGTCGCTGTCGCCCCGGCTTGTAAAGCCGGGACGGCCGCTGCCGACCGCGGCGCAGCGGATTAGGCTTAATCGTACACCCTGACGGTCGCGCGAAACGCCCGGATCGCGTATATGAATTGCTCATGATTCATCGCCTCCTCCTCCCCGCGATTTTTGCCCTGCATCTGGCCATGCCTCTTGCACTGGTAGCCTCACCGGCGCACGCGCAGGACAAGGGGACCGTCGATCCGAAGCCGCTGCCGCCGCTCGCCAATCCGAACGATCCGAAGGTTGGCGCCAAGGAGCTGTTCGGCCGCAAGCTAACGCCTGCGAAGCTGGAGACGCGCGCCATCGGCTTCTATGCCAAGGGCTGCATCGCCGGCGCCAAGGCGCTGCCGGTCAATGGCGAGACCTGGCAGGTCATGCGCCTGTCGCGCAACCGCATGTTCGGCCATGCCGATCTGATTGCGCTGATCGAGCGCCTGTCGAACAAGGTCTCGAAGGTCTCGGACTGGCCGGGACTTCTGGTCGGCGACATCTCGCAGGCGCGCGGCGGACCGATGCTCACCGGTCATGCGAGTCATCAGGTCGGGCTCGACGCCGACATCTGGCTGACGCCGATGCCGAAGCGCGAGTTGTCGCGGCTCGAACGCGAGGAGATGTCGGCAACCGACGTCGTCGCGGCAAGCAAGCTCGACGTCGACCCGAAGGTCTGGACCCGCAGTCACGTCGCCGTCATCAAGTCGGCCGCCCAGGAGCCGGCCGTCGAGCGCATCTTCGTCAACGCAGCGATCAAGAAGGCGCTTTGCCGTGATGCCGGCAACAGCGACCGCTCGTGGCTCTCCAAGGTGCGGCCGATGTGGGGCCACAACTATCACTTCCACATTCGCATGCGTTGTCCTGCCGCCAGCGGCGAATGCGAAGCGCAGGCTCCGCCATCGGACGCCGAGGGCTGTTCGGCAGGCGACCTTGCCTTCTGGTTCAAGGATTCGGTGATCAACCCGAAGCCACCCAAGGAGCCGCCGAAGCCAAAGCCGCCGATGACGCTGGCGCAGCTGCCGTCCGCGTGCAAGCAGGTACTGCTGGCGCCTTGATGGAACGCGAAACCGGCCCTTGCGCCAGGCGCACCGGCTGCTAGATTGCGGATGTGATCTTCGCGCTCGCCGTAAGCCAGCGCGAACTGCCGGGACGGCGCTCCCTCACCGATTGCCACAAGTTCGGACGCGTGCTCGCGCGATAGAACCGCGCGGCGATCGCCCGTGGAGTAGTCCATGCCTGTTCGATTTACGTCATTGCTCGGTATCGTCGTCAGCGCGGCACTCGCGTTCGCCGGCCCCGCGGTTGCCCAGGAGAAAACCCTGACCGTGTTTGCGGCAGCCTCGTTGAAGAACGCGTTGGACGACATCAACGCCGCCTACACCGCGAAGAGCAATGTCAGGATCGCCGCGAGCTATGCCGCCAGCTCGGCCCTCGCACGCCAGATCGAACAGGCGGCGCCGGCCGATGTGTTCGTGTCCGCCGATCTCGAATGGATGGATTACGCGACGGCCAAAAAGACCATCAACGAGGCCACCCCCGTCAACCTGCTTGGCAACAAGCTGGTGTTGATCGCGCCGAAGGACTCTGGCGTCGCCAACGTCACCATCGCTCAAGGCTTCGACCTGGCCAGGCTCGCCGGCGACGGCAGGATCGCCACCGGCGACGTACAATCAGTGCCGGTCGGCAAATACGCCAGGGCGGCGCTGGAGAAGCTCGGTGCGTGGACTACGGCTGCGCCGAAGTTCGCCATGACCGACAATGTGCGCGCGGCGCTGACACTGGTGTCGCGCGGCGAAGCCGCGCTTGGCATCGTCTATGAGACCGACGCGAAGGTGGAGCCGGGCGTGAAGATCGTCGCCGCCTTCCCGGCCGAGTCGCATCCCCCCATCGTCTATCCGTTTGCCGCCACGCTCAATGCGAAGCCGGAAGCTGCGGATTATCTGGCGTTCGTACGCTCATCGGCCGCGAAGGCCATCTTCGAAAAGTATGGCTTCACGCTGTTGGTTCAGCCTTCGTCGTAACGTCAAGTCGTGTTCGACTTCTCGGAAACAGCCTGGACGGCGATCACGCTGACGATGCGGATCGCCGTCGTTGCGACACTCGTCGCCACGCCGATCGGTATTGCGATTGCGTGGCTGCTGGCGCGCAAGCAGTTTCCGGGAAAGATTGTCGTCGAGGCGCTGGTCCACCTGCCGCTGGTTCTGCCGCCGGTCGTCACCGGCTATCTTCTCCTGCTGACCTTCGGCCGGCGCGGCGCGGTCGGTTCGTTTCTCGCCGACAATTTTGGCATCGTTCTGTCCTTCCGCTGGACTGGAGCCGCGCTCGCCTGCGGCATCATGGCATTTCCATTGCTGGTGCGGCCGATCCGTCTCTCGTTCGAGGCGATCGACATGCGCCTCGAACAGGCTGCGACGACGCTGGGCGCCAGTCCCCTGCGTGCCTTTGCGACCATCACGCTGCCGCTGGCGCTGCCCGGTATCATCGCCGGTATGGTGCTGTGCTTTGCCAAGGCCATCGGTGAATTCGGTGCGACCATTACCTTCGTCTCCAGCATTCCCGGCGAGACGCAGACGATTTCATCGGCCGTCTATGCATTGATCCAGACTCCCGCAGGCGACCGCGAAGCAGCCCAGCTCATCGGAGTTTCGATGGTGCTGGCCTTCGGCGCCCTTCTGCTCTCCGAACTGTTCGCGCGGCGCGCCGTCGCCCGCATGCGGGGAGAGTAGCTATGCTGCGAGTCGAGGTCAGGAAGGTGCTGGGTGCGACCACGGTCGAGGCGTCATTCACCAGCGAAGGCGGCGTCACCGCCCTGTTCGGCCCCTCTGGCGCCGGCAAGACCTCGATCATCAACATGATCGCCGGACTTCTGAGGCCCGACCGCGGTCTCATCGAGATTGATGGCGAGACACTGGACGACACGGTCCGCCGCGTCCACGTGCCTGCCCATCGGCGGCGGATCGGTTACGTCTTTCAGGACGCGCGGCTGTTCCCGCATCTCAGCGTCGAACAGAACCTCGACTACGGCCGCCGCATGAACCGCCTGCCCATCGATGCAGCCGGGCAAGAGCGCGTCGCCCGCCTGCTCGATCTCGAAGCGCTGATGCAGCGCCGGCCGGGCAGGCTGTCCGGCGGCGAGAAGCAGCGTGTTGCGCTTGGCCGAGCTCTGCTGGCTCGCCCGCGCCTGCTGCTGATGGACGAACCGCTCGGCTCGCTCGACGACGAGCGTAAGTCGGACATCCTGCCCTACCTCATCCGCCTGCGCGACAACGCCGGCGTGCCGATGGTGTATGTCAGCCACGACGCCGGCGAAGTCCGGCGGCTGGCGACGCAGGTCTTCCGCGTGCAGGGCGGCAGGATCACGGCAAAGGGCGGCGTCGAGGTGCTGACGCCACGGTGACCGGATTCAGTTTTCAAACAGCCTGCGCGTCTGCACCCCAGACACACGTCGTCGCCCCATGTTTTGTCCGGCTCCAGGGCGCGCTGGTCTCGCGCAGCGCAAGCGATCGGCGACATGTCGAGCCAGTTGCTCAGCTACGGCGCGCAGACGCCGATCCTCGATGCGATCCTGTCGCAGGCAGGATTCTCGGGCGGCAACCCGGTCGATGCGCTGCTCAACGGCACGCAGTGTCCGGCGGCGCCGGCACCAACGGCCGACGGTTCGGCCAAGCGCTGATTCAGCGAGGCATTACGGGTCTGATTCAGCGAATTAGGATCAGACCCTAGAGCCTGGCATCGGGAATCCTGAGATCCGTCGCACGGTCTTGTCAGGAATAGCTGCGATTGCGAGTAGGCCCCAAGCAAAGGCAAGTTCGACAATCAGCTTCGTCGTTTGGGCGACCACCAGCGACTGGCTTGCGCTGCGCACGTTCTCAGTTGGATGAAGAATGCCGCCAACGCTGCCCAGTCCGCACATGTCCCATGTGGCAAGCGCAAAGAAGAAGAAGCTGGCGATCAGCCAATGGCCACTCTTAAAGGGGCTGAAGAAGGAACCGTCCCTCGCTGCGTTGGCCATAGCGGTAACGAAGGCAGCAACGATTGCGGAGAGAATCGCTATGCCCGTCGCTGCAAAGAATGCGACGTAGGGGCCGGGCAAGGTCGGAATCGCCCACAGAATGATCCAAAGAGCTGCGCCTGACGTGAACCAGCGACGGAACGCGCGGATTTCATCGCCACGTGCTGCGAGAGCGGCGATGGCGAGGCAGAGGGCGCCAAGGTGGAAGGAAAGCATCCAAAGGATCGTCCTCGTCGCGCCCCAAATCAGGCCGAGATCGAATCCTACTCCGCCGTCCGAACCGCCACGCTCGAGGAACCGCCGGTATCCGGGCAGCACCAGCCAGTTGCCGAGAACGGCATAGATCAACAAGGAAAAGCCAATGACCAGCCAAACGCGCCCCGGCTTTGACGGAGTGAGAGTGCTATCGGTGATCGCCATGATCGTGCTCCTGCTCGGCATCGCGCACTGTCGCGCGTGACAGACCGTTTTCGACCTTCTTTGTGAGTTGAAGCAGCGTGATCCGCTCGTCACGGGAGAGCGGTGCGAGCAGTCCCGCCATTTGTATGAAAATGTCGGGAACGACATTGCCAAGAAGATCGCGCCCTTTCGCGGTCAGCGAGATCGCCTTGCGGCGCCGGTCGGCTTCGTCGGCGGCCACATACGCAACCAGATCGTCGTGAACGAGGCCGCTAAGCAGGCCTGTCACAGTCGCCCGTGTCACTCTGAGGCGATCTGCAATCTCTGATGGCGCCAACGAAGACTTCCGCGCATAGAGCGCCATAAGCACCGCATAACGACCAGGCGAAAGCCCATGCAAGGCAAACTTCTCACTGAATGATCCAAGCAGCTTCTTGGCCAGCCGCAGCAGATCCTGCGCCGCTGCTATGTCGGCTGGATCGATGTGAGCGAGCGTCTCCGGGAATTTCCGAAGCACCTCGAGCGCGGGTGTATCGCGGAATTCGAAATCGGACATCGCACCATGGCCAAATCGTTAGTCACCATATCATTAGGTGACTAAGTATCTGGAGTCAAGCCGCCCCACAACCCCTTTCGTTGATCGAGCAGGTCGCTGAGAGCCCTTTGAATGAAGCGGGAGGGAGGGGTTATCAGGCCCTGGATCGGATCATAGTCAATGCATCAAGGAAATAAATCCGCAACGGTTCCTGAAAATAATCCCCTCGTCCTTCGAGGCCACGCTACGCCGTGCACCTCCAGAATGCGCGCGCAGAGCAAGCCCGGAATGACGGATACGCCCTACAGCGACTCGACGAATTGCTTCCACGCCTCGCGCACCCGTCGCTTCGCCCGCTCGCGGCGCCGGGGCGGCGGTCCGGGGGGTTCCTCGTCTTCCGGCAGGCGCAGGCCGACGACGTTGACGCGGCCGCCGCCGAGCGAGCGGACGACGAGGATGATTTCGCCGAGCGGCAGCGTATCGTCGATCTTCGGGGCGTGATCGAGGTTGATGTCGAAGTAGTCGGCGAGCGAAAGCTCGGCCTGCTCCACCGAGACCGGCGTGCCGTAGACCTCGGCAAGGTTGCCGAGCGTGATCTCGCCAAGCACCATGAAGTCGCCGAGCATGTGCGGATCGACCGGCGCGGCCTGCGGCATGTCGATGAAGAAGCGGTCGAGCGTTTCGGCCTTTTCCGGCGGCGCCAGCAGGTAGACGTAGTCGCCGGCAACAATGGGCTCCGCTTCCAGCGGCGTCAGGATCTCTTCGTCGCGAATGATCAGCGTCGCTTTCGACCAGGACGGGATCACCCGCCGCCTGAGAAACAGGCTGTTTTTGCGCACGAGATAGCCGACCAGCTCCTGCTCGAGCTGACCCGGGAGGTCGAGTTCGACCCGGCGCAGCGCTCGCTCGGCGCGCGGCAGCGCCACATGCAGCCGTCGCGCGGCCCATGCAAGGGTCCAGCCCTGCACACCCAGCGAGACGAGCACGACAACGAAGGCAATGTCGAAGTACAACGTGCCGTTCGGCAGATCGACAAGCACCGGAATCGAGGCCAGAAAGATCGCCACCGCACCCCGCAGGCCGACCCAGGAGATGAAAAGCTTTTCGCGGCGCGGAAACGGAAACGGCGCAAGGCAGAGGAAGACCGCGACGGGCCGCGCAACGAACATCAGCGCAAGTGCGATCGCCAGCGCCGGCAGAAACGTCGAGCCGAGCCGTTCCGGCGAAACGAGCAGGCCGAGCAGCACAAACATGACGATCTGCGCAAGCCAGGTCGCGGCGTCGAGAAAGACGACCACGGAGTTGTGTGCGCGGGTCGGCCGGTTGCCGATGACGATGCCGGCAAGGTAGACCGCGAGAAAGCCCGAGCAATGCATTGTCTGGGCAGCGCCGAAGATCACCACCGCCGCTGTCGCCACAAATGGCGCGTGCAGGCCCTGCGGCAGCGTGATGCGATTGAGGCCGAGAACGACAAGCCGACCGCCGACAATGCCGACGATCGTGCCGAGACCCAGTTCGCGAGCGAACTGCAGCGCAACCCCGCCCGCCGTGCTGTTGCCGAGCGACAATAACTCGACCAGGACGAGAGTCAGGAAGATCGCGAAGGGATCGTTGGTGCCGGACTCGACCTCGAGCGTCGCAGCGACACGCGGACGCAGGCGCAGGCCGCGGCCATGAATCAGCAGGAAGACCGCGGCGGCGTCGGTCGAGGCGATCACCGCACCGAGCAACATCGCCTCGGTCCAGCTCATGCCGAGCGTGTATTTGGCAACCGGCGCGATGATGACCGCGGTCAGGAGGACGCCGACGGTCGCCAGTACTGCCGATGGCGCGAGCACCGCCTGAATGCTGTTGAAGCGGGTCTTCAATCCGCCGTCGAACAGGATCAGCGCGAGCGCTACCGAGCCCACCAGGTACGTGGACCTGACGTCGTCGAACCGGATGCCGCCGGGGCCAGCTTCGCCGGCAACGACACCAATGAACAGGAACACCAGCAGCAACGGGGCGCCGAACCGCAGCGCGACCAGGCTCGACATGATGCCTGCCATCACCAGGATCGCTCCCAGCAGGATGGCAATGCTTACCGAATCGAGCGACGCCATATCATTTCCGCAATTCGCACCCTATTGAATCTGCCCGTCGTTCTTATCGTTCGTCGCCCGCGACGCCAACCCCGAAAGCCGCTGCTGCAGGGATCGCGCGAAATCGCCGCTTCCTCCCCCAATGTGACGGACGCGCAGCTTCTGTATAAGACGAAGACACCTCGAATCATTCCATCCGGCCTGAACGCGGCCCCTCGATGAATGCAGACCCTGCCGATGCCTGAAATCGACGACATCTACGAATTCATACAGACAGCGGTTCGCTCGGTCGGTGGCGAGATCGCCTCGCCCTGGTTCTACTTCCAGATCGGGCTGATCCTCGCCGGTGCGGGGATCGCGCACCTGATCGCCGTGGCGTTGCGGACCCGCGTCGATTTCACCTCGTTCGCCATGGGCTGGCCCGCGGCATTCCGCCTCGCCGCCCGTGCGCTGCTCCGCAACTCGGCATTCGGTGCCTTCGCGGCGCTGATGGGCATGGCGCGCATCGTCATGGTCGCCAGCACCTGGCCGAGCCGAAGTTACCTGCTGGTGGTCGCCGCCAATCTCGCCGCAGCCTGGCTGCTGATCCGCCTCGCCACCAGCCTGATACGGAACGAGACCGCAGTGAAACTCGTGTCGGTCACGGCATGGGGCATCGCGGCGCTGAGCATTCTGGGCCTGCTCGACCAGACCACAGCAGCGCTGGATGCGATGGCCATCAGCTTCGGCGGCCACCGCCTCTCGCTGTTGCTGGCGATCAAGGTCGGCGCCCTGCTCGCCTTTGCGCTTTGGCTCGCCAACGTCGCCGGCAAGTTCATCGACGCACGCATCTCCAACCTGAGCGACCTGACACCGTCGGTGCGGGCGCTGACCAGCAAGCTCGCGCGCATCCTGCTGATCTGCCTTGCGGTCGTGATCGTGCTGGCAGCCGCCGGCGTCGATCTGTCGGCGCTCGCGATCTTCTCCGGCGCGATCGGCGTCGGCATCGGCTTCGGCCTGCAGAAAATCGTCGGCAACTTCGTGTCAGGCGTCATCCTGCTGGCCGACAAGTCGGTGAAGCCCGGCGACATCGTCACCATTGGCGAGAGCCACGGCCAGGTGCGCGCCATGAACACGCGCTACATTTCCGTCACCGGCAATGACGGCCGCGAGTTCCTGATCCCGAACGAAAAGCTCGTCACCGAGCGGGTGGTGAACTGGACCTACTTCGACAGCAACACGCGCATCGACGTGACGTTTTCGACCAGCTACGAAGCCAATCCGCGCCGGGTCTGCGAGATTGCCGCCGAGATTGCCAAGGCGACACCGCGCGTCGCGCACATCAAGCAGCCCTCCTGCAGCATCGTCGAGTTCGGCGAGCATTCGATGCGCTTCTCGCTGTCGTTCTGGATCACCGATCCCGAGAAGGGCATGGGCAACGTGCGCAGCCAGGTGATGCTGGCACTGTGGGACGCCTTCCGCGTCGAGGGTGCCGAAAGCAAGTACCCGATCCGCGATATGCGCATCGATGACGCGCCGCCGGCGGTGCCGTCGGCCGAGGCGCATCTGCGCTGAAGCCGGCATGCGCTTTCCCGGCGAACTCGTTCCGGCGACACTGATCCGCCGCTACAAGCGTTTCCTTGCCGACGTCGAACTCGCCGACGGCAGCATCACCACTGTGCATGTCGCCAATCCCGGCGCGATGATCGGGTTGCAGCCGCCGGGCGCACGCGTCTGGCTTTCGCACTCGCCGAACAAGACGCGCAAGCTGCCGCTGTCGTGGGAACTGGTGGAAGCCGACTTTGGCGCCGGTCTCGAACTCGCGGGGTTGAACACCGGGCATCCGAACACGATTGTTGCCGAGGCGCTCGCCGATCGCGCAATTCCCGAACTTGCCGCTTACGCGACCGCACGCCGGGAAGTGAAATACGGAAAAGCCTCGCGGGTGGACTTCCTGCTCGAGGCGCCGGACCGGCCGCCCTGCTATCTCGAAATCAAGAACGTGCATCTGATGCGCCAGCCGGGCCTCGCCGAATTTCCCGATTCCGTAACCGCGCGCGGCGCCCGGCATGTCGACGAACTTGCGTCCATGGTGGGACAGGGTTTTCGCGCGGCAATGCTCTACGTCATCCAGATCGGCTCCGCGACGGGCTTTGCATTGGCGCGAGACATCGATCCGGCCTATGGCGCAGCCTTCGACCGCGCCCGCGCGGCAGGTGTCGAAGCATGGGCGTACAAGTGTACGCTGCAACGTGACGGCATCACGCTGGCCGGACCGGTGGAAATCCACGAATAATCGACCATTTGCCAATGGCTGATAGGCATTGAAGGCGCTTGCGCCACAGCCCCTATCGCTTAAATTGGCGGCAACCCCAACTTGCACCGGCATTTGCCGTCTCTCGTATCGAGCCCCATGAATTACGTCGAAGCTGCCCAGGCGCCTCTCCGAAGAACCGGCCAGATCAA
>Ga0190271_10001182_pt1 | contig 14528 bp, 15 predicted proteins | sample Popmic356T_FD_133747 | JGI IMG/M metagenome (GOLD analysis project Ga0190271, IMG submission 133747) | Populus adjacent soil microbial communities from riparian zone of Weber River, Utah, USA - 356 T | ecosystem: Environmental > Terrestrial > Soil > Riparian zone | place: USA: Utah | collected...
AGGGCTGCCGCGACCGCCTTTTCGAACCCGGGGCGCACCGTGAGCAGGGCAGCCACCGAGCCGAGCAGGCCGGAGACCGGCTCGCTCGCAGCAAGCAGGGCGCCGGCGGCGTCCTTGCGGTTCAGGCCGAGCTCGAGGGCCTCGCGCCGCGCGGTGAGAGCGGTCCGCTCGCGGTCGGCGGCGGCGGCCTCCTCGCGGGTCTTGGCGAGCCTCTGCTCGAGGTCCGTCAACGTGGAGGCGGCGCCCTCGTGCTCGGCGTCGAGCCCCTCCTCCCCCGCGGCAAGCCCGGCGACCCGGGTCTCCAGGCCGGTGAAGTCTCGTTGGGCGCGCTCGGCCCGGGCGAGGGCGTCCTGCCGGGCGAGGGCCAGCCGGCCGACCTCCTCCTCGGCCGCCGCCGCCCTGCTGCGCTTGGCGTTGACCTGGCCGTGGAGGCGGGCCAGGCCCTCACGGCGGTCCGCGGCGGCACGCGTGAGCCCGGTGACGAGCCGTTCCTCCTCGGCCTGCTCGTGCTCCGCCCGCTGGCGTGCTGTCAGCGCCTCCTCGAGCGCGGCCCGGTTGCGCTCGACCTCGGCAGTGATCTCCTGCTCCTGGGCGCGCACCGCCGTGGCCTCGAGCTCGAGCTCGTGGGGGTCACGCCCGGCCGGCACCTCGGGCTCGGCGGCGGCGTTGCGCACCCGCTCCGCAGCCAGCCCGGAGACGCCCTCCATGCGCTCCCGCAGCCCGGACAGGGCGAACCAGGTCTCCTGGGCCCGGGCCAGCGCCGGGAGGTCGTCGCGCAGCGCGGCCTCGAGCGTCGCCTCGGCCGCACGGGCCGCCTCGACGGTCGCCTCGACCTCGGCCCGGCGCTGCAGCAGCAGGGTCTCGTCGGCGAGCTCCTGCTCGAGGGCGGTGCGGACGGTGACCACCTCGTCGGCCAGCAGCCTCGCCCTGGCGTCACGGACGTCGGCCTGCACGACGGCGGCCTTGCGGGCGACCTCGGCCTGACGGCCGAGCGGCTTGAGCTGGCGGCGGATCTCGCTGAGCAGGTCGGCGAGCCGGGTGAGGTTCCCCTCCGTCGACTCGAGCTTGCGGAGCGCCTTCTCCTTGCGCTTGCGGTGCTTGAGGACTCCGGCCGCCTCCTCGATGAAGCCGCGGCGGTCCTCGGGGGTCGCGTGCAGGATCGAGTCGAGCTGGCCCTGACCCACGATGACGTGCATCTCGCGCCCGATGCCGGAGTCCGAGAGCAGCTCCTGCACGTCGAGGAGGCGGCAGGACTGGCCGTTGATGGCGTAGTCGGAGCCGCCGTTGCGGAACATGGTCCGGCTGATGGTGACCTCGGCGTACTCGATCGGGAGCGCCCCGTCGGTGTTGTCGATCGTCAGCACGACCTCGGCCCGGCCGAGCGGCGGCCGGCCCGACGTCCCGGCGAAGATGACGTCCTCCATCTTGCCGCCCCGGAGCGACTTGGCGCCCTGCTCGCCCATGACCCAGGCGAGGGCGTCGACGACGTTGGACTTGCCGGATCCGTTGGGTCCCACGATGCACGTGATGCCGGGCTCGAGCTGGAGCGTCGTGGTGGAGGCGAAGGACTTGAACCCGCGGAGGGTCAGGCTCTTCAGGTACACGTGGGCTCCTCACCGTGACTGCGACCTGCCTGGGCGTGCCGGTCGTCGCCGCGCCGTACGACGGGACCCACGACGGCGGGACCTGCCGGGGGAAGCCAGCACGTCAGCGCCGCCACCCTATCGCCGCGCGCCCGCGAAACCGTGGACCCTCCGACGCCGATTCGCGGGCGGCGGCCCCGCCTGGACACCGGCACCCGGCCACCCGCGGATCGGGGTTCCGTAGTCTCGAGGCATGGCCGGAGCGTCCCGCCACCCCCACCCGGCGCTGGCGCCGTACGTCGAGCCGTACGTCGGGTACGACGAAGTCATGGCTCCCGACGCGGTGCACCACGGGGTGCCCGCGGCGGCGGCCACGGTCATCCTCGCCTTCGACGAGCCGCTCGACGTCGGCTGGCTGCACGACCCCGGCACCCGGGACCGGCACTGGACCCTGGCGTCGGGCCTGCACCTGGCGCCCGCGCTCATCCACACCCACGGCCGGCAGCACGGCATCCAGCTTGCCCTCACGCCGCTGGGTGTCCGGGCCCTGCTCGGCGTGCCCGTGGCGACGCTGTCCGGAGAGCTGGTCGGGCACGACGACCTGCCGGGCGGCCTGGACGCTCCCGTGTTGTCCCGGCTCGCGGAGGCGCCCGGCTGGGACGCACGATTCGACCTGCTCGACCTGCACCTCCTCGGCGTGCTTCGCCGCGCCCGCGACCCCCGCAGCGTCGTGCCCGCCGAGGTAGCGGCGGCCTGGCGCCTGCTGGCCCGCGTCCGGGGGCGGGCGCGTGTGGACTGGCTCGCGGACGAGGTCGGGTGGTCGCGGCGGCACCTCACCGGCCGGTTCACCGCCGAGTACGGCGTCACGCCGAAGGAGGCGGCCCGACTGATGCGCTTCGAGCACGCCAGGGGGCTGACCGGGCAGCGGGTGCCCCTTGCCGAGGTCGCCCTCGAAGCGGGCTACGCGGACCAGGCGCACCTCGCTCGGGAGTGGCGTCGGCTGGCGGGACAGCCCGCGAGCGCCACGCTGCGCGAGCAGGCCGAGCAGTTCCCATTCGTCCAAGACATGGACGACGCCCGGGTGGCATCGTCGCCGGCATGAGCGAACGCACCAACCCCACCGTCTATGCCGGACTGACCTACGCTGACGCCCTCGCCGCCATCGCGTGGCTCGAAGCGGTCGGCTTCGAGCGCCGGGAGCTGCACGCCGACGAGAACGACCCGAGCCACGTGCTGCACGCGGAGTACGCCTGGGGGCCCCGCGGCGCCATCATGTTCGGCTCGAAGCGCCGCGAGAACCCCGACGGCTTCGTGGACACCGTGGGCCATGGGCAGGCCTACTGCGTGACGCAGACCGATGAGGAGGTCGATGCGGCGTACGACCGGGCGATGGCCGCCGGAGCCACCTCGCTGCGGCCCCCGGAGGACATGCCCTACGGCGGCCGTGGTGCAACGGTCCTGGACCCCGAGGGCAACCAGTGGTCGTTCGGCTCCTACCCGGGTTCGTAGCACTGCCCGTCTTCCACCTATGCGGTGGCTGTGACGTACCTGGTGCGTCACAGCCACCGCATTAACTCAAACCCGGGGCAGGACCCCGGACGCAACTGAGCCCGCCTCGTCAGTGACGGGGCGGGCTCGAGAGGTCCGTGCGGTCGTGCCTCAGGCAGGCTGCATGTGCTCCGGCTGGAGCTGGTCGGGAAGGGTGAGCAGCTCGTCGGTCTCCACCGCGGCAACGAGGGCGTCGTTCTCGGCCTGGAGACGCAGCACGCACGCCTCGAGGTCGGTGACGCGCTCGCGGAGACGGCGGTTCTCCGACGAAAGCCTGGCTACGACGCGAGGGTCGGTCCCGTTCATGTAGCCGACGAGGGCCTTCGCCATAGTGTTGTCCTCCGCTGGTCGTCCGGTTGTCCCGGTTCGTGCGCAGCCCTGCGCGCGCCCGGATGCGGGCAGTGGCGACAGGGGAATGGGTTCGCCCCCTAGCGTCTCACGGCCCGCTGGCAGGGTCAATGCCGGTCGATGCCACTCGGCGTGGCCGACGAAACCGCAGGTCAGAGGCCTGGTGAGCGTCTCGGACGCGGCTTCGGCTGGCACCGCGGGCAGGAGTACGACGAGCGGTTCATGAACGCGGCCCGGACGACCTGTGTCCCGCACCGCGGACAGGGCCGGCCCTCCTGTCCGTACACCGCCAGGGACCGGTCGAAGTAGCCGCTCTGGCCGTTGACGTCGACGTAGAGCGCGTCGAACGAGGTGCCCCCCTGGCCCAGTGCCTCGAGCAGCACCCCGCGCACAGCGGCCAGCACGCTGCGCACCTGCGCCTTGGTGAGCCGGTCGCCCCGCCGGTCGCCGTGCAGCATCGCGCGCCAGAGCGCCTCGTCGGCGTAGATGTTGCCGATTCCCGAGACGGCTGCCTGGTCGAGGAGGATGCGCTTCACGCCCGACGTGCGGCGTCGTACCCGGCGGACGAAGTCCTCCTCGTCGAAGTCCGGGTCCAGGGGATCCCGGGCGATGTGCGCGATCTCGGACGGCAGGTCCGCACCGCCGGGCGACAGGGACAGACCCCCGAACATCCGCTGGTCGACGAACCTCAGCTCCTGGCCGTCGTCGAGCACGAAACGCACCCTCAGGTGACGCTCCGGTGCCGCGTCCCGCGGCTGGACCAGCATCTGGCCGCTCATCCCGAGGTGGCCGAGCACGGCGTCGCCGTCGTCGAGAGCGAGCCAGAAGTACTTCCCACGACGCCGTATGGCGATGACCCGTCGGCCGACGAGCGCCGCGGCGAAGGCGGCGGCCCCGGCGACGTGACGGCGCACCGGGCGAGGGTGCAGGACGTCGACGGCGACGATGGACCGCCCGACGACGTGGGTCTCCAGGCCGCGACGGACGACCTCGACCTCAGGAAGCTCCGGCACGGTGGGCGCTCAGTGGTGGCTCAGTCGCTGGCTGAGTGGTCGGCGCCGGGCTGCCGGACGTCGAGCTGGGCCACGATCTCGCGGTAGGCCGTCTCGGCGGCCTGCTGCTCGGCCTCCTTCTTGGAGCGGCCGGTGCCGCGGCCGTAGAGGCCCTCGCCCACCTTGACCTGCGCGGTGAAGGTCTTGGCGTGGTCGGGGCCCGAGTCCTCGATGAGGTACTCGGGGACGCCGAGCGAGTGGGCCGCGGACAGCTCCTGGAGGCTGGTCTTCCAGTCCAGCCCCGCGCCGAGCCCGGCAGCGGCGTCCATGAGCGGGTCGAACAGCTGGTGGACGACCTTCCCGGCGGCCTCGAAGCCGCCGCTGAGGTAGACCGCGCCGATGACCGCCTCGACGGTGTCGGACAGGATCGACGCCTTGGAGCGGCCGCCGGTGATCTCCTCGCCACGGCCGAGGCGGATGTGCTCGCCCAGCCCGATGGCGCGGGCGACATCGGCCAGCGCGCGGGCGTTGACGACGGCCGCACGCAGCTTGGCCAGCCGCCCCTCGGACAGGTCGGGGTGCGTCACGTAGAGGGTCTCGGTCACGACCAGGCCCAGCACCGAGTCGCCGAGGAACTCAAGGCGCTCGTTGGTGGGCAGCCCCCCGTGCTCGTAGGCGTAGGAACGGTGGGTGAGGGCACGTTCGAGCAGCCCGGGGTCCAGGATCGGATCTCCGAGTGCGTGCCGGAGGTCGTCGTACCGCGGGGGGTCGGCGGTCTCACCCACGGCGGGACTGGTCAGAGAACCGGCCGCCGCTTCGCGCGCGAGCCGTACTCGCCGCACTGCGGACAAGCGCGGTGCGGCAAGTGCTGGGCACCGCAGGCCGGGTTGGCACAGGTCACCAGGGAGGGCGCCACTGCCTTCCACTGCGACCGACGGTGGCGCGTGTTGCTGCGCGACACCTTCCGCTTGGGGACAGCCACTGTCTCTACTCCTCGTTCGGGTCGCTCTCGCGACCGGTCGTGTGGTGCTCGAGTGCCAGCTCCTGCAGGGAGGCCCACCGCGGGTCCACCTGCTCCTCGTGCCGGTGCCCTGGGTCGTCGGCCAGCCGCGCCCCGCACTCCGCACACAGGCCCGGACAGTCGTCCCGGCACAGCGGCTGGAAAGGCAGCGACAGCACCACCGCGTCCCGCAGCAACGGCTCGAGGTCGACCAGGTCGCCCTGGAGCCGGCTGGTCTCTCCGTCCTCCGTGTCCTCACCCTGGTCCTCGCCGTCGTCGTAGACGAACAGCTCGGTGAAGTCAGCGTGGATCTCTCTGCTGATCTCCATCAGGCATCGCACACACTCGCCGGCCAGCTCCGCGTGCGCGGTGCCGGTGACGAGCACGCCCTCGACGACCGCCTCGAGCCTCAGGTCGAGCTCGACGGACGAGCCCTCGGGGACGTGCAGGACCTCGATCCCGAGATCTGCCGGCGCCGGCGCCGTGAGCGTGAGCGCCCGCTCCGACCCCGGGCGGCGGCCGAGCTCGCGGGAATCGAGCACGAGCGGCGCTCTCGGGTCGAGACGCACGGATCAAACCTTCGACATCGGCAGACAGATCACGATCCCCATCCCAACCCGAGCGGGCCGACACGAGGACCACGCGCAAGCCTACCGGTCGGTCCGGCAGGTCACCAAAAGCCGCTGTCGGTCGTGTCGCTCTGCCCGGTCTCGTCCCCCGGCCCGTTTGCGGCGTCGGCGTCGGGGTCGGCGATCCGGGTGCCCGGGGCATCGCGGGCGGCCAGCCGCTGACGGCCTCGCCGCACGGTGTCGAGGGTGCGTTCCAGGGCCACCTCGAAGCCGGCGAGCTTGTGGTCGACGTACGCGTCCGCCTCCTCGCGCAGCGCCTGGGCCGCACGCCGTGCCTCGTCGACCTCCTCGTCGGCGCGCTCGCGCGCGCTGCGGAGCACCTCGGTCTCCGAGGCCATCCGCTCCCGCTCGTCATGTGCGGCGGCGACCAGGCCCTCGGCCTCCCGCTGCCCTCCCGCGACGACCTGGTCCCGCGCGGCGGCGACGTCACGGGCATCGGCGAGCGCGTCGCGGACCGCACGCTCCAGGCTCTCGAGCTGCTCCAGCAGCTCGGTCCGGTTCACCATGACCGACGCCGACATCGGCATCGTGCGGGCCTCCGCGAGCAGGCCGCGCAGGTCGGCGAGCCGGTCCTCGACGCTCACGCCCGTCCCTCGGCGAGCCGGGCAGTCAGCCGCTCCAGGACGCGCGGCGGCACCAGGCCGGAGACGTCACCGCCGAACATCGCGACCTCCTTGACCAGGCTCGAGGCAAGGAAGGAGTACTCCGGGCTGGTCGGCACGAACACCGTCTCGACCGGCGCCAGGCTGGAGTTCATCTGCGCCATCTGGAGTTCGTAGTCGAAGTCGCTGACCGCGCGCAGGCCCTTGACCATCGCGATGATGCCCCGGCTCTGGCAGAAGTCGGTCAGCAGGCCCTCGAACCCGTCGACGACGACGTTGGGGTAGTCGGCCACCACCTCGCGGAGCATCTCGATCCGCTCCTCGGCGGAGAAGAGTCGGCGCTTCGACTTGTTCACCCCGACCGCGACCACGACCTCATCGAACAACAGTGACGCACGGCCGATGATGTCGATGTGGCCGTTGGTCACGGGGTCGAACGACCCGGGGCACGCGGCTCTACGCACGCCCGCGACCGTACCAAAGGCCGCTCTCCCACCGATTCGTCTGCGGTGGCCAGGCGGGAAGTCTTGATCGAGGGCACAGACGAATCGGTGTGCCGGGCGTCAGCCCGGCCAGACGGCGGTGTGGAGGACGGTCTCGCCGTAGCGGCGCTCACGGGTCGGGTCGAAGTCGTCCGGCCAGAAGGGTTCGCGGTCGCGCGACGCGCGCTCGACGACCACGACAGAGCCGGGACGCAGCCAGCCGCCCGCGCCGAGCGCGGTGAGGTCGTCGCGCACCTGCGACGCGGGGGCGGAGTACGGCGGGTCGAGGTAGACCACGTCGACCGGACGCGGTCGTCCGGCCAGGTGGCGGGCCACCGCCGTGGGGACGACGGTCACCTCGTCCATCCCCAGCGAGCGGGCGTTGTCCTCGACGAGCAGGGCGGTACGGCGGTCCTGCTCGACCAGCACGACCGGCCGGGCCCCCCGCGACCGCGCCTCGAGACCGACCGCCCCGCTCCCGGCGTACAGGTCGAGGAAGGCGAGCCCTTCGAGGCTGCCGAGGCGGGACTCCCAGGCCGAGAACAGCGCCTCGCGGACGCGGTCGGCGGTAGGGCGGGTGCGCTCGCCCGGCGGTGTCCGGATCCGGCGCCCGCCGGCGGTGCCGCCGATGATGCGGGTCACGCCATCCCCACGAACCCGGCGCGGTTCTGCTCGTGGAGGTCGTCGACGGCGGCCCGCAGATCGGGTTGACCGCCGAGTTCCGGGTCGCTCTCGACGAGGGCGACCGCGGCGGAGCGGGCGTCCTCGATGACCGAGGCGTCGCGCAGCACCCGGACCAGCTTGAGCCAGCTCTGACTGCCCGACTGTCGCTTGCCGAGCACGTCGCCCTCGCGGCGCAGCTCCAGGTCGCGCTCGGCGAGCTGGAACCCGTCGGTGGTGGAGGCGACGGCGTCGAGGCGCTCACGAGCGAGGGTCCCGGTGTCGGCCGACGTGACCAGCAGGCACAGTCCGGGATCCCCGCCGCGACCGACCCGGCCACGGAGCTGGTGCAGCTGCGAGAGCCCGAAGCGGTCGGCGTCGAGCACCACCATCGTGCTGGCGGTGGGGACGTCGACACCGACCTCGATCACGGTCGTCGCCACGAGCACGTCGAGCTCACGGCCGGCGAAGGACCGCATCACGGCATCCTTGGAGTCCGACGGCATCCGGCCGTGCAGGGCGGCGACCCGGAGCCCGGCCAGCGGTCCGTCCTGCAGCCGGGGGGCGACCTCCTCCACCGCCGCGAGCGGCGGCCGCTCCTTCGGCGCGTCCCCCCCGTCGGCTTCGTCCTCGTCGAGCCACTCGTCGAGCCCCTCCTCAAGCGACGCCGTGGTGTCGTCGGCGGAGATGCGGGGGCACACGACGTACGCCTGGCGTCCGGCGGCGACCTCCTCCCGGACCCGGGCCCACACCCGGTCGATCCAGGCGGGCTGCTCGGCGACCGGGACGACGTTGGTCTGGATCGGGCTCCGTCCCGCCGGGAGCTCGGTCAGGGCCGACGTCTCGAGATCACCGAAGACGGTCATCGCGACGGTGCGTGGGATGGGGGTCGCCGTCATGACGAGCTCGTGCGGCGGGGTGCCGCCGACCGCCTTGTCGGCGAGCGCCGCGCGCTGCTCGACACCGAAACGGTGCTGCTCGTCGACGACGACCAGGCCGAGGTCCGCGAACTGCACCGACTCCTGGATCAGCGCGTGCGTGCCGACGACGATGCCGGCCTCCCCCGAGGCCGCCTCAAGCAGCGCCCGCTTCCGCACCGCGGCGGGCTGCGAGCCGGTGAGCAGGGCGACCCGGGTGGCCTGGTCCGCCCCGCCGAGCATGCCGCCGCCGGCGAGGTCTCCGAGCAGAGCGGTCAGCGAGCGGTGGTGCTGCTGGGCGAGGACCTCCGTCGGGGCGAGAAGCGCGGTCTGCGCCCCCGAGTCCACGACGCGCAGCATCGCCCGCAGCGCCACCACGGTCTTGCCGGAGCCCACCTCCCCCTGCAGCAGACGGTGCATCGGCTGCTCGCCGGCGAGGTCGGCCGTGATCTCCGCCTCCACCCGCTGCTGTCCCCCGGTGAGCGTGAAGGGCATCCGCTCGGTGAAGGCGTCGAGGATGCCTCCCGACCGCCCGGTGCGCGGGGTGGCGGCCACGGCACGCTGGTCGCGACGGCGCTGCGCAAGGACCACCTGAGCGACGAATGCCTCGTCGAACCGCAGCCGCTTCTGGGCTGCGCCGACCTGACGGTAGTCGGCCGGAGCGTGGATCCAGCGGTACGCCGTCTCCGCCGGCACCAGCTCGTGCTCCTCGCGCACGGACGCCGGGAGCCGCTCAGGGAAGCCGTCGATGACGGCGAGCGCCCCGCGGACGCCAGCCTCGACCTTGATGGTCGAGATCTTGCCCTTGAGCGGGTAGATCGGCTTGAGCCCGGCGTCGCGGCCCAGGTCGGAGTCGACCTCGGGATGCGTGAGCTCCCAGCGGCCCTCCTTGTAGCGGTTCCGCGCGAAGCGCCCGGTCATCAGCAGCCGCTTGCCCGGGACGAGCTTGCCGGTGCGCCACTCGGCGGCGTTCTTGCGCTGGTCGAAGTACGTCACCCAGATCTCCCCGTCGCCGAGCCGGGCGCACACCTCGGTGCGGTAGGCCGGGCGACCGGTGCGGCGGTCCCGGTACGGGTTAACGCTCGTGCTGACCACCTCGGCGACCACCATCGTCAGGTCGCCCTCTCGCAGCTGGCCGAGGTCCGACACCTTGTCCATCTCGAGGTAGCGGCGGGGGTAGTGCTCGAGCAGCTGACCGACGGTCTCGATACCCAGGTCGCGCTTGAGCGGTGTCGCGAGCTTGGCCACCACTCCAGCCAGCTTGGTGTCCCAACCGACCCCCATCACTCCACCCCGAAGAGCAGCGGGTAGCGGTCCTGGCCGCCGTCGTAGACGAGCACGTCCACGGTCGGGTGCGCCCTCTCCAGGTGCTCGCGGCAGCGGCGGGCGAGGTCATCGCCCTCGGCGCCTGCGATCACGGTGACGAGCTCGCCGCCCCCACCGAGCAGGCGGGTCATGACGTCGACAGCCACGTCGTACAGGTCCGCACCGACAACCGCGAAGTCGCCCTCGACCGCGCCCAGCACGTCGCCGGGCTCGCACGTCCCCGCGGTGGTCATTGCGTGACGCACCGCCACCGTCACCGCTCCCGAGCGGCAGTGGCGCGCCGCGGCGGTCATCTCGACGAGGTCCTCCTCGAAGGGACGCCCGGGCTCGTGGACGGCGAGCGCGGCGAGACCTGCGACCTGGGTGGACGTCGGGACGACGGAGACGCGGATGCCGTCCTCTGCCTCCGCGAGCCGCGCGGCCGCCACCGCGGTCGGGACGACGTCGCGGTCGTTCGGCATCACGACGACCTCGGCAGCACCGGTCTCGCGGACGGCGGCGAGCAGCTCGCCGGTCGAGGGCCGGTGGCCGACCGAGGCGGGCACCACGTGCCCGCCCGCCTCGGAGAACAGCGCGGCGAGACCGGCCCCGAAGGACACGGTGACCACCGCGCGGCCGGTTCTCCGTCCTTCGATGCGCTCCGTCCTTCGCCGTGCCTCGGACACCTGCTCGGCGAAGTGGGTGACCCTGACCCGGTGCGGACGCCCGGCGCTGATGCCCGCCTCCACGGCGGCCCCGACGTCGTCGACGTGGACGTGGACGTTCCACAGGCCGTCGCCGCCGACGACGACGAGCGAGTCGCCGAGCGGGGCGAGGGCGCGGCGCAGGTCGGGGATGTCGTCGTCGTCGGCATCGAGCAGGTACATGACCTCGTACGCCGGTCCGTCCTCGGTGAGGTCGTCGGTGGGCAACGGCACCGGGATGGATCGCCGCGCCCGGTCCTCGTGGCCGCCGAGCTCACGCTTGCCGCTGAAGACGGCCTCGGCCGCGTCGATGACGAGGCACAGGCCGCGGCCACCCGCGTCCACGACGCCGGCCTGGCGGAGCACCTCGAGCTGCTCCGGCGTGCGCTCCAGGGCGCGTTGGGCCGCCCGGGCCGCCGCCTGCAGGACGGCCGCGGTGCGCGTGCTCGGATCCTGCACGACGCGCATGGCCTCGTCGGACGCCGCGCGGGCCACGCTGAGCATGGTCCCCTCGACCGGCGTCCCGACCGCCGCGTAGGCAGCCTCCGTCGCCGCGACCATCCCCTCGGCGAAGGCCGACGCCGCGCGCTCGCCGGGGTCCGCCCGGCCGATCCTGCGGAACAGCGCTCCGATGAGCGCGGCCATGATGACCCCGGAGTTGCCGCGGGCGCCGAGGAGGAGCCCTCGCGCGTAGGCGACGACGGCGGACCGCAGGTCGGCCTCGCCCTCCCCCTGATCGGCGAGCGCCTCCTGGAGGGCCCGGTCGGCGGCCTCGAAGGTCAGGAACAGGTTGGTGCCGGTGTCCCCGTCGGGCACCGGGTAGACGTTGAGCGCGTCGATCTCCTCGCGCGCGTCAGCGAGCACCTGGAGCGCGAGGCCGGAGAACCGCACCAACGGCGGCAAGGCGAACCCCCCAGACGTCTCCGGCATGCGCGTCAGGGTAGCCGGGGGCACCCGCCGGGGCCCGTCGCGGCGCGGTCGCCGATTGGCCTGGACCGGCGGCGATCGGATAGGCTGGCTCGGTTGCCCGGACGTGGATCCGGGCCTGAAAGTTCTCGAGTCTCATCCCAGGAGTTCACGGTGGCTGCCGTCTGCGACATCTGCGCCAAGGGCCCGGGCTTCGGCAACAACCGGCCCTGGTCGCGCAAGATCACCAAGCGTCGCTTCGACCCCAACATCCAGCGGGTCCGGGCGACCGTCAACGGCACCCCGAAGCGACTCAACGTCTGCACCGGCTGCCTCAAGGCCGGCAAGGTCACCCGCTGACCTGAGGGTCCCTCAGAACTCGTACGACGAAGCCGCCCCTCGGGGCGGCTTCGATGCGTGTGGGGACGTTCGTCGGGACGTCGGGGTCGCGTACTGGGACGGCCGAGGGGACCGAAGGTCCCGACCGGCCGTGAACACGCCTGCCGGCGCACGGCCTCTGGCACGCTGTCGTGTCCCCCCCACGAGGAGATTGACATGAAGACCAAAGCAGGCGTATTAGCGGCGGCGACCGTGTGCGCTGCCGCAGTGCTGGTAGCAGGAGCTGACTACGCGACCTACGCGGCGACCGGAGACAGCGTCATCCTGGGCAGGACCAACCATGCGAGCGGCAGCACCGAGATCGTCAAGCGCGGCACGGGACCGGCGCTCCGCCTGAGCACGGAGGGAGACGGCCGGCCCTCGTTCTCCGTGAGCTCGGCGGCGAAGGTGCCGAACCTCAACGCGGACCGGCTCGACGGCCGCACCGCCGCCGACCTGGCCACCAACGTGGTGACGTACAGCGCCGGAGCCCGCGGCGACGAGCTGCCCGGCGGGCTCTCGACGTGGCCGCTGCCGGTGAGACCGGGCCTCTACCAGGTCAGCTTCAAGGCCTTCTTGGTGCCGGCCGGGGTCCCGTCAGGCGAGTCGGTCGCCGTGATCTGCGGACTGGCCGATCTCGACACGATCGGCCCCCGCACGCAGGTCTACACCGCGGGTTCGACGAGCGCCGGGGAGCAGTTCCCCGCATTGCTGTCCGGATCGGAGACGGTCAGGATCGCCAAGGGCGACGACCCGGGCCTGGTTTGCTCGGCGGCATCCGACGGCCTGGTGCTCTTCCAGCCGTTGAGGTCCTCGTGGATCCCGGTGGACCGTCGCACGGTGGTCCGGGTCGACCCCGCCCCCTCGCCGGTTCGGAACGCGTTCCCGGGGTCGCTCGGTCGCGACTGACGGGCGAGTCCCTGCTCAGAAGTGGCGGTGGCCAGGCTGACCGTCGTGCGGTTCTCCGTCGACGGTCACTCCCTGGCCAGCCGTCACGGTGCCGACGGGTCGCCAGTGGTCGGGCAGGGTCACCCCGGCGGGGAACGTCGCGGCCAGCGCGTGGTCGTCGCCCCCGGTGAGGACGAAGCCCAGAGGGTCCGCCCCCAGGGCGGCGCCCACGGCCTGCAGCGGCTCGTCCACCACGAACGCGGCGCCGCGCAGGTCGATCGCGACCCCGCTGGCCGCCGCCACGTGGCCGAGGTCCGCGAGGAGTCCGTCGGACACGTCGACCATCGCCGTCGCGCCCAGGGCCAGCGCCTCCGGACCGGCGGCGTAGGGGACCGCTGGGCGGCGGTAGGCCTCCACCAGCACCCGCGGCGACCGGAACCCGCGGCCCAGCACGGCCAGCCCGCCCGCCGCCCAGCCGAGTCGTCCGCACACGGCGACGACGTCGCCCGGACGTGCACCGGACCGTCGTACCGGATCGCCGTCGGCGGCGCCGAGCCCGGTCACGGAGATCACCAGGACGTCGCTGCGGGTGAGGTCGCCGCCAACGAGGGACGCCCCGACGAGCGCGCACTCCTCGGCGATGCCGTCGGCCATCTCGAGCGCCCAGGCCACCTCGAGGTCGGGCGGAGCGGCGAGCCCCACGGTCACCGCCGTGGCCCGGCCGCCCATGGCGTTGACGTCGGACAGGCTCTGCGCAGCCGCCCGACGACCGATGTCGGCTGCGCCGGCCCAGTCGCGGCGGAAGTGCCGGCCGTCCACGAGCACGTCGGTGCAGACCAACGCACGGCCATGGGGCACGGCGACGACCGCGGCGTCGTCGCCGGGACCGAGCAGCACGTCGTCGCCCTGGGGGAGCCGGGCTGCGAGCAGGTCGAGGAGCCCGAACTCGCCGATGTCGGCGAGCGTCGTGCCGGGCGGCGGGATGTCGGCAGGCATGTAACGCATTCAAGCGGACGAGGGCCCGAAGCACGGAGCCGGCCGGTTCCAGCGGTGGGGACCACACGGTAGGTTGAGCCAGGCTCTCCTGAGCCCTCCCGAACGCCGCGCGACGACAGGAGCAGAACATGGTGGTGCAGGCCTACATCCTGATCCAGACCGACGTGGGCAAGGCTGCCGAGGTGGCTTCGGCGATCGCCGAGGTGAAGGGGGTCACGCTGGCAGAGGACGTGACGGGTCCCTACGACGTCATCGTCCGAGCCGAAGCGAGCAACGTCGACGAGCTCGGAAAGCTGGTCGTGGCCAGGGTCCAGGCGGTCGACGGCATCACCCGCACGCTGACCTGTCCGGTGGTGCACATCTGATCGCACGCGCGGCGCACCAGCACGCCCGACAGCGCCCCGTCCACACGGACGTGGGCGCTGTCGCACGTCGCACCGCGACCGGGCTCACCAGGCTCACCGTGCTCGCCGCTTCCACGGCGCTGACGGGATGCTCACCCGGCTCTGTCGAGCTCGGTCCGGTGAACGCCACCGGCGTCACCGAGCAGGTCTGCCGCGACTTCCTCGACGCCCTCCCTGCGGCGGTCG
>Ga0190271_10001183_pt1 | contig 14524 bp, 10 predicted proteins | sample Popmic356T_FD_133747 | JGI IMG/M metagenome (GOLD analysis project Ga0190271, IMG submission 133747) | Populus adjacent soil microbial communities from riparian zone of Weber River, Utah, USA - 356 T | ecosystem: Environmental > Terrestrial > Soil > Riparian zone | place: USA: Utah | collected...
CCGGATCGACCAGCAGCAGGCGCTCGCGGAACGTGATGGCGCCGGCATTCTCCATCGCGCCGGCGGAGAAGTCGGGCACGCCGATGATGTCGAGTTTGCCGAATGGATATTTGATCCCGAAGTACTTGTTGAAGAACGCCAACTGCTGTTGCGCCGCTTCGAGCGCAAACGCCGTCAGCCCGCGCTTGTCCGGTGTCGAGCAGATGCGAATCGGGATGCCATCGGATGCGCCCTCACGACACACGAAGTCGCCGACGAGCATCGCGGCCAGATACGTGGACATCTTCGGCGTTCGTCCAAACTTCAGCGTGTGCTTGCCTGGCTCGGGTCCCGGTGTGTCCGAGAGTTGTTTGCCGTTGGAGATCGCCGTGTCCCCTGAATCGATCATCATCGAGATGTCGAACGTCGCCTTGAACGCAGGCTCGTCGAATGAGGGAAATGCGCGGCGAGCGTCGGTGGCTTCCAGCTGCGAGACGGCGTACTTCCGTCCGTTTGCCTTGCTGATGTAAAAGCCGCGCAACTTGTCGTTGAGGATCCCCGTGTAGGTGATCTGGATCGTTGCCTTGCCCTCGGCGATCGGCTGCGGCACCGTGAACGTCGCGGTTTCGCGCGAGGCGTCGAGCGTCACTCGCGCCGTCTGCGTTTTGCCGCCGGATGTGATCGTCACCTCGGAGAAATTGATCTCCGCTGCGTGCAACGTCACCGTCGTCGATGGTTCCGTCAAGACCACGTCGATCGACTCGCGTCCGCGAAAGGTCTCTTTTTCGAGGTCGGGAGCAAACCACAGCGTGTAGTGCTCGGGAACGACGTTGCCGGGAAGCCTCTGCGCGCTGGCTGGAACCGCTATGAGGACGAGAAAGAAAAGTAACCGTGTAACTCTGACCATTCTTCCAAGGTAGCAGAACTGTGAGGAATGGGACGGATGGTGTGATGAAGCCCATCCGAAGCTCAGGCCCGCCTGGCAACGATCTGGCATCTACACGCCGATGGCCAGGCGCGGAGGTCGATTTGCGCCGAATTTTGGCCTTTGAACGACGGTTTTGGCGTTCACCCGGTGCGCGGACCTGGGTGGACCTGCTGGAGGAGGTTTCCGTGAGCAAATGGTTGTGTGCACTGACACTGGCGGGGTTGTGTACGGCCTGCGGTAGTTCCAACACGGACAACGCGGCAGTCGGGAGCACCACGGAAGAGGGCACGTCGACTTCAGCGGCTCCGGAAGAAGAAGCGAAGCCCGAACTGCCCACCTATCGTGAGGTCACGATTCCTTCGGGCACGACACTGAGACTGGATCTGAAGTCCGCGGTGTCATCCGATGCGAGCAAGGTGGAGGACACGGTCCGTGCCTCACTGAGACAGGCGGTTGCGGTTGATGGCCAGCAGGTGCTGCCGGCGGGCACGGAAGTGGTTGGAACAGTGACTGACGTCGAGCGCTCCGGTCGTGTGAAGGGTCGGGCTCACGTGGCCTATCGATTCAGCTCGCTTCGACATGACAGCGAACGCTATGACATCACGACTGCGCCGATCTCGCATCAGGCTCGAGCGACCAAAGGCAAGGATGCGACGAAGATCGGCGTCGGCGCCGGCGTTGGTGCAGCAGTTGGTGCGCTTCTGGGCGGCGGCGGTGGTGCCGCAAAGGGTGCGGCAATCGGCGGCGCAGCTGGAACCGGTGCGGTTCTGGCCACGAGAGGCGAAGAGGTTCGCCTTGGACCAGGTGCCGACGTGAACACGCGGCTGACGGCGCCGTTGACTGTACGAGTGAAGATGTAATCAGGCCGTCCGTCAGGACTCGGTTCCTGTCAGGCCGTATTTTTCAATTCGCGAATAGAGCTGCGCGCGAGTCAAGCCCAGGAGCTTGGCCGCGCGCGTTTTGTTATGCCTCGCCTGCGTGAGCGCTTTCACGACTAGCGAGCGCTCGATGTCCTCGAGGTTCACTCCCCCCGCTGGCAAGTTCGCGGTGGGGTTGCCATCGTCGCTGCGTCCAGCTCGTCGAGGCGTGACCGGCAGGTGCTCGCTTCGAATGAAGCCGCCGTCCGCGAGGATGACAGCACGCTCGATCGCATTTCTCAACTCGCGCACATTGCCAGGCCACTCGTAGGTCAGCAGATGCTCTCTCGCATCGCGCGAGATGCCCGCCGCCGGACGCCCAACGGTCTCGCCGATTTCCGCCAGGAACGAATCCGCCAACTCCAGCACGTCGTCGAGACGATCGCGCAGCGGCGGCAATGAGATCTCGAAGACACCGAGCCTGTAGTAAAGGTCCTCGCGGAACTCGCCTCGTTGCATGGCGGCGTGGAGGTCGCGGTTGGTCGCGGCGATCACTCGAATGTCGGCGTGTAGAACGCGCGTGCTTCCGAGTCGCATGAACTCGCGCTCTTCGAGCACGCGGAGCAGCTTGGCCTGGACCGTCGGCGCCATCTCGCCAACTTCATCGAGGAACAGGACGCCGTTGTTCGCCTGTTCGATGCGGCCAGGCTTCGCCGCGACAGCGCCCGTGAACGCGCCACGCTCATGACCGAACAGCTCCGACTCGAGCAGTTGATCGGGCAGCGCCGCGCAGTTGATCGCCACGAACGGTCCGTGACCTCTACGCGACGCGTGGTGGATGAAGCGCGCGACGACCTCTTTGCCGGTTCCGGACTCGCCGGTCAACAGGACCGTTGTCTCTGTATGTGCCACGCGGGCAGAGTGCGCGAGGACATCTTTCCACTGCTTCGACTGCCCGACGACGCGACGATGACCGCTGCGCGATTCGAGCTCGCGGGTCAACGTGGCGACTTGCGCTTCGAGCCGTGCAGCAGTCTCTCGAGACTCCGCCTGGCTGCGTGCCGCCTCGGCCAGCTGCTCGTGCGAGAGGGCGAGTGCCAGGTGATCCGCGACCCGGCGCGCGAAGTCCACGTCATCTTCGCTGAAGCGATCCGTCTGCCAGGACAGGAAGAACAGCGATCCGAAGACCCTAGTGCCGAGCGGCATGAGCACGCGAAGGGCAGAGCGCACACCGAAGCGACGGAAGATCTTGCCGCGCAGGCTGGTGGTCGGCACTTCGGCGTCGGCGTCATGAATCACGTAGGCGTCGCGCTGGAGCTGCGCGAGGTCATCGCCGCTCAGTGGCTGTGCCTCGAACAAGTCGGGCTCGGCGGTCGCACCCGCCATGGCGTAGATGCGGAAGGAACTGCCGTCTCCACCCCACGACGTGATGACGAGCATGTCGTGAGGGAGGCCGCCGCGAACAACCTCCGACACCTTGTCGAACACGTGCCTGATGTCGAGCGCCCCTGCCATCGTCTGCAGCAGGCCGCGGAGGCTGTCGATACGCTCGCGACGCAGCTTGTCACGCTCGACGATCGCATCATGCTCGAATGCGAGGCCAAGCAGATCGACCACGCTGTCCATCAACTTCTGGTGAGGGGTGCAGAAGGCGCCTTCGTTCGCGGACGTGAGCCAGAGGGCTCCGTGCACACGCGGCCCCTGTCGAATCGTGCACACGATGCGGGAGCGTGCGGCTTCGTCAACGGCGTCCATTTGCGTTGCGGGATCGCCGACGAGGTGTTTCGTGACCTCGACGTCGCCGGTCTCGCGCGCGGTGTAGAGAACGAACGAGTCGGCGCGATCGAGCCGCAGCACATGGAGCCGCTCGAAGGGAATCGCCGCCCGCAGGGTCGCGGCCAGACCGGCAACCACTTCGCGAAGACTTGGCGCCTCCGCGACGAGACGCGCAACCGACGTCAGCACGTCCACTGGATCAGCCTGGAGCATTTGTGTGATCGGCCCCGAACACGTCGTGAATCAGTCTGAGGTTCGGACCCACCAGTATAATCCCACCTATATGCCCGCCTCGGCGCCCGCGCGCGCCGCGATCGTTATCGCCGCACTCGTGGCTGTGGTGGCGGGATATCGCTGGTGGAACAGCCCCGAACGGCAGATCAATCAACTTCTGGCCGATGTCGCCACGGCGCTGAGTCATGAAAGCGCCGAGACAGATTTACGCGCACTGACAGCGGTGGCGTCGCTCCAGACTCATCTGACGACTGACGTTTCGATCGACATGGGTGGCAACTCGTCGCCCATCCGCGGTCGTCAAGAGGTCATCGCGACGGCGGCACGAGTCCGCGTATCGAGCCCAATGATGCGCGTGCAGTTCTTCGATCCCGAGATCGCGATCTCGGGAGACTCCTCCGGCACGACGACGGTGACGGTGCAGGTGACGACGCGCGATGCAGGGGGGCAGGACGTTGCCGCTGCCTATACGGTCTCGATGAACCTCGTGCTCGCCGACGGTCGCTGGCAGATCGCCAGTGCACGCGTGCTTCCAGAACAAGGCTCGACATTGTGAACACACTCAGTCATGGACTCTCGTGGGTCGATCTCCAATTCAGTGGGCGCTCGCAGGTCGTTGCAACCGGGCTCGTGCAAGGTCATGGCGGCGTCGCTATCGTCGATCCGGGGCCGACCAGTTGTCTGCAGACGCTCGAACTCGGGTTGCAGGCGAACGGCATCAGGTGGCCTGATGTTCGTCATGTTCTGCTGACCCATATCCACCTCGATCACGCCGGCGCCACGGGAACGATCGTGCGAGAGCACCCGCACATCAAGGTGCTCGTGCACGAGCGGGGCGTCAAGCACATGATCGACCCGACGAAATTGATCGAGAGCGCGACGCGCATTTACCGGGACCGCATGGACACACTCTGGGGAGAGTTCGCGGCGGTGCCGGCAAACAATCTCGTGTCGTTGGCCGGAGGCGAGCGCGTCGAAGCTGGTGGACGCACGTTCGACGTCGCCCATACACCGGGCCACGCCTCGCATCACGTGAGCTACTTCGACGGCTCGAGCGGCGTCGCGTTCGTCGGCGATACGGCTGGTGTCTGCATCAATGGCGGCTACGTGCTTCCGCCCACGCCGCCCCCGGACATCGATGTTGAAGCATGGGGACAAAGCGTGGACCGAATCCTCGCGTGGTCACCCGCAACGCTGATGCTCACGCACTTTGGTCCTGTCACCAGCGTACGTCCACACCTCGCGTCGCTGCTCGACAACCTGCACACGACAGCAGGCATGGCACTCGCGCTGTTGAACGCGCCGGGAACGGACGAAGAACGAGGCTCCGCCTTTGCCGAAAAGCTCCGGCATAAGGTCCGCGAGCAGATGACTGAATCGGAAGTGGCGACTTACGTGGTTGCTGCCGCGTACGAGCACCTGTTCAGCGGGCTCGCACGCTACTGGAGGAAGAAGGGCGCCGCGACTTAGTTCGCGACGGCCAGTTCGCGCTCGGTGGCCGGTGCCGACGCCTGGGTGTTCGACTTCGGCTCGACCAACAGGCGGAGCGCATAACCCATTGGGGTTCCTGTTGATGTCTTGTGCGGGCCGACGCGGTAGATGGCCGACAGGACCTTGCCTTCCTGAAGGGAAACCGGCAGCTCACCGTCACGGACGGGACGCTCGACTTGGAAGTGAACCAGGCGATAGAGCGGAATCGACGCCGGAACCTGGCACTCGACGAACGCATCGACGTCGCTGACGTCGCGCATCACGACGGAAACGAAGCGCAGGGTGCCGCTCGCATCACGCCACGTGAGTCTGGCTGGGACGCTGACCTTCTTGCGGTTGCCAACTCGTGGCTGGCCGTTCTCTGAGACGCGCCGCGTTGCGATCTGTTGAATCACGTTGGGCTCCCCTGAAGTCTGCCTGAACCCTTACTATCAATGTGCAGGCCCGAGAAATTACGGGGTCCACCAACGTGGAATAAATACAGTTAAGTCGATGAAATTAAAGGACTAACTGACTATTTTGTTGAAATGCGCAACAGGATGAAAATGGATACCAGGTAATCAAACGACCTGTATACGTGGTTACTAGATATCCGCGATTGCACCCTCGAGACCGAGGCGGCGCATCTTCAAATACAACCCTCGCCTGGTCAAACCAAGCACTCTGGCCGATTCCGAGATGTTGCCTCGGGTGCGGTCGAGAGTCGTTGCGATGAGTTGACGCTCCACGGTTTCGACGATTGCCGCCAGGTTGCCGGGCGCAAACCCATCGGCTGCGAGTAGCGACGGTCCCTCGCCATTGCCCCGCGGCCTTTCCGGTGCAGACAAGTCCGCGGACAGGTGCTCCGGTTCAATGCTGCCGCCGGGAGAGCTCATGGCCACCGCGCGCTGAATCTCGTTCCTCAACTGGCGGACATTGCCTGGCCACCAATACCGGGCGAACAGGTCCAGCGTTTGGGAACTGAGATGGACGTCGGGCTTGCCCAGACGCTCGCACGCGTCCCGCAGGAAGAACGTGCTCAGGTGAGGCACCTCTTCGCGACGTTCCCGCAAGGGCGGGACGTGGATGCGGATCACGCTGAGCCGGTAGTAGAGGTCTTCACGGAACTTACCTTCGGACACCCGTTGCTCGAGGTCCGCGTTGGTCGCGGCGAGCACCCTGACGTCCACCGCCTGTGGACGCGTTTCGCCAACCGGCATGATCTCGGCCTGCTCCAGGAATCGAAGCAGCTTCGGCTGGATGTCGAGCGGCAGGTCGCCGATCTCATCGAGGAACAGCGTGCCTCCGACCGCAGAGCGAATCAGTCCCTGTTGATCGGTGACCGCGCCCGTGAAGCTCCCGCGGCGATGCCCGAACAACTGGCTGTCGGCCAGATCGCGAGAGGTCGTCGTGCAGTTGTAGGGGAGGAACATCGCGGCGCTTCTTGGCGAGCCGACATGAATCGCGCGAGCGACGAGGTCCTTGCCCGTACCGCTTTCCCCGGTGATCAGCACGGTGAGGTTGTGACCCTGAAGCCGCTGGATCTGATCGGCCAGGCGATTCATCGCCGGGCCGGCGCAGATGAACCCGGGCAGCAGCGGCTCGAGTGGTCGCTCGTTGTGCTGATCGACGGCCAGACTGGGGCGTTCGCGCGCCCCGCACAGATCGAATCCCTGCCGCGAGATCGCCGTGAACATGCGCATCCGGCCGGCGACCGCGTCGTCGAGAGGCGCGGTCAGCGAGAGCGCGCAGCGTCGCGCCCCGTCCAGATCAGTGCCGAGTGCTTCGACGATCAGCAGCTTGCCGTCGTACTCCGAGTGACCCTGGCGTCCGGCATGAGCAAGGCCGGTCGCGACGCTGGTGTCACATCCCGCAGCGGCGACGACACGCACATCGCCACCGCCGGTTTCGGTGAACACCACGACCGATGCGCCCTCGGTGACTTCGAGGAGAGCAGCGGCGGTTTCGCGTGCGAGGAGCTCTTTGAAGATCGCCGCGTCCACCAGTCGCCTGACGATGCCCTCGTCGGCGTCTGAGACAGAGGCGGTGAAGGCCTTGGCGGGGGCGCTGGTCAGGCGCTCCCGAACGACCTCGACCTCGGCGAGATCTCGCTGCGCGCCGAGCAGCGTGAACTCCGATACCGCCTGCTCCAGATATCGCTCAGCGATGGATGGCGAGCCGGCTGCGGCGGACAATCGCCCGAGGGCGAGGTTGCTCAGCGCCGCCTGGTATCGCTCGCCGAGCAGCTGAAAGATGTTCGCGCTTTGCGCGAAATCGTGGTGCGCCGTCTGCGGGCGGGGCGACTGCTCGCGGATCAATCCACGAATGCGAAGGTACTCGCCCCAGTTTGCCGGTGCCTTGCGCGGGTCGAGGCGCCCCTCGCACGCTTCGAGACGCTTTTCGGCTTCTCGCAGCCGTCCCGTTCCAATCAACGCTTCACAGGCGGCGAGGTCGGCTTGAATCAGGTCGCTCTGCGGGACGCCGGGCGCTTGCGCGAGGGCGTCGGCCATCCCGACTGCTTCGTCGAATGCCTGACGCCTGGTGGCGAGCTTGACGCCGAGCACTTTCAAAGACCATTCGTACCACCGCATGGTCTGCGTGCCGTACGCGCCGTACGCTTCGCTTGCGAGACGCAGGTACTCTTCGGCGCGTTCATACGAGCCGCGCATCAGATGAATCTGCGCGAGCGTGTCGAACACTGCGCCCGTCGTCTCGTGAAACTGCACGGTGCTTCTGACTTCGAGCGTGCGAGTCAGCACTTGCTCGGCGCGTTCGAGATCACCGAGTTGAACAAAGATCTGGCCCAGCGTTGCAAGCGCGACGGCGAGGCCGTGACCCGAGCCCAGCGACTGATGCAGCGCGACACTGCGCTCGGCGAGTGCGAGTGCCTGATCGTGGCGGTGCTGCATCAAGGCCACGTTCGCCTGGTTGTGCACGATCCCCGCGAGCACATCGTCCGCAGGAATAGCCATCGCGAGACGCTCGCCCTGGCGCAGCGCGGCGATCGCTTCTTCGCTGCGGCCGGCCTGCGCGAGCAGAACGGCGGACAGCGAGTGAACGAGCGCGAGGTGGCGGCGATCGCCAACGGCATGCAGGGCAGAGGCGGCCTCTGTCAGATGCTCGCGAACGATGCCGGAATCGCCGACCTGCTTGTAACAGAGCGCCAGCTCGTAGTGCGCGAGACCGATCGCGCGCGTATCGTGCGCGAGCTCCGCGTGCTTGAGCGCACGCGTGTGAAGAGCAATCGCGCGAGACTGCTCGCCTCGTGCGAACGCGATACGGCCGTGCAGCCTCCACGAATTGGAGAGCCGTGCGTCTGAAACCTGTTCGCGAAGTGTGTCCGGTGGACGGCCGAGCACCGACGATGCCTGGGTCAAATCATCTTGAAGGAGCCACGCCTCCGTCAGCGCGGCGCGGACGCTCAGCTCGTCGTCGCGGCTCAGCGAGCCGGTCCTGAGCATCCCCTGAAGCAGGGGCGGCACCTCGCTTCCGCGGCCTCGTTCGAGGGCTGCGGCAACGCGCGCCAGAGTGGATGAGAGCTGTGCAACGGCCACGACAGGAGTATACGAAGTATACACACGAAGGGAAGGCTTATAATCTGGGGCTCAATGTCGTTGGCGGCCTATGGCGTGACCCATCAGGGCCGCCGCTCCTCAAACGAAGACGCCTGGCTCGTTGACCTTGACCTCGGCCTCCTGGTGGTTGCCGACGGGATGGGTGGTCACAACGCAGGCGAAGTGGCCTCCGCGCTCGCCGTCCAGGTGATCCACGAGGTGTTCGCGGGTAGCGGCGACGTCCCACGTGAGGCTCTGCTGACACATGCGGTCCAGAGCGCGAACGAACGAATCCTCACAGCAGCGGCGGAGCAGCCGGCCCATTCCGGGATGGGGACGACCGTCGTGGCGGTGGTCGTGGTTGACGACCGCGCGTTCTACACCAGCGTCGGTGACAGTCGGGTGTACCTGTGGCGCGGCGGCCGCCTGACGCAACTCACGCGCGACGATTCCTGGCTAGCCGAGACGCTGGACGGTGCGGGCGAGCAACCGCAGGACATCGGTACGCACCCGATGCGTCATGTGCTGACGAAGGTGGTCGGTCTTCGACCCGAGCTCGATGCGACGGTTTCAGAGTGTGCGCTGGCAGCAGGTGATGCGCTGCTGTTGTGCAGCGACGGCGTTCATGGCGCTATCCCGCACGAACTGCTGGCGTCGATGCTGGCCAGTCAGAAGGCGGTCGAAGATGTCGCGCAGAACGTCGTGCGATCGGCGATGAACAGGGGAGCGACCGACAACGTCACCGCCATCGTCGCTCGCGTCAGTCGATAGTCTTTCCCGGGACTAGAGCGCCTCAATCAACTGTTTCGCGACTCTCTCGAACTGATCGACGTCTCGTTTCGACAGCCGCACCAGTAACCCCCGTCGTGCGGTGCGATCGAGCGACTGAAAATCGCCGAGTGCCTGCGCCGTCTCCAGAACGCCAAACGAATACGGAGCTCCAGGGATCGCAAGATCCTCTGTCGCGTCGGCCGTGATGATGATGAACACGCCGTTGGCCGCGCCGCCTTTATGAAGCTGGCCGGTGGAATGGAGATAACGAGGGCCGAACCCCACCGAAGTCGCTTTGGCAGACCGCGTGGCAATCGCCTGACGAAAGGCGTGCAGCGCCTGCTCCCACCTGGGATCGTCCGACGGCAGATAGGCAAGAAGGGCGATGTAGTCGCCGGCCTTCGCCACCCGCAGGAACGCGTCCGCAGGATTGCCACCGAGAGCCTCGACGGCGGGCTCGGTCAGCGTCAGCCGCGCACCGTTCGAGCTGCCATGAGACTCGGGAAACGGAAGCTGGCGTTGCTGCTGGTATTGATCGAGCAAGACTCGCGTGGCGTCTTTGGCCTGTTGGACATTGGGCTCGTCGAACGGATTGATGTCGAGCAGCAGACCAGCAGTCGCGGTCGCGACCTCCCAGCGCAGGAACTCAGCGCCGAGCGATACGAGGTCCGGCATCTCGAGCGAAGCGTGCGGCACCTCCTCAACTCCGAGACGGTCGACACCAGGTGCTTTCTGCGCGCCAACCGACACACCGACGACGACACGATCGTCACCGAGCTTGAGGTCAGGGGGTTCACCCGTGATGGGCACGACGCCTTTGCCATGCTTGCCCGTGCTCTCGGCAACGAGCTGCTCCACCCAGAGACCGAGCGATTGCAGTTGCGGCGGAACCCAGAGCGTCAGCTTGTCGCGACCCGATAAGGCACCTGCGCCCATCAGAGCACCGAGCGCGAGACCGGGATTCTCACTCGCGCGCTCCACTCGACATGCCTGCTCCATGGCGCGTGCGCGCGCGAGCAATGCATCGATGTCGAGACCCATGAGCGCTGCCGGAACCATCCCGAAGAGCGAGAGCGCCGAGTATCTGCCGCCGATGTCCGGCGGATTGACGAACACGTCCCGAAATCCTTCGGACACCGCACGCTTGTGAAGAGCCGTGTCCGGGTCGGTGATAGCAATGAAGCGCTTCTCCCAATCGGCGTGTCCATCTGCGATCACGCGCCGCTTCGCTTCCTCGGCCATGACATTCGGCTCGATCGTCGAGCCCGACTTGCTGGCGAGAACGAACAGCGTGTCTTTCGCGCGAGCCATCGCCGTGCGAACGGCATCTGGATCGACTGAATCAAGCACGCGGAACCGCGGCGTGCGATTCGGAGCACAGAGCACCTGCCGCAGAACCTCGGGCGCCAGGCTGGAGCCGCCCATGCCGAGCAGGACAATGTCCGTGAATCCGCTTTGCGTGACAGAGTCCGCGAATGCGCGCATCCGCGGCACGAGCGGTGTAACGAAGTCGAGTGCGGTGAGCCAGCCGAGCCGGTTGGCAATCAGTTGTCGAACCGCGGGGTCGGCGGTCCAGACGTCGAGCCGCCGAGACCACAGCGATGATGCGAACTGAGCCGAATCTAAGCGTGCACATGCAGCGTCGAAGGGCTTGGCGAGCGAACGTGGCGTGATCGTGAACGGCAGCGACAGTGGCGGCATCAGTTTCGACTTATAACATAATGGTTTAGCGACTCATGGACAGGTTGTTTCTTCGCGTCCTTGTGCCAGTGCTGTTTGTCTGCGCGGCGTGTGGCCAGCCCGACGCCGCTCGTACGAGCGAGCCGGAAGAGCGGGCGTCTGCGCCAGTCGAGCGCGCCTCGTCTACGAATCCGGCGAACGCAAACGCGCCGCGAATCGTATTCCTCGGCGACAGCCTCACCGCCGGATACGGACTGGACAAGGACGAGTCGGTGCCCGCGCTGATTCAGAAGCGACTGCATGACGCGGGGTATCCCTACGAAGTTGTCAACGCCGGTGTCTCTGGCGACACATCTGCGGGTGGGCTCAGTCGGCTCGATTGGTCACTCGCGGGCGACGTGAAGATTCTCGTCATCGAGTTGGGGGCCAACGATGGATTGCGCGGGCTGCCGGTGAAAGAGTTGAAGCGCAACCTCAGTGAGGTCATCACGCGTGCGCAGGCGAAGGGCATCAAGGTGATCCTGACCGGTATGGAAGCTCCACCGAACTTCGGGTCGGCGTACACCTCCGAGTTTCGTGCCGTCTACCGCGAACTGGCGCGCGAGCACAACATCGCGTTCGTGCCCTTCTATCTGGAAGGCGTGGCCGGCATCCCGGGCCTGAACATTGCCGATGGCATCCATCCCAATGCGGAGGGCTCGCGCATCGTCGAGAAGACGATCTGGACTGCCCTCGAGCCGCTGCTTGTGAAGCGGACCGCCGGGGGAAAGAACCCCGGACGATGATCGAACTCCGGAACGTTTCGAAAACTGTCCAGAGCGGCGATCATCCCCTGACGATCCTGCATCCGCTCGACTACACAATTCAGTCCGGGCAGTTCGTCGCGATCGTCGGCCCTTCGGGTAGCGGCAAGTCGACGCTGCTCGGTCTGCTCGCCGGCCTCGATGCACCGACGACCGGGCAGATCGTCATCGATGGCGTGGACATCACGACGCTGACAGAGGATGGTCTCGCGCGCTTGCGCGGCGAGAAGATCGGCTTCGTCTTTCAGTTCTTCCACCTGGTCCCGTCGCTCACGGCATTCGAGAACGTCCTGATTCCCATGGAGATTGCCGGGCGACGCGATGCGAATGCGCGCGCCCGACAACTGGTCGAAGAGGTTGGACTGTCCGATCGCGCGCATCACTATCCATCGCAGCTGTCAGGAGGAGAGCAGCAGCGCATCGCGATCGCTCGCGCCCTTGCGAACGATCCCCCGATCGTTCTGGCCGACGAGCCGACAGGCAATCTGGACTCGACCACCGGCCGGTACATCATGGAGCTGCTGCTCAAAGTCAGACGCACGCGAACGTCCACGCTCGTGCTTGTCACGCACGACGCGGAGCTTGCGTCCCTGGCTGACAGCCGGCTGGTCCTGCGCGATGGGCGTCCAGTGCCACAGAGTGAGGCACCTGCCCGCATCGTGCCGCTCGTAAGCGGAGAGACGGCGCGATGAGCTTCGTCATCCGGATGGCGTTGCGAGAGATCAGGGCGTCCTGGCAGCGCCTTTTGTTCTTCTTCGTCTGCATCGCCGTCGGCGTGGCATCTATCGTTGCCATTCGATCGGTCATTCAGAGCGTGCGTCAGGGGCTGACACGCGAAGCGCGCGCCATGACCGGCGCGGACGTCGTCGTCCGAAGCGATCGGCCGCTTGGAGACACGATTCGCGCCGCGGTTGAGCGCGAACGGGCGAGTGGACGCGTGGGAATCGTGTCTGAGGCGGTCGAGCTCGTCACCATGGTGCGACCGACTGCCGTGCCGACGACTCGGATGGTCGAACTCCGCGCGGTGGAATCGACGTTCCCGCTCTACGGAACGATGACGCTGCAGGGGAAACCGTACTCGCACGAACTGCTGCGCGACCATGGCGTCCTCGTTCGCCCAGAACTGCTTGCGCAGCTCAACCTGCGTGAGGGGGACGACCTTCTCATCGGGACGCAGGCGTTTCACATTCGCGGCGTGATCCAAAGCGAGCCCGGTCGCAATCTGGGCGCGTTTTCGCTGGGCTCGCGAGTCTTTATCGACTTCGCGGATCTGCCGTCGACGGGTCTGCTCTCGTTTGGCAGCCGTGCCTCGCATCAGTTGCTGCTGCAGGTCCCGAGCCCTCCACCACTGCCAGGCAGGAGAGATCCCAGCCTGACGCTGGCGACCGAGTTGTCGAAGACGTTCGTGAACGACTTCATCGGCGTGCGCTCCTACCGTCAAAATGAGGGACGCATGAACCAGAACCTCTCGCGGGCTGAGAACTACCTCAGTCTCGTGGGGCTCGTGGTTCTCATCCTTGGCGGCATCGGCGTCTCGAGCGTCACGCGAGTGTTCGTCCAGCAGAAGGTCAGAAGCATTGCGATTCTGAAGTGCGTGGGGAGTTCATCGCGCCAGGTGCTCGCGATCTATCTCACCCAGGTTGTTCTGCTCGGCCTCGCGGGGAGCGCGCTCGGCGTGGCGATTGCCGGGCTCGTGTTGCAACTGCTGCCGGTCTTCGTCGGGAATCTCGCCGCATTGCTGCAAGTCGACTACGGCCTGACGATGGGTGCGGTATTCCAGGGGCTTGCTGTTGGCGTGCTCGTGTCGTTGCTGTTCTCCGTTGTTCCATTGCTCGAAGTGCGGAACGTCAAGCCATCGCTGTTGCTAAGGCAGGATGTCTCCTCACTGCCCCAGTTCGATTGGGTGAAGTGGAGTGTTGCGGTCTCGGTTGGCGCGGCGCTGGTCGGCGTGGCGGCGTGGCAGGCGGGATCACTGCAGGTTGGTCTGCTTCTCTCAGCGGGGTTCGTTGCGCTCACGTTCGTGCTTCATCTGGCGGGCGTCGTGTTGATTCGCGCAGTGCAGCCGCTTCGCTTCTCGCGCTCGTTCGCCTTGCGTCAAGCCGTTCTGCACGTGGGTCGTCCTGGCAACCAGACGCGAATCATTCTGTTGGCGGTCGGTCTCGGCACGTTCTTCATTCTCGGAGTCAGGGCGCTGCAGGTGAATCTGCTGCAGGACTTCTCCGTGCAGGTTGGTGACGATGCACCGGACATGTTCCTCATGGACATTCAGTCAGGTCAGCGCGATGGGCTGACGGCGCTGATCGACCGCGAGAACGGTTCCGAGAACCTACCCAAGCTCATTCCCGTTCTGCGGGCGAGGATCGTAGGTGTTCGAGGCCGTGACGTGAATCTCGAGACCTACGAGGACGTGCGCGGACGGGGCGGACTGTCGCGCGAGTTCACCATCACGTACCGATCGAATCTCGAGGCAAA
>Ga0190271_10001184_pt1 | contig 14519 bp, 11 predicted proteins | sample Popmic356T_FD_133747 | JGI IMG/M metagenome (GOLD analysis project Ga0190271, IMG submission 133747) | Populus adjacent soil microbial communities from riparian zone of Weber River, Utah, USA - 356 T | ecosystem: Environmental > Terrestrial > Soil > Riparian zone | place: USA: Utah | collected...
CGTGTTGTCCGCGTAACGCACGTGGAACTCCGCACCCTGTCGAACGATCTGGATCTCGCCGGCCTCGAGCACGCGGCCGTAGTGATCGCTCAGGATCGGAATGAGCACCGTGTTGCGCAGTCGCGCCTCGGGCGGCTCCCATTCGACATCGAAGTACGAAGCGAAGTGACTCGATGGCCCGTTTTCCAGCACGTCGGCCCACCACCAGTTGGCCGCGGTGGAGATCGCCATGTGGTTTGGCACGATGTCGAGGACCTGCCCCATCTCCACGTTCTTCAACGCGGCGGCAAAACGCCTGAATCCTTCTTCGCCGCCAAGCTCCACGTTCGGACGCGTGTAGTCGATGACGTCGTAGCCGTGCGTGCTTCCGGGCGCCGCCTGAAAATAGGGCGAGCAGTACGCGTGCGTGATGCCGAGTTCGGAGAGGTAGTCGCTGATTCCAGCCGCGGCGTCGAATGGGAAGTCGGCGTGAAGCTGAAGACGATAGGTTGCCGTTGGGTTCACTCAGCCTTTGGCGCGAAGCAAGTTGAGCGCCACAACGGAGGCGCAAATTCCGCCCTACGCCGACCGCCGTTGAGCTGCGCGTTGTAAACGATGCAGCCAGGTAAGCACGGCCGTTTCCATCTTTTGAAAGTCGCCCACCGGCGACACCGCCTTGAGCCTTCTCGAACGTCGCGTGCGGGGAAGCGATCCGTCGGTGTAGGCGTCGACGATCGCCGGGTGAATGTAACTCTTTCTACAAATGGCCGGTGTGTTCCCGAGGACGCCGGCAACGGCCTCGATCGCCTGATTCACGTTGCGCTTCGCGTGAGCGTTGGATTTGTACTCCGGAAACTCCTGGAGAGCGCAGGCCGCGAGCACCGTCGCGGCCCACGTCCGGAAGCTCTTCGCCGTGAAATCCTGGCCGGTCACTTCGCGCAGGTATTCGTTGATGTCGGCCGAGCCGATGTCTTGAGCCTTTCCCTCATCGTCGACGTATCCGAACAACTCATGACCGGGCAGATCCTGGCATCGTCTGACGATCCCCGCGAGACGCACATCGTTGAACGCGATGTCATGAGACTTTCCACCCTTGCCTCTGAATCGGAAGCGGAGCGTGGACTTCGACACCCGCACGTGCCTGTTGCGCATCGTTGTCAGGCCGAAGGAGTTGTTGTCGCGCGCGTATTCGTCGTTGCCAACACGAATGAGCGTTTTCTCGAGGAGCTGCACGACGGCAGCGATGACTTTTCGTCTCGGCAGACCCGAAGCGGACAGATCCTTTGCCATCTGCCGACGCAGCACCGGCAGCGCCATCGCGAATGCGAGCATTTGGTCGTACTTCGACTCGTCGCGAACCTGCCGCCATCCTGCGTGATACCTGTACTGCTTGCGGCCACGCGCGTCGCGACCGCATGCCTGAAGGTGTCCCCTGGGGTTCGGGCAGACCCACACGTCTTTCCAGGCCGGCGGAATCGCGAGACGTGCGATGCGGTCGAGGTCTGCTCGACGTCTGATGACATGGCCGTGCTGATCGAGGTAGCGAAACCCGCGTCCGCGGCGGTGCCGCTGAATGCCGGGCGAACGATCGGTGACATAGACCAGCCCTGCTGAGCGAGCTGACTGAGCGTTGGCGGGTTGTTCGCTTCGTGCGTTCACATGAGCCATCGATTCACTACTCGAGCTGATGGTTTAGCAATTCACCAGCCAGTCGAGCAGTGGGCACCGTCCTTGCGAGCGCGATTGACCAATCCTCGATGGTCGGCGTCGATACCAATCCGCTCGTAGCCACAGACATCGTTCGCGAGATCCAGGTCGGTTCCGATCTGGATCGACTGACGACGCTCGAGTGGCTCGTGACGAACGGGCTTGGCGGGTATGCGTCAGGGACGCTGGGCGGTGTGTTGACGCGCCGCTACCACGCGCTTCTGATCGCCGCGCTGCCGGCCCCGCTCGGACGCGTCGTGCTCGTGTCGCGGCTCGACGAGCGCGTCCGGCTGCCCGGCGGGCAGATTCGCTGGCTCAGCCGACCGGGAGCCGCACCCAACGATGTGACCACGCGCTTCAGGCTGGTTGGTGGCTTACCCGTCTGGACCTACGAGCTCGATGGCACCACCATCGAGAAGCAATTGTTCATGCCGCGCCTCCAGAACACCGTCATCGTCACCTACACGGTGCGGCGCGCGGTCAAACCCTTCCGCTTCGGGATTCGCCCCCACCTTCACGCCCGGCCGCACGAAGCGACGGTTGACTATCCTCTCCCCGAATCGCCGGTGCTGGTCGCACGTGGCGGAAATCTCGAAGCGACGGTCGACGCTTCGGTGCCGCCCCTGATGTTTGGCTTGCGGGATCACTATTCGTCATTCACGCTCCATCCCGAAGTCACGAAGGATGTGCCGTACCTCCTCGAGCAGCAGCGCGGGTACGCGTCTGTCGGCGACACGTGGAGCCCGGGCTATTTCAAGCTCGATCTGAGCGAGGGCGAACGAGTCACCTTCGTTGCCTCGACGCACAGCGCCGTCGAACTCGATGCCCTCGCCACGGACGAAGCGTTGAACGCGGAGATCACCCGTCGAACGCGGCTGCTCAGCGCCGCCGGTGACATGGACTCACAGGGGTTGTGCGCCGAACTTGTGCTTGGGGCCGATCAGTTCGTGATCGAACCGGCGACCCGCGCGGCCGAGTCCATACGCGCGCGCGCCGAAGGGGAAGAAGCGCGAAGCGTCATCGCCGGCTATCACTGGTTCACGGACTGGGGCCGGGACACGATGATCAGCCTCGAAGGCCTGACGCTGTGCACCGGCCGGCATGCGGAAGCGCGCGGCATCCTGATGACGTTCGCCCATCATCTTCGCGACGGTTTGATACCGAACCTCTTTCCCGAAGGCGATCAAGAGGGTCGCTACAACACGGCCGATGCGACGCTCTGGTTCTTTCACGCCATCGATCGCTACGTCACCATCACGCAGGATTTCGAGCCGGTGCGCGATCTGCTGCCTTCGCTCGAAGAGATCGTGCGTCTGCATCTCGCCGGCACCCGCTTCGGTATTCGAGTGGACGATGACGGCTTGCTGACTCAGGGCGCCGCGAATCTGGCGCTGACGTGGATGGACGCGAAGGTGGGCGACTGGGTGGTGACGCCTCGCCGCGGCAAGACGGTGGAGATCAACGCGCTCTGGTACAACGCGGTGCGACTGCTCGCGCACTGGTGTCGAGCTTTCGATCGCGATGCCGCTCACCTGGATGCGGCGGCAGCGCGGACGCGCGAGGCTTTCAACCGCCGATTCTGGTTCGACCCCGGCCAGTACCTCTACGACATCGTCGATGGGGAGGCGGGCGACGATTCATCCATGCGGCCGAACCAGATCTTCTCTCTGGCGCTTCGCTATCCGGTGCTCGATGAGAGCCGCTGGACGCGGATCGTCGATGTTGTCGCAGAGCGTTTACTGACGCCGCTCGGGTTACGAACGCTCGCGCCGGGTCACAAGGATTACAAGGCGCAATATTTCGGCGACCTGCGCGCCCGTGACGCTGCGTATCACCAGGGCACGGTGTGGGCGTGGCTGGTCGGTCCCTTTATCGATGCGTGGCTGCGTGCGTACCCGGGCCGCCGTGAAGAGGCTCGAGCGCTGCTCGGGGCGTTCGACCGGCACCTGAACGATGCGTGCATCGGGACGATCAGCGAGGTGTTCGACGCCACTGAGCCGTACACACCGCGTGGTTGTGTGGCCCAGGCATGGAGCGTTGCCGAGGTGTTGCGCTCGTTTGTGAAACTTCAGAGATCGGAAGAGGAGTCGCGTGTCACCACGTCGTGAGGCCAGTTCAGTTTCCCAGCCAGCACTCGGCGCCACGGTCGATTCCGATGGCGTCCTGTTCACAGTGTGGGCACCGGCCCAGCGAGAGGTCGCGCTCGTGCTCGACGGAAGACCTGACATTGCGATGACGCCAGGAGGAGCCGGCTACTTCAACGCCACAGCCTCGGACGTACGAGCCGGTCAGCGTTACTGGTTTCGTCTCGAGCAGGGACTTCGCCCCGATCCCGTCTCACGCTTTCAGCCGGACGGTCCCTTCGGGCCCTCGATGGTCGTCGATCCGCACACGTTCACGTGGACGACAAGTGGGTGGGGAGGCGCGCAGCCGCGTCACCGCCAGGTCGTCTACGAAATGCATATCGGGACGTTCACCACCGGCGGGACGTGGGCGTCGGCGCGTGAACGGCTGCCGCATCTCGCGTCGCTCGGGATCACGACGCTCGAAGTGATGCCGATCGCCGAGTTCGATGGGCGCTTCGGCTGGGGCTACGACGGCGTGTTCCTCTTCGCGCCCTTTCATCACTACGGCACACCGGACGATGCGCGCGCCTTCGTGGATGCGGCGCATAGCCACGGCCTCGCCGTCATTCTCGATGTCGTCTACAACCATCTCGGTCCGTCAGGCAACTACTTGCCGGAGTTCAGCACGTCGTACTTCGCCGCGCACGAGACGGAGTGGGGGCAGGGGTTCAACCTCGATGGCGAGTGCTCTGCGCCCGTGCGCCATTTCATGCGAGAGAACGTGCGGCACTGGCTCGAGGAGTATCGCTTCGACGGCCTTCGCTTCGACGCGACGCAGGCGCTCGTCGATCGATCACCCACGCACATCGTCCACGAACTCACCGCGCACGGTCGCGCGGCGGTGGCGCCACGGCGCATCTTTACGTGTGCCGAGAACGAACCGCAGGACACGTCGCTCGTGCGCGTGGGGGATGCCGATCCAGGCGTGGATAGCCTGTGGAACGAAGACTGGCATCACGCGGCGGTCGTCGCGCTCACCGGACGTCGCGAGGCGTACTTCACCGACTATCGTGGAACGGCTGGTGAGTTTGCGTCGATGGCGCGATGGAACCTGTTGTACCAGGGCCAGTGGTATTCCTGGCAGAAGCAACCGCGAGGTACAGACTCGCGACGCCACCCGCAGGCAGCCTTTGTCAGCTTTCTCGAGAATCACGATCAGGTCGCCAACACCGGAGCCGGGCGCCGTCTGCACCAGTTCGGCGATCGAGCGAAGTGGCGCGCGCTCTCCACGCTGCTTCTGCTCGGTCCTGCCGTGCCCCTTCTGTTCCAGGGACAGGAGGAGGCGGTCGAGCAGCCGTTTACGTACTTCGCCGACCACCAGGCGCCGCTCTCCGAGCTTGTGCGCAAGGGCCGACTGGACTTTCTGTCTCAGTTCCCCTCGCTCGCTTCACAGGAGGTGCAGCAGCAGCTTCCCGTTCCGAACGACGAAGCGATGTTCAACGCATGTCGCCTCGACTGGCGGGAGACGGGAAACGGACGCGAAGCTCGCCGCCTCTATGCCGATTTGCTCGCACTGCGACAGAAGGACGCCGTTCTCTCTGTCGGCGGGACTCCCGATGTCTCCATCGACAGTTCCGCCCCAACCTCGGACCTCGTGCTGATTCGCTATTCGACTGGCACAGATGCTCGCCTTCTGCTGATCAATCTCGGACCGCTGACCACGTGTCCCATGAACGACCCGCTCTTCGCTCCAGGAGCTGGTCGCCGTTGGGAGCTTGTGATGTGCAGCGAACGATCGGTATACGGCGGCAACGGCGTTGACGAGTCCTATGACGCCGGGTGCTGGCGGCTGCAGGCGCACTGCGCGTGGTTCTTCCAGCGCGTTGCAGCACTGAATGAGGTGACGAATGGCTAAGCGCTCCAGAGGACCCGTCAACTATGCCGTCGTTGGCCTCGGGCACATCACGCAGGTCGCGATGCTCCCGGCGTTCGCGCATGCCCGGGGCAACTCACGCCTGACGGCACTCGTGAGCGACGATGCGACGAAGCTGAAGACGCTGTCAAAAAAGTATCGAGTTCGCGGGACGTTTTCCTACGCGGACTACGACGCGTGCCTGGAGAATGTCGATGCGGTTTACATCGCGCTGCCGAACTCGATGCATGCGGAGTATGCGATCCGCGCCGCGGGCAAGGGTGTTCACGTGCTGTGCGAGAAGCCGATGGCGGTCACCGCGGAGGATTGCGAGCGCATGATAGTTGCGTGTCGCGAGAACCAGGTGAAGCTGATGATTGCGTATCGCCTGCACTTCGAGGAGATCAATCTGAAGGTCATCGATCTGGTTCGTCGCGGCCGAATCGGCGAACCCAAGTTCTTCAACTCCTCTTTCTCTCTCGCAGTGCGGCCAGGCAATATCCGGACGAAGAAAGACCTGGGTGGCGGCACGCTCTACGACATCGGCGTGTATTGCATCAACGCGGCGCGCTACCTGTTTCGTGCCGAGCCGAAGGAGGTCATGGCGATCTCGGTGAACGCCGGCAACAAAGGGCTCGAGGAGATCGACGAGTCAACTGGTGCGCTGCTTCGATTCGAGGGCGAGCGCGTGGCCGCATTCGTCACGAGCTTCAACTCGAGCGACGTGGGCTCATATCGAATCGTCGGGACGAAGGGGCAGGTTCGAGTGGACCCCGCGTACGAGTACGCCGAAGGGCTGGCCTATGAGCTCACGGTCAACGGCAAGACCACACGCAAGCGCATCGGCAAGCGCGATCAGTTTGCCGCGGAGCTGCTCTACTTCTCCGACTGCATCCAGAAGAACCGCGAGCCTGAGCCTTCAGGCGAGGAGGGGATGCAGGACGTCCGCATCGTCCAGGCGCTCTACGAGTCGGCGGAGACGGGGAAGGCGGTCGCCATTCCACCATTCGATCGGACCAGGCGCCCGACCGGCAAACAGCGAATTTCCAAGCCGGGTGTACGGAAGCCGGAGTTGGTGCACGCCCGCAGCGGCACGCGCGACTGATTCGCTCGGCTACGGCATGCCGGAAGTGTCGAGGTCGTCACAGGATTTCTTTCAGGCGCTCGGCAGGCCTCGCGAGAATCGCGCGGGCGCCGTTCTCGATGATCGGTCGCTGAATCAAATCCGGATGCTTCACCATCAGGTCCACGATCTCATCGTCCGTGAGGTCGCGGTCACCGAGCTTCAGCGTCTTGTAGATCGTTTCCTTCGTTCGTAGAAGCTGCCGCGGAGCAATCCGCATCTTCTTCAGGAGTGCGAGCAGCCTGGGTTTGGGTATGGGGTCGACGTAGTAGTCGACCGTATCGAAGTCGACGCCGCTTTCCTTCAGCATCGCGTGCACCTGACGGCACGTCGTACAGGTCGGCTTCTGGTAAATCACGATCGACATCGACAGTCCTCGAAGGAGGGGTTGGCGCGCGTTACACGGACTTGTAGGAGGACTGTCCGTCGCGTGCTGACGGTATCAATGGCACTCGCACGCCGATGCGTGTGCCGCCGCCCGGAGAGGTATTGATGACGAGATCGCCTTTGAGTACGCCGACGCGTTCCCGCATGCTGACCAGTCCGAGGCCGGCGCTTTCGATTGCGACCGGGTCGAAGCCGACACCCGAGTCCGCGATCTGCAGGTGGACGTCGTTTCCGTCGCGCGTGATCTCCACGGACGCGGCTCGCGCCTGACTGTGCTTGGCGACGTTGTGCAGCGCTTCCTGCGCGATGCGATAGAGGCAGAGTGACACGCGCGGATCGACGGCATTCGGAAACTCGGTCGTACTGAACTCGATATTGACCTGTCGACGCTGCGAGATCTCGCTGCACAGCAGCCGGACGGACTCGATCAGCCCGAGCGACTGCAGCCTCGATGGATGGAGCCTGTGAGAGAGATTCGTCAGGTCACCGGCGATCTCGCCAATCTGTGATGACACCTGCTCGAGGCGCGCGCGGTGGCTGTCGGCCAGTACGTCATCGGCGATCTGATCGACCTCGAGATTGAGGAGCGCGATCTTCTGGCTCATGTCGTCGTGCAACTCGCGCGCAATCCGCTGGCGCTCCTGCTCCTGGCTCACGATGATGCGGCCGGCGAGCGCCCGATTGAGCTCGATTGCGCGCTTCGACTCGGTGACGTCGCGGACGACGCTCAGGACGCGGCCGTTGTCTGCGGGTACGAAGCGCGCCTCGAAATACCGGAGTTCATCCAGTGGAAGGTCGTACTCCACGACGATGGGCTCGTCACTCGTCTGCGCCCTCTCGAGTGCGTCCATGAAGGTGTGTGCCAGCGTGCCCGGCATGACCTCTTGGATTGTCTTGCCCATGAAGACGTCTGGCGGCAGGAACAACAGCTTGCGATCCCGTGCGTGGTAGTCGACGTATCTGCCGTCGCGATCGATCACGAACACAAGGTCGGGCAGCGCTCGCAGCATGGCACTGTTGCGCATCTCGGAGTGTCGTAACGCGGCTTCCGCGCGCCGGCGCCGACGATGCTGAAGGAGGAGCCCGCCGATCAGAAGTCCCTGTGCTGAGATGACCAGCACACCGGCCGCGACATACCCGCGGTACTGATCCAGGAAGGACGGCTCGCGGTAGCGGATGATGCTGTCGGCCGGGAGACGCGCCTCGGCGATTCCCCAGCGCTGCAGTTGTCTCCAGTCGAATTGATAGGCGTAGCTGTCGAACGTGACGACCGGGATCGCCTCGGGCTTCTCTCCGCGCAACACGCGCAGGGCAATGCGCGCCGTCTCCTGGGCGTCCCTGACCGATGAATGCAGCCGGCCACCGACGACGCCGTGCCCCAGCGCGTCCTCATGCCAGCTGAAGACCGGGGCATTCGCGGCCCTGGCGATCGGCTCGACCGCGTCGAGTGGCATCACCGTATGGCCCGCGCCGTCGTCCGAGACACTCACATAGAAGACGATCGAGTCAGGAGGCAGCGTGCGGACGCGCGCTTCGAGCTCCGGCAGTGTCAGCCCGGCGAGGTCGTGAAAGGTGACGCGCGTGGCGAACGGCTCGCGCTGCGTCCTGAAGAGCTCGGCGTAGAGCCGATCGAACGGCGCAACGCCGCTGACGACGAAGACATGCTTCGTGCCCGGCCGGGCGGCGAGCGCCGCGGACAGCGTGCTCGCCAGATCAACCGCCGAGACGATGCCGGTCGAATGCGGCCCACCGACGAGGCCGGGCCGCGTGGTGAAGACGAGCGGCACATCGCGGAACAGAGAGGCGTCCCGGTTCAGGAAATCGACGACGGCAGGTCCCGACGCGATGACGAGGTCGAACCCATCGTCGACGTAGCGCGAGCGGAGATAGCTGCTCAGCGCTGTCTGGTATTTCGGATCCCCGAGCCTATTGAGATCGATGTACTCGCTGTAGTAGTCGAGGCGATTGGCGAGCGCCTCCCGGAGCACCGACCGGAAGGTGTCGTCGAAACCTGGTGAGTCGCGCCTGACGACGTGCAACGCGAGGACCCGTTTGGATCTCGTGTCGCTCGCGTTCTGCCCGTGCAGCGTGACGAGCAGGCACGCGCACAACGTAACGATGGTGAGCAGGCGCCGGGGGAAGCGACCGCTTGTCAATGCCATCATTCCAATGAATGCGTGAATGCGCGGTCATCATCCATCCCGGACTCTGGCGAGTCAATGGGGAATGAACGATCTAGTGCACGTCGAGAGAGTCGAGTCCCACGGCCGGTGTGCAGTACGTATCACCGGCGAGGGCGGTGTGAATTGCGAGCGGAAGATCATCCGCAGCGGAATGTTTGAGGACGAATCCGGACGCCCCGGCGCGGAACGCTGCTCGCGCCACCCACTGATCGCCGCCGGCGGTGACCAGAATGACCTTCGTCTGAGGCGAGGCATGCTTGATGTGGCGGCACGCGTCGATTCCATTCACCTCGGGCATCGAGAGGTCGGCGATGACGACGTCCGGGGCGAGCGCGCTCGCAGCTTCGAGCAGCGCACGTCCGTCTCGCACAGTGCCGACGACTTCGTACGATGGCTCCAGCAGGCGCTTCCACGCCGTAAGGAGACCGGCGTAGTCATCTGCCAGGAGGACGCGAGGCCGAGGGTCTGAAGCCACCAGATGCCTATGATAGTCCGCACTCTCCGAAGGGTTATTGGCATTCCCGCGGTATGTCGCGGGTCGGTCAGGGGAATATCGGTTATTTGGCGCATCGCGAGCGGGACTCACATTTGCTTCGCCCCTTGCGGATTGATGGGTACGCGCCTAGGAGGGCCTATGACTACAAGAACGATGACTGTGCTGGTGGGGATGCTCTGGACGGCAGCAGTTGCACTGCCGGTGGCTCAAGCCCCGGTGACGAAAGTCAACATGGTGAAGATCAGTGCGACGATCCAGGCGATCGACAGCACGACGCGCTCGATCACGCTGCGCGACGACAAGGGGAACGAAGACACATTCACGGTTGGCCCCGCGGTGCAGCGGTTCAACGAGCTCAAGGTCGGCCAGAAGTTGAACGTCACCTACTACGAGTCGCTCGTGTTGCAACTCGTCAAGCCGGGTGAAAAGGGCGGCGGCGCCAGCTTCGAAGCCGCGCTGGAGCGCGCGAAGACCAAACTGCCGGCGGGCACGGTGGCGGTCCAGGACAAGGCGACGGTCACAGTCAAGGCTATTGATCCCGCAGTCCCCTCGATCACGGTGACGACGGCGGACGGCCGTACGGTGACGCGGATGGTCGAGGACAAGAAGAACATCGAGGGCGTGAAGGCCGGCGACAAGATCGACATCACGTTCACACGCGCCTTGGTCACGAGTGTTGAGAACGCGAAATAAGGATCATCACGAGTTGCGAGTCGTCAGAGACGGAATGGCGGGCCACGACGTGTCGTGAGCGCCGCCGTCCGCCTTGTTCCGTCCTGGAGAGTCATCGTGTCAGTAGAGAAGCCGCAGCGCCGGAAACCGATGGACCCCTCCGACATTGAACCGGCACTACAGGCAACACCATTTCTTCCGCCGATTCGGCCTGACGCGCCGCTGCTCACCGACGAGCAGCGGATGCGGCTTGCCGCTATCGCGACTCGTGTTCGTGTCCAGCCGCGCGACGTGATCTATCGCGAGGAGAGCGCCGCACGGTTCGTGTTCATCATCGCTGAAGGTGTCGTCAAGGCGTTCAAGGACATGCCCAGCGGCAAACGCTGGGTGACCGCGTTTCTGTATCCGGCCGACGTCTTCGGCCTCGCCGAGAACGGCCTGTATGTGCGCACGGCTCAAGCGGTGACTCAGGCCTTGCTCTATCAGTTCGATGTCAACGTGCTGATCCAGACGCTGAAGAGCGACGGCGACCTCCAGTTCAAGTTTCTCTGCAAGCTGACGCACGAGATCCGCGAGGCGCAGCGGCAGACGATCGCCATCGGGCGCAAGGATGCGATCGGCAAGCTCACGATGTTCTTTCGACAGTTGCAGCGGGAGCCCGGGGTCGCACGCGACATCGAGCTGCCGATGACGCGATCGGATATTGCCAGCTACCTCGGTCTCTCGCTTGAATCCGTGAGTCGCGCGACACGGTCGCTGGAACGCCGTGGCGTCGTCTGCTTTCCCAATCGTCACATGGTGCGGATCATCGATCAGACGCAGTTCGAGCGCATCGAGTCGACGATGTAGCTGAGGCAGATCGCGTTTTTGATTCTGATCAACACGGCTGGCTCACCGCCTCGCCTAGCATGGTGAGACGTGTGAGTGCGCTCGTGACGGTGCGGTTGGGAAGTGACCTCCGTACCTTATTAAGGCTCATGTCCAATTCAGTTGACTCCCTCAGGCAGCAAGTCGCGGCGGGCGAATCGACCGAACGTGACTTTATCCAACTGGAAGGCGCGATCGACAGCGCGTTTCACATCAGCCGTGAGCTGATCGCGGTTGGGGAGCCGGCGCGTCTCGATCGATCGGTCGTTGACATCAACGAGCTCGTCGCCCAACTCGAAAGCGTGCTGGCGCGCGTGCTCGGACCACGGATTCGGTTGGCGCTGCGTCTCGAGGCGACCGACGCGATCGTCCAGGCCGAGGTCGTGCAGCTCGAGTGGGTCTTTCTAAATCTCGCGGCCAACAGCAAGGACGCGATGCCGAATGGCGGCAACTTCCTCGTGCACACCGCGTCAATCGATCGGCCAGTCGGAACGCCACCGCGCGTGCAGCGCTTCGTCCGCGTCACGGTCACCGACACCGGCCACGGGTTGTTTGGCGACGCGCGTACGCGCGCGTTCGATCCGTTCTTCAGCACCAAGGAAGGGGCGGCCGGCCTTGGACTCACCAGCGTCGCGATGATCGTGCGGAACTATCAGGGATGGCTGCACATCGAAAGCGATCACTCCGGCACGAGCATCCACGTCCATCTTCCAGCCCTCGGTCCCATCACGCGCTGATCGCACGCCCCGTTACACGGGCGTTTCCCGGAAGAACTACGTAGATCTATCGGCCAATTGCCCTTACTGGTCCAAGTGGTTAGTGTTCCGACTTCACCAAGGCCAAGGCATGAACGCAAATACGGCCCGGCGATCCCTCCGCCAGGTGCCGTGTCGCGGTCACGTCGGAGGGTATTGTCATGGGAGTTTCGGCATTTCCAGGACGTGAGAATCGCCTTCCTCATATCGAGCGAGCGGCACAGGATGTCTGTGCGCGACTGGGCCAGACCTCGTCGGAGCCGCTCGAAGATCGGCTTCGCGATGCGCTGTCACGGCTGATCGATGAACTGGGGCTCGAAGGCGGCCTGCTCGTGGTGCCGTCAGGTCAGCGCGCGAAGAGCGTTGCGGTCGGCAGTGCGCTGACGTCCGGTCGGCTCGTGTCCGAGTTCCTCGCGCGACCACGGGTGCAGGGGGCAACCGGTCACGCCGAGATCCTCGTCGTGTCAGGACCGCCGCATGGCGGCGGCAGCGCCCTTCCTCCGGACGACCACCTTCACCTCTGGGCACTCGGGGTTCGGACGTTGGTCGTTGTGCCGCTCTGGCCCCAGCGCTACGACGGCGGCACAATCGCCCTGTACTCCCAGCGCTCGCAGGCGCAACTGGACGCGCAGGCGCTCCAGCCCCTGAACACGGTCGCCGATACGATTCGTGGTCTCGTCGATGACGGGCGCTCTCTTCCGGCGCCGGCTCCAACGATCCATGACCAGGAAGCCGCCGCTCGTCGTCTTGGAGGTGAGGGAGCGTACGAGCGTCCCGGAAACGGGCAGATAGAGGACATGCTCGTTGGCGAGAGCGCGGCATGGCGGTACGTCATCTTCCGGCTCGATCAAGTGGCGGCGACGCACGCGACAGTGTTACTGCTTGGCGAGACCGGCACTGGTAAGGAACTGGTGGCGCGCGCGATCCATCGGCGCAGCGCGCGGTCGACAGGGAAGTTCGTGGCGCTCAACTGCGCGGCGCTGCCGCCAACGCTGGTCGAGAGCGAGCTGTTTGGACGCGAGCGCGGCGCGTTCACGGGCGCGCACTCGAGTCAGGCCGGACGCTTCGAGATTGCGCATCGCGGAACGTTGTTCCTCGACGAAGTGGGTGACCTGCCGATCGAGCTTCAGCCCAAGCTGCTGCGCGTCCTTCAGGAAGGGCAGCTCGAGCGACTGGGCAGCACGCGAACGGTGGACGTGGACGTGCGCGTCATCGCCGCCACCAACCGCGACCTCACCGAGGAAGTTCGCCAGAACCGCTTCAGGGACGATCTCTACTACCGGCTCAATGTCTTCCCGATCACGCTCCCGTCGTTGCGCGAGCGGCGTGAAGACATCCCTCTGCTGGCGCAGCATCTTGCGAACCGGTTCGCGCGGGCGATGCCGAAGGTGATCAAGCCGATTCCCGACTCCGTGGCGCGCGCGCTGCAGCAGTACGACTGGCCCGGCAACATCCGCGAGCTCGAAAACGTGATTCAGCGCGCGCTGATCCTGTCGCCCGACGGCATGATCTCGATGAACGACATCTCGCTGTCTGCCGCGAAGGCACCGACCGCGACGGTGGGGACGACGCTCGAAGAAATCGAGCGCAACCACATTCAGCGCATGCTGAATACGACGCTGTGGCGGATCGAAGGGCGGCGCGGGGCCGCCGAGCTCCTCGGGCTCAAGCCGAGCACACTGCGAAGCCGTCTGCGGAAGCTCGGAATCAGGCGGGGCGCGTAGGCCCCGCCGCCGTACCCACCGGTGCGGTGATCGACACCCGGGCTCCGCCGCCAAGGCGCGACGACACCGAGAACTCTCCGTGTGTCAGATGCACACGCTCCTCGATGCTCAACAGCCCGAGCCCGCGCGAGCGTGCGAGTGAGGTGTCGAAGCCGCACCCGTTGTCCGTGACATTGAGCTCGACTTGATTCCCCACACGGGCCAGCGTGACCCAGGCATGAGTGGCGTTCGCGTGCATCGCCACGTTGCGCAGCGCCTGCTGGGTCGCGCGGTACAGACACAGGGCGACGTCGCTCGCCAGGTCGTTGAAGGCCCCACGCGACTCGAAACTGACCTCGAACGGGTGCTGCGCGTCCACGGCTTCGCAGTGGGAGGCGATGGCCGCGTGCAACCCCGCGTGCTTGAGCACACCGGGGTGGAGTGAGTGCGACACGTGCCGGATCTTCTCGGCCAGTCCGATCGCCATCTGGCGCAGCGCGATCACCTCGTCGAGCAGGCGATCCTGGTCCTTCACACGTCCTTCGAGCAGGCTGAGCCCGATGCCCAGCGCAGCCAGCTGCTGGCTGATGTCGTCGTGGAGGTCGCGGGCGATCTCTGTCCGTTCGGCTTCCTGAGCCATCATCAGCCGGTGCGCGAGTGAGCGGATTC